>Ga0256405_10002787_pt1 | contig 38254 bp, 33 predicted proteins | sample RumenRJG_02DNA_FD_189096 | JGI IMG/M metagenome (GOLD analysis project Ga0256405, IMG submission 189096) | Bovine rumen microbial communities from Lethbridge, Alberta, Canada - RJG_02 | ecosystem: Host-associated > Mammals > Digestive system > Stomach > Rumen | place: Canada: Alberta...
CGAGGTGGAGGAGTCCGCCATATTGCCGATGCTGGTCACCCGATGCAGGATCGAGGCGGGCAGAACGGCGGGCAGAAACGGCAGGGAGGCGATCCCCGCCAGAACGAGCCAGACGGAGCGCCGGTGCCACATGAACAGGAAGATCAAAAGACCGGCGATCAGTCCCAGCCAGGCTCCGCGGCTCCAGGTCAGGATCAGGCAGACGCCCATGGCGCACGCGCAGAGGAACGCCGGGACACGCCCCATTCCTTCCCTTTCCCGGCGCCCGACCACCAGGGCCGCGGCCACGGGAAGGATCAGGATCAGATACTCTCCCAGCATGTTGGGGTTGTCCAGGGTGGCGACGGCGCGGCCGCGGATCCCGTCGAACATCTCGCTGTCCAGCCAGGCCCGGGACGAATACCCGCCGCCGGTCAGATACAGCCAGATCCCGTACAGGGACAGAAGCGCGGCGGAGAGGACGACGGCGGCGGAACAGCGGGTCAGCCATTCCCGGGACCGCATCAGCGTCACCGTCAGAAAATACCCCGCCATGAGGCACACCATCAGAAGCGCGGGCTTCAGCGACGCCGGAGACAGGGACACCGTGCCGCCGAAGAACAGAAGGACCGCGAACGCCGCCGCGAACAGATCCAGCGGCTCGAAGCACAGGACCCGCTTTCGCCGCAGCAGCTTCACGGAGAAGCAGAGGACCGTATAGATCAAAAGGGCCGCCAGCGCCATGGTGGGAAGCCACGGCACCGCGAAGAACAGAAGCAGGACGCCCAGCTCCGGGCGGATCAGGATCAGATAGGCGGCGAGCAGTCCCGCCGCGGCGGCTATGACGAGCACCGCGGGGATCCAGTAGGTGACGATGCCGAGGAGCATGCCCGAAAGGAACGCCACGTTCAGATGCCCGCCGTTCCCCTCCGGCATGAGGTCCTCCTCCCGGAAGGCGCATACCCGGAGGAAGAGCCTCCCGGCGGCGGAGCCTACGATCCCCTCGGCCAGGGTCTTCTTCGACAGGATCAGCGGCACAGCGGCCAGACCGAAGGCGTACAGCACCATCGCCCGGAGGTCTCCGAGGGGATCGACGGAAATTCCGTTCAGGGCGGAGATGATCATGCTCTGGGCGGAGGAGAACACGGCGAAGGACAGGATAAAGGTCCCCCATACCTTCAGACGGCATCCAAGAAGATGCCGCGCGAAGCCCTGGACCGCGTTGACGACGACGCTGCTCTCGATCCGCCTGCAGATGCCGTAGCGCAGCTCGCGGAGATGGGCGGCCGTCTTGGTGGAGGCCAGCCGGGAAAACACGCGGGAGGACGGCTCCGGATCATAGCCCGAGAAGAGCCAGCCGAAGAAGCCGTTCCGCAGCAGGGCGTACACCCAAACGGTAAAACGGTCCAGTCCGCCGAGGATCCTGCTTCCGCGGATCAGTCCGGCGAGGAAACCGCTTCCGCGTCCGTTTTTTCTGCCGTCCATGCCGACCCCTCCCTTCGTCCGTACTCCCGGACAGCGCGGTCCGGCGATTTGGTGATTTATAGTATTATACGCCAAACGGCGCTGTTTTTCAACAGGAAAAAGGAAATATTTTCTATTTGGAGAAAAAAGCGCGTCAGTCCCGGATAATCACGGCGCAGGTCCTCTCCCCGCCCCATCCGGGCGGCGCGCGCCAGACCTTCCCCTCAAGGATCAGCGTCCTCAGGCCGGTGAACAGGGCGAGGTCCTCCAGCCGGACCGAATCCGCCGTCACCGGATAGGCCTCTCCCAGCTCCGAGCGCTCCGGTCTCTCCTCATTGACGCAGCAGTAAAAGATCCCCTCCGACGCGCCCTCCGGATCCCGGGGCTGATACAGCTCCAGGCTCCACACCCCGGCCAGCGCGCTTTCGGTGAGCTCCCGGGGATCATCCGCCCCCGCGCTCCGGGTCACGGCGTCCGCCAGACAGGGATTGACGAAATCCACCCGCATATCCCCGGGATCCCCGCAGCCCACGGCGTTCAGCAGAAGCAGATTGCAGAGAAACGCCGCGGCGGGCGCAATCCAGACCCTTCCCCTCCCCAGCGCCTCCTCCTCCCGCATCCGACGGACGCGACGGATCAGGAGGCCGCCCGATCCCGCCGCGGGGGAGAACAGCCCGTCCGGTCCGTTGTCCGCAGAACGGGACGCGGCGTCGAGGATCATCCGGAGATACGCCCCCGTCCTCTCCCGCCCGATCAGGCGCAGCACGTCCCGGTCGCAGCGGAATTCCGCGTCTTCCTCCGCAGCCTCCCGGATCCGGCCGGAAACGGGCAGGAGCGCGTGAAAGGAGGTGGCCAGCAGGACGGCGGCCCGGAGCAGTCCGTCGCGATGGCGGATGTGGATCAGCTCGTGCAGGAACACCGTCTCCAGCCAGTCGTCCGGATAGTCGTCCGCCTGACTTCTGCCGACGAACACCGCCGGGGACAGGATCCCGCACGCAGAGGGCGATACGGTCAGCTCCGGCCGCAGGATCCGCAGGGTGACGCTCCTCCTCACGCCGGCCTTTTTCCGGGCCTGATCGAAGATCCTCCGGACCCGTTCGTCCCGGCACTCCTCCGAATGGCGGGTGAGGAAGGTCAGGGTCTCCCAGTACCGGGTGAGTCCGAAGGATACGGACGCGGAGGCCGACAGCGCCCACAGGGTCAGAAACAGGAGGGCCGCGTTCTCAGCCGCTCTCCGGGAGGACCTTGACAGCGAAAGCTGCGGCGGCTTCCCCTCCGGCGGTTTCCCGTCGACCGTCCCGGGCCCGCCGAATTCCACCCGTACCCCTCCCGACCAGTCGGTAAAGAGAAAGGCCCGGACCGGCTTGAACCGGACGAACAGCGGAACGACCGAGAACAGAAGGACAAGGAGCCACACCGCCGCCCGGGGAGCGAACCCGGATTTCCGCCGGATACGGAGCAGTATTCCGGCCGCGGATCCGTACACAACGGAAAGAGCCGCGACGGAAAACAGCAGAAGGATCGTCCTGTTTCCCATATCGCGGCTCCCTTCGGGCCGGTTTGACCCGACCGGTTTATTTCTCGCTTTCGGCCTTCTCGATCATGGCCTTGATCTCGTCCAGATCCTCCTTCGTCAGCGCCTCGTCGTTGACCAGGGCGGAGAAAAGATCCAGCCGGTCATTGCGGTAGACGTTCTCCACGAAATCGCCGTACGCGAAGCGGCGGTAGTCGGCGGAGGAAATGATGGGGGTGTAGCAGTTGGAGCGTCCGAGCTTTTCCGTGCGGATAAATCCCTTGGTCTGCAGTCTGGTGATGAGGGTCAGCACGGTGGTGAGCTTCAGGCGGTTGAGGGCCGGGAATCTCTTCATGACGAGGCTGGCGGAAATGAACTTCTCGCCCTCTTCGTCCAGGGCCCAGATGGCCTGCATGATCTCAAGCTCGCTGGCAGGCAGCTTAATCATCCGGTCTTCCATAATGATGGTCTCTCCTTTGTATGATATTGGCCGCGGAGCGGGTGTGCGGTTCCCGCTCCGGGTCTGAACGTAAAACGCCGGAGAGTATTATACCCTTTGTTACTACAGCAGTCAAGGCTTTTGAAAGAAAAAGTTGCAATTCAGTCGATTTTTCATGTTTTGGACAAGATAAACCGCACCCCTTCCGCTTGAAGTCGTTCAATTTACCGTCGCCCTCGACATGAAAAGACGCTTGACAGCCGGGGGGTGAGGATGATAAAATAGAGTTTGTCCCCGAATCCGGGCATCACACATCAGAAGCGAAAGGAAACCCTCCCCATGACCGAACAGAGACTCCGCGTGCCCCTCGGCGGCTGCGCGTTCCTGGAATCCCCCTCCTCAGGAGGCGCCGTAACGGAGCGCGGCATCACCAACTGGCACGATCCCTCAGCCCGGTTCGGCGTCTACCTTTCCTTCGTCCGCCCGGCAAGGTTCCGGGTGCGGCTGAGCATGCGCCCGCAGACCCGGCCGTCCCGGCTCAGGCTCACGGCGTGCGGCTCCGTGCTGGAGGCGGACGTTCCGGAGGGCGCGTCGGAGATCTGCTTCGGAGAGCTGGAGGCGGCCCGTCCGGGATACATGCGCTTCGGTCTCTCCGGCGTCAGAAAGAGCGGCAACCTGTTCGCCTCTCCCACGGAGCTGATTCTCGAGGGCGTCGGACCGGAGGACGCGGCGGGCTTCATTCCCTCCGGCGAGCGGGAAAACTACTACTGGGCGAGGCGCGGTCCCTCCGTTCACGCCACCTTCGACACGGAGGCCCAGGACGGCGTGGAGTGGTTCTATCACGAGGCGGCGGTTCCGGTGGGACTGGATCCCGCGGGGACCTACGCCATGGCGGTGGGCTTCCGGGGCGGGTACTTCGGCATCCAGGTCAACTCCGAAACGGAGCGGCGGATCCTGTTTTCCGTCTGGAGCCCTCAGGAAACCGACGATCCCGAAGCCGTGCAGGAAAACCGGAGGGTGATCTGCCTGTCGAAGAATCCCCGCACCCACGTGGGTGAATTCGGCGGCGAGGGCTCCGGCGGTCAGAGCTACGTCGTCTATCCCTGGGAGAGCGGAGTCCGGCACCGGTTTCTGGTCCGCGCGCTCCCCGACGGCATGGGGCGGTGCGCCTTTTCCGCCTATTTCTTCTTCCCGGACACCGGGCGCTTCGAGGAGATCGCCACGTTCCTGCGCCCCGAGACCGATTTCCGGCTCCTCTCCCCTCACTGCTTCCTCGAGAATTTCCGCGACACCGCCGGATGGAAGCCGCGTCAGGCCGTTTTCTCCCATCCCTGGGCCTGTGCCGCCGACGGACGCTGGTTCCCGCCCGCGCGCCTGCGCTTTACCGGCGACGCCACGGCCCGTCGGGGATGGAGGCTGGACTATGACGGCAGGCTCGGGGAGGACGGCTCCTTCACCCTGAAAAACGGCGGCTTCTTCGACGGGCACACGCCGCTCGGAACGGTGTTTTCCCGGCCTGAGGAGGTCTGCCCGCTCCCCGAAGACGTTCTGGACTTCACCGCGTCCGTATCCCGCTGACCCGCGCTATTTTCTCCCACTGAAAGGAAGAACGATCATGTTCCGTGTTCCCGAGGGCTACCGGCCCAGACTCGCCGTCTACGAAACCCAGACGGCCATCGATTACATCAAGCGCACGTTCCAGATGAACCTGGCCATCGAGCTGAATCTCCGCCGGGTGTCCGCTCCCCTGTTCGTGGAGGGGGACTCCGGTTTAAACGACAACCTGAACGGCGTGGAGCGTCCCGTGGAGTTCGACATTCCCGCCGTGGGCAAATCGGCTCAGGTGGTCCATTCCCTGGCCAAGTGGAAGCGGCTGGCCCTGAAGCGGTACGATTTCTATGTGGGCAAGGGTCTTTACACGGACATGAACGCCATCCGCCGGGACGAGGAGCTGGACAACCTGCACTCCGTCTACGTGGACCAGTGGGACTGGGAAAAGGTCATCGACCGGAGCATGCGAAACGAGGAGTATCTCCGCCAGACCGTGAAGAAGATCGTCTCCGCCGTGGTGGCCACCAACAACGCCCTGCGGTACGAGTTCCCCCAGCTGGAATGCCGCATCACCCCGGAGGTGTCCTTCGTGACGGCCCAGGAGCTGGAGGACCGCTATCCGGAGCTGACTCCCAAGGAGCGGGAGCACGCCTGGGTGAAGGACCATCCCACCACCTTCCTCATGGGCATCGGCGGAAAGCTGAGGAGCGGAAAGCCCCACGACGGCCGCGCGCCGGACTACGACGACTGGACTCTGAACGGCGACATCCTGCTGTGGAACGACGTGCTGGGCGAATCCTTCGAGATTTCCTCCATGGGGATCCGGGTGGACGCCGACTCTCTGAGACGCCAGCTGAAGGAGGCCGGATGCGGGGAGAGGGCGGAGCTTCCCTTCCACCGGATGCTTCTGAACGACGAGCTGCCCCTGACCATCGGCGGCGGCATCGGCCAGTCCCGGCTCTGCATGCTGATGATGCAGACCGCCCACATCGGCGAGGTCCAGGCCTCCGTCTGGGACACCGAAACGCGCCGTCTGGCCGAGGAGAAGGGGATCATGCTGCTGTAAGTTCCTGCAAGGCATAAGCCGAAAGGAGCCCGTATACCTCGTCCGGTACGCAGGCTCCTTTTTTCGATTCTTCTTAAATATGCGTTTGCCGTTTGTTTGTTTTGCATTTGCCGTCTGTTAATTTGTGCCATGAAGTTCCTGACGTCGATGCAGGTCCGTCATCCGCCCTTCCCGCTCTCGATCAGCTCGGAGACGGTGACGAATTCGTACCCGCGCCGCTTCAGCTCCGGGATCAGGATTCTGAGGGCCGCGGGCGTGGGAGAGTCCCCGGAGATATAGTCGTGGAAGAGGAGGATGTCGCCCCCGTGAACGGAGCCCAGTACGTTCTTCACGATGGCATCCGTGGGGGTGTGGGCCCAGTCCCGGGTATCCACGGACCAGCAGACCAGGGTGTAGTCCCGCTCCTTCGCCGCCCGGATCACCGTATCCCCAAGGCAGCCGCCCGGCGGACGGAGCAGGCGGGTCCGGTACTCGAAGTTCTCCCAGACGGCCCGCTCGCCCTCGTCGATCTCCCGGCACACCGCCGCGTAGCTCTCCTCCCGGAGATTGGCGTGGGACCAGGTGTGGTTGCCCAGCTCGAAGCCGGACTCCGCCTCCTCCCGGACGATCTCCGGGAACCACTCCGCGTTCTCTCCCACCAGAAAGAAGGTGGCCGTCACCCCGTTCTCCCGGAGGATCCCCATGATCTCCCGGGTCAGGGTCGGGTGCGGGCCGTCGTCGAAGGTCAGGGCGATCCGCCGGTCCACCGACGCACAGGAATACACCACGTCCTCCTCCCGCGCCGCTGCTGCGCCGGGAGAGGTCAGGCAGACGGCGCACAGGGCCAGGGCGGACGCGAGGATCCTCCTCGGTCCGACGTCACGCGCCAATGCCTCCGCCTCCCGTCAGCTCGTCCAGCGTTCCGAACCGGAAGCCCCGGTCCTTCAGGGCACGGATCAGGCCGGGCAGGATCCGCGCGTTCGTCTCCGACGTGGGATGGAGCAAGAGGACCATGCCGTTGTGCGCGCCGGCGAGGATCTTTTCGAGAGCGGCCTCCGGGTCCGGCTGCTTCTCGTTGTCCCAGTCTGCGTAGGCGAAGCTCCAGAGGACCGTGGAATAGCCCAGCTCCTTCGCCCAGTCCAGATTGTCCAGGGTGAACCTCCCCTCCGGCGGGCGGTAGTACCGGGCCATCTCCTGCCCCGTCAGGGTCCGGTAGGCCGTCTCCATCCGCCCCAGCTCCTCCTTGAAGTCCGCCTCCGTGAAGGTCGTCATATCCTTGTGGCGGGCCGTGTGGTTGCAGACCAGATGCCCCTCGTCCGCCATGCGCTTCACCAGCTCCGGATTCCGGTTCACCAGATTTTCCAAAATAAAGAACGCCCCCGGCACGCCCTCCGCCCGCAGACCGTCCAGGATCCGCTCCACGTTTCCGTTCTCGTAGCCCGCGTCGAAGGTCAGATAGACCACGGGCTCGTCTTCCCCGAGATAATACCCGCCGTGCTCCCCGATCGAGGGGATCTCAGCCGGAGCCGGGGGCCGCGTTCCGTCCTTCTGATGGACCGCGTACCAGCTGTACGATCCGGTCCCCGAAGCCGCGCAGGGCCACACGTCCCGGTCCGGTTCGGAGCTGTCGGGATCGGGACGAGGGTCATCCCGTTCCGCCGACGCGCGCCGCTTGTCCCGGCGGGGAGCGAACCGTCCCCGCTTGGGGGTGAAATCCTCCTCCCAGACCTCCCCTTCGGCGGGATCCTTCGGCCGGAGCAGATCGAGGAGTCCGGTCCGCTCCGCCGCGATGGGCTGTGTCAGTAAGGCGGCCGCCAGAAGGATCCCCGCGGCGTTTCGCAGTTTTGTCGTCATATCGTCGTCTCCTTTCTCGTTTTCCGCGTTTATTCTGTCCGCGATTCCGTCCGCAAATCCCGGGAATTTCTGTTGGTTTGACCAGAAACGGGACGGATACGCCCAAGGATTTGTATAGGATAGCCATTGAAAAGAACAGCTCAATGTCGTATAATTATTCCATACCATCAAATAAATATTTATGGAGCGGCATCATGGGAAAAGAAATCAAAAAAATCGTTCTGGCATACTCCGGCGGTCTTGACACCTCCATCATCATTCCGTGGCTGAAGGACAACTATCCGGGCTGCGAGGTCATCGCGGTCTCCGGAAATGTGGGTCAGGGCACGGAGCTGGACGGTCTGGAGGAGAAGGCCCTGAAGACCGGCGCGTCCAAGCTGTACATCGAGGACCTGCGGAAGGAATACGTGGAGGAGTACATCTGGCCCTGCCTGAAGGCGGACGCCAAGTATGAGGAATACCTCCTCGGCACCTCCCACGCCCGTCCCTGCATCGCCAAGAGACTGGTGGAGATCGCCCTGAAGGAAGGCGCGGACGCCATCTGCCACGGATGCACCGGCAAGGGCAACGACCAGGTCCGCTTCGAGCTGGCCATCAAGGCCTTCGCGCCGGACATGAAGGTCATCGCCCCCTGGCGGATCTGGGACATCAAGTCCCGGGACGAGGAAATCGACTACGCCGAGGCCAAGGGGATTCCGCTCCGCATCAGCCGCGAGACCAACTACTCCAAGGACAAGAACCTGTGGCACCTGAGCCACGAGGGTCTGGATCTGGAGAGCCCCGCCAACGAGCCGGACTATCAGAAGCCGGGCTTTCTGGAGCTGGGCGTGTCCCCCGAGCAGGCTCCCGACGAACCCACCTATATCTCCCTGCACTTTGAAAAGGGCGTTCCCACCGCGCTCAACGGCGAGGAGCTGGACGGCGTCACCCTCATCGAGAAGCTCAACGAGATCGGCGGCAGGAACGGCATCGGCATCCTCGACATCGTGGAGAACCGGCTGGTGGGCATGAAGAGCCGCGGCGTCTACGAGACTCCCGCCGGCACGATCCTCTACCGCGCCCACGATTATCTCGAGACCATCACCCTGGACAAGGAGACCTCCCACTTCAAGCGGAGCGTGTCCGACAAGCTGGCCGAGCTGGTCTACAACGGGCAGTGGTTCACGCCTCTGAAGGACGCTCTGTGCGCCTTCGTGGACGAGACCCAGAAGACCGTCACCGGCGACGTGAAGCTGAAGCTCTACAAGGGCAACCTCATCGGCGCGGGCGTCACCTCCCCGTATTCCCTCTACAACGAGCAGACCGCCTCCTTCGGCGAGGACGACGACTACAACCAGGCGGACGCCGCGGGCTTCATCAACCTCTACGGCCTGCCCATCAAGGTCCGCGCCCAGGCCATGAAGAACTGGGAGAAATAATCCGGACCTCATCCGCATTCCATCCATCAACGGCGGGAGAAGCCTTCCTTTGCGCTTCCCCCGCGCGTTCTTTTCTGATCACGATCATTCCGAGAGGAGTCCGTTATGGCAAAAATGTGGGACGCGCGTTTCTCCAAGGAAGAAAACAGCCGCGTCAACGACTTCAATTCCTCCATCCGCTTTGATTCCCGCATGTTCCGGGAGGACATCGCAGGGTCCATAGCCCACGCCACCATGCTGGGACGGTGCGGCGTCATCGATCCCTCCGAGGCCGACCGGATCGTCGAGGGCCTGCGGGGGATCCTTGCCGATCTGGAATCCGGGGCGCTGGAAATCGATCCCGCCGCCGAGGACATCCACATGTTCGTGGAGGAGGTGCTGACGAACCGGATCGGCGACACCGGCAAGCGCCTCCACACCGCCCGCAGCCGGAACGATCAGGTGGCGCTGGACGTGCGGCTGTATCTGCGCCGGGAGATCGACGAGATCCGTGCCCTTCTGAAGACGCTCCTCACCGCCGTGGCGGATCTGGCCGAGCGGAACGCGGACGCCGTCATGCCCGGGTATACCCATCTCCAGCGGGCTCAGCCCGTCACCTTCGGCCACTACGTGCTGGCCTACGCGCAGATGCTGCTCCGGGACGACGGACGGCTGAGGGAGATCCGGAAGCACACCAACATCTCCCCCCTGGGCTCCGGCGCGCTGGCCTCCACCACCTATCCCATCGACCGGATGCTGACGGCGGAGCTTCTCGGGATGGACGGGGTGACGGAGAACTCCATGGACGGCGTGTCCGACCGGGATTTCCTTGCGGAGCTGATCTTCGCCCTGTCCCTCATCATGACCCATCTCTCCCGGTTCTCCGAGGAGATCATCCTGTGGTGCTCCGGGGAGTTCGCCTTCGTGGAGCTGGACGACGCCTTCTCCACCGGCTCCTCCATCATGCCCCAGAAGAAGAATCCCGACATCGCCGAGCTGGTCCGCGGCAAGACCGGGCGGGTCTACGGGGATCTGACGGCCATCCTGACGGTTTTGAAGGGAATCCCGCTGGCCTACAACAAGGACATGCAGGAGGACAAGGAGGCTGCTTTCGACGCCATCGACACGGCCAAGCTCTGCATCGAGCTGTTCGCCGCCATGATCGGCACCATGACCGTCCGGCGGGAGAGACTGCGTCAGGCGGCGTCAGGCGGCTTCATCAACGCCACGGACTGCGCCGATTATTTAGTGAAAAAGGGTCTTCCCTTCCGGGACGCCTACCGGGTCAGCGGGCGGCTGGTGGCTTACTGCATCGAACACGGAGCGACGCTTGAGACCCTTCCGCTGGACACCTACCGGGAATTCTCCCCGCTCTTCGGCGAGGACGTCTACGACGCGGTGGATCTGGACAACTGCGTGAACCGTCGGACCGTATACGGCGGTCCCTCGGCGGAATCCGTGAAGAGGCAGATCGGGCTGGTGCGCCGGGCCGTCTCCGATCCGGACTGAGCTCCGGCTGTTTTCCCCAGAATCCCGCATTTCCTCCCCGTATGCCTTGACAAACCCGGATTTTATGGTAAAATATGGGTTGACGGACGTATTGTCCGCCGAATTCCATGATGATCCGGAGATTTTGCCGCCATGCTCAGACCGATTGCTCCCGCCGGACGAATGAAGACGCTGGTTCTTCTGCTGTTGGCGGGAGTATTGTCGTTTTCCTCCTGCAACGCTCTGGAGTTGAGGGAGGCGGACGAGTCCGGATGGAGCGAGACGGAGGAGGTCCCGGAGACAGTTCCCCAGCCCGCGGACGTACCCGAGACGGAGCCTGCCGCCCCGGAGGAGACGGAAACCGAGGAGACGGAGGAGCCCGAGACCGAACTCTTCCGCCCGGTGATCCCCACGGAGGAGCGGGAGGTATCCTCCGACGCAGCCCAGTGGATCGAGCGGTACGACGCGGTCTTCGGAGCCGGAGCCTCGGACCGGGTGATCCTGACCGACGGGGAGATCGCGGACTACAACCGGCGCATGACGGAGAACTGCCCGACCCTGACGGACATCGCCGCCATCCCGGACAGCGTGGACGGAGAGGAGCTGAAAAACCGCATCGCGTCCTACGCCTTCCCCCAGGGGGACAAATTCGACCGGGGCGGCTCCCGGATCGACGACGAAATGCGCGCCGCCATCCTTCTGAACCGGAATCTGGAGGCGCTGGACGGCGACGCGGCGGTCACCCCCGGCATCGTCACGGCAAGGTGCGACATGCGGTCCTTCCCTACGTCCCTGGGCTTTTACGAGAGCGGCGACACCTTCTACAGCCGGATCCAGCAGACGGAGCTCATCGTGGGCATGCCGGTGTGGATCCTGCACCGGAGCGCGGACGGCAGCTTTTTGTACGTGCAGAGCTATTATTACGAAGGCTGGATCACCTCCTCCGCCGCGGCCGTCTGTGACCGGGACACCTTCCTTGCGTTCTGCGATCCCGAGGTCTTCGTCACCGTCACCGCTCCGAAGGCGGACGCCGGCCACACGACGCTGGATATGGGCGTCCGGCTCCCCTGCGTGGGGGAAACCGACGATTCCTACACGGCGGTCCTGCCCATGCGGGAGGCCGGCGGGTCCTTCACGTCCATCGAGGTGAACCTGCCGAAGTCCGACGCCTATCCGGGTTATCTCCCCTACACCATGCGGAACTACTTCGCCCAGGCCTTCGCCTATCTGGGAACCCAGTACGGATGGGGAGGCGCGGACGGGGGCATCGACTGCTCCGGATTCGTCTGCGCCGTGTTCCGCACCTTCGGCGTCATGCTGCCCCGGGACACGCGGGAGCAGAAGGATTACGCCGGGGAGGTCACCTACACCGAGGGATACGGACCGGAGGACAAGGACGCCCTGCTCTCCTCCCTCTCCTCTCCCGCGGCCCTGTTCAGCCCCGGCCACGTGATGCTGTATCTGGGCAAGGGCTGGGACGGGTCCCACTATGTGATCCACGCGCCGAAGGGCGGAGACTACGTGAAGGTCGCCGTTTTCGACATCAACCGCCAGCTGACGTCCGTCGTCACGCTGAAATGAAAAACCGCGCGGACAGGAGCCATTCCTCCGCGCTTTTTGCGTATCCGTATCAGAAAGGAGTCCGAACCATGTCAAGACAGAAAATGATCGTTCTCTCCGCCGACGCGCTGGTGTCCGAGGATATGGAGATCCTGTCCGGCCTGCCCAATTTCCGGAGGTATCTGGAGGGGGGAGCCGCGATCCGGAGGGTGAAGTCCATCTATCCCACTATCACCTATCCCTGCCACACCACCATGGCCACGGGGTGTTATCCGGACCGCCACGGGATCCCGGGGAATCTGAAATCGCCGTACAAATACATCAAGTCTCCCATCCCGTGGATCTGGGAGCACGAATACGTGAAGGTCCCGGACATCTTCGACGCGGCAAAATCCGCCGGGCTCACCACCGCCGCCGTTTTCTGGCCCTGCACCGGGAACCATCCCTCCATCGACTGGCTCATCGACGAATACTGGACCCAGTACCCGGGGCAGACCCTGGCGGAGGCCTTCGCCGAGATGGGCGCGGGTCCGGAGCTGATCCCCATCATCGAGAAGAACGCCCATCTCATGCAGGAGAGGAAGCACCCCTTCTGCGACGACTTCATGCTGGCCTGCTCCTGCGACATGATCCGGGAATTCGATCCGGACCTCTTCCTGATCCACCCCGCCAACATCGACGGAGCCCGTCACGCAGGAGGCGTATTCGGAGAGCACATCCGGAAGACGCTGGTGGACACGGACCGCTGGATCGGGGATCTGATGCGGGCCGAGGAGGAGATCGGAAACCGGGACAACGTGAATTTCGTTCTCACGGCGGACCACGGCCAGATGGACATCAAGCGCGTGATCCACATCAACGTGCTGCTGGCCGACGCCGGGCTCATCACCCCCCGCGGGGACGGCGAGGATCCCGACTGGCAGGCCTGGTGTCAGTCCGGAGGCATGTCCGCCTGCGTGTATCTGAAGGATCCCGACGATAAGGCGCTTTATGACAGGACCTACGCCCTTCTGAACCATCTGTGCGAGGAGGGCGTCTACGGCATCAGCCGGGTCTACACAAAGGAAGAGGCGATCCGGGAGGAGCACTTCGGCGGGGACTTTTCCTTCGTGCTGGAGACGGACAATTACACCTCCTTCGGGGACAAGTATACCCGGCCCCTGGTGACCGGAGCGGACAACGGGGATTACCGGAAGGGGCGCGCCACCCACGGCTTCCTGCCCTCCAAGGGACCTCGGCCCGTGTTTTACTGCAAGGGTCCGGCGTTCAGGGACGGCGCGGTGATCGAGGACGGACGGCTTGTGGACGAGGCTCCGACCATCGCCCGGGCCATGGGGATCGACATGCCGGACACGGACGGTTCGCCCGTCGGGGAACTGCTGAACCGGTAAGCGAAAAAAGCAGCATTCCGGGTGCGGCTGCTGCTTCTTTTGGATCATTCATCAATATCAGTTGATTCTCCGGGCCTGATCCGCCGGACTAATTCAGACGCGATCCGGAAGGCGCAGACAGAGAGACAAATCGGGAGTTGTTAGGATGTAAAGATGTTTGACTACGAAAGATATTTCAATCAATACCGCGATGATAATAAACTGGACCTGATATTATCCTTCAATATGCCGGCGGGATATGAAACCGCTGACGGCACTTTTGATGTTGAGTCAAAAACGGTGTTCATAAATGCAGATTATCTGAAAGAAGCGCCTGATTATGAAAAAGCATTCTACCTTTTCCATGAATTAAGACATTCCTCACAGGTCCTTTGCCCCGAACGATTCAGCAGTGCGGTCAATCGCAGCATTCAATATGTTATTATGTACGATGGCACATGCTATAAGATCATTAACGGAAAGTATTACGAGTGTAAATTAGAGGGCGGCGAAGAATATTTCAAAAACATCTACCTCGGACAGCCGTATGAAGCTGACGCCAATCAATACGCTTATGAACAGGTAAAAAAGATCTGTGGGGATTCGGATGACCTGCGTAAACTGTATGAATTCTGGATCCCCGATCAGCCTGTGCCGGATGACGTCTATGATTTGGTATATGGCTTGATCGACGAAAAAATACAAATGAAAGACTGAGTGACAGATCCCGGTTTGCCGGGGTGGATCCCCCAAAAACAAACCGAACCGTTCCCCCGGGCCCGCGGCGATCCTTCTCGGTTTATTCCCGAGCGTCCTGTCCGCCGTTCGTCTCGAGGATCCCGATCTCCTCCTCCGTCAGGAGCCGCCATTCTCCCCGGGCGAGGGTGGGATCGAGAGGGATCCCGCCGAAGGAGATCCGCTCCAGGGACAGAATCTCCGATCCCACGGCAAGAAACATCCGCTTGATCTGGTGGTACTTCCCCTCCGTCACGGCGATTTCCCCGTGCTCCGGATCAGCCATAGTCACGCGGCAGGGCTTCGAGGTGAAGTCGGACAAGTCCACCCCGGCCTCCAGTTTCACCCGCTCTTCCTCGGTTATGGGCAGGCAGGAAAACCGGTAGACCTTCTCGCAGTGGCGGCGCGGAGAGAGGAGATTGTGGGCCGTCGCTCCGTCGCTGGTCAGAATCAGGAGGCCCGTGGTGTCCGCGTCCAGCCGCCCGCAGGGAAAGAGGCCCACCGAACGGTATTCCGCCGGGAGCAGATTCAAAACGGAGCGCGGATCGCCGTCCGTGGTGGACACGGTATCCGCGGGTTTGTTCAGCATGATCCAGCGGAACCGGGTGTATCCGATCCTCCGGCCGGCGGCCTCCACCGCGGCGGCGTTCTCGTCGATCTTCAGGGAGGGATCCCGCACCGGCTCCCCGTCCACCGTCACAAGTCCGCCGCGTATGGCCTTCACCGCCTCACGCCGGGTAAATAGTCCGCTCTCCGATAAGAATCTGTCCAGCCGCATTCAGCCCTCTCCCATCCACGCGCGGAGCACGGCCCAGCCGATCCCCAGCGCGGTCAGGGCAGCTGCCCCTCCGACGCCGAAGCCGATGCCGAAGCTCCTGAGGAATTTCATGAAAAAATGATGGAACCGCACGACGCACCTCCGGAAACGAGCTGCGTCAGTCTTTTCCACATTGTAGCACATTTATGCGCCGGACGCAAGGTTTTCCGACGGAACATTTTCCCGGGACGCAGGAAAGCGCAAATTCATCCCCCGTTCACATTACGTTATTGAATTCGCGGGAATCAGCGGGTATAATGTATCATAGAAAAAATTGGGGTTTCCATACGCCTATTCTTTCATACATCACTTCTGAAAGAGGAGTTATCATGACCAACATGACCAACATGACCACCAACAAAAGCATCCTCAAGTGGATCGACGAGAACGTCGCCCTCTGCCGGCCCGACAAGGTCGTCTGGATCGACGGTTCCGACGAGCAGAGAGACGCCCTCCGCGCCGAAGCCTGCTCCACCGGCGAAATGATCAAGCTGAACGAAGAGAAGTGCCCGGGCTGCTACCTGCACCGCACCGCCGTCAACGACGTGGCCCGCGTGGAAAGCAGAACCTTCATCTGCACCCGTAAGAAGGAAGACGCCGGCAACATCAACAACTGGATCGATCCCGTCGAGTGCTACGAGCGGCTGACCAAGCTGTACCGCGGCTCCATGCAGGGCAGGACGATGTATATCATCCCCTACTCCATGGGCATCGTGGGTTCCGAGTTCGCCAAGTACGGCCTGGAGATCACCGACTCCATCTACGTGGTCCTGAACATGCTGATCATGACCCGCGTGGGTCTCAACGTTCTGGAAGCCATCGGCGACAGCGAGGACTGGATCCGCGGCCTGCACTCCAAAGCCGACCTGGACGAGAACAACCGCTATATCTGCCAGTTCCCCGAGGACAACACCATCTGGTCCGTCAACTCCGGTTACGGCGGAAACGTGCTCCTCGGCAAGAAGTGCTTCGCCCTCCGCATCGCCTCCTGGCTGGGCCGGAAGGAAGGCTGGATGGCCGAGCACATGCTGATCCTGGGCGTGGAATATCCCGACGGCGACATCAAGTACGTGACCGCCGCCTTCCCGTCCGCCTGCGGCAAGACCAACCTCGCCATGATGATCCCGCCGGAGATCTTCCGCAAGAAGGGCTACAAGGTCTGGACCGTCGGCGACGACATCGCCTGGCTGAGAATCGGCGAGGACGGCAGACTCTACGCCATGAACCCGGAAAACGGCTTCTTCGGCGTGGCTCCCGGCACCAACAAGAAGTCCAATCCCAACGCCCTGGCCACCTGCCAGGAGGGTGCGATCTTCACCAACGTCTGCCACAACCTGGACGACAACACCGTCTGGTGGGAGGGCCTGGACAACAACCCGCCGCACCACGCCGAGAACTGGCGCGGCGAGATCTGGGACTACACCAAGTACGACAAGGCCGACAAGGTCGGAACCTCCGGCGCGCATCCCAACTCCCGCTTCACCGCGAAGGCCACCAACTGCCCGTGCCTGTCCTCCGAGTTCAACAACCCGAAGGGCGTTCCGGTCTCCGCCATCATCTTCGGCGGCCGCCGCGCCAAGACCGCTCCGCTGGTGTACCAGTCCACCTCCTGGCAGAACGGCACCTTCGTGGGCTCCATCATGGCCTCCGAGACCACCGCTGCCGCCGCTGGCGCCGTCGGTGTGGTCCGCCGCGATCCCATGGCCATGCGTCCCTTCGTGGGCTACAACATGGGCGACTACTGGGCTCACTGGCTCGAAATGGGCACCAAGATCCCGCACGCTCCCAAGATCTTCCACGTGAACTGGTTCCGCACCGACGACGAAGGCAACTTCATCTGGCCCGGCTTCGGCGAAAACCTGAGAGTCGTGCTGTGGATCCTGGACCGCGTGGCGGGCAAGGTCGGCGCGGACATCACCCCCATCGGATACGTTCCGAAGGCCGAGGACATCAACGTCGAGGGTCTGGACGGCGTGACCACCGACACCATCCGCGAGCTGCTCTCCATCGACACCGAGAGCTGGCTGGCCGACGTCGGGAACATCAAGGAATTCTACAACCTGGTCGGCGACAGAGTGCCGGACGCCCTGTGGGACGAGCTGGCCGCTCTGGAAGCGAGACTCAGCAAATAATCCTGCCCGGGTTCAAGGGAGGGACTTTCTCCGGAAGGTTCCTCCCTTTTTCGGGTCCGAAGGAACGATCACACCGGGAGGCAAGCCATGGCTTTCGATTTCAAGAAGGAATACAAGGAATTCTACCTGCCTAAGAACAGGCCGGAAATCGTGAGGATCCCGGCCATGAACTTCATCGCGGTGGACGGGGAGGGAGATCCCAACGAGGAGGGCGGGTCCTATCAGGAGGCAGCGGGCATCCTCTACGCGGTGGCCTACACGATCCGGATGAGCGGAAAGGGCTCTCACCGGATCGAGGGCTTTTTCGATTACGTGGTCCCGCCGCTGGAGGGCTTCTGGAGGATGAGCGGCGCGGACGGGTACGATCCCTCCGACAAAAGCCGGTTTCAGTGGACCTCCGTCATCCGGCTCCCCGATTTCGTCCGGAGGGAGGATTTCGACTGGGCCGTGGGCGAGGCGGAGCGCAAAAAGAAGACCGACTGCTCACGGGCCGGATTCCGCACCCTTGAGGAGGGGCTCTGCGTTCAGATGATGCACGTGGGTCCCTTCGACGCGGAACCGGAGTCCGTCGCCCTGATGGATGCGTATCTCCGGGAGAGTGGATACCGGAACGATTTCAGCGAAACGAGACTGCACCACGAAATCTACCTCTCCGATCCGAGGAAGACCGATCCGTCCGCTTGGAAAACCGTACTCCGGCACCCGGTCCGGGAGGAGTGATCCGGGGACGCGGACTTCCGGTATGACCGGATCGACCGGGACTTAACCGAAGAGAACCGGAAATGAACCGCTTCGTTCCGATCCCTTGATTCTTCCGGCGGAATATGGTATAATACCGGAAATCCAATCGACGGAAGGCGAATCCATGAACGAACATCCGGTAGCTTTCGCGCGGTGCCGGGACTACGATCCCTCCGCGCTGACCGAGGCCCTGTCGCGCTCCTTTTCCGTTCTCGGAATCGGAAGGGAGTTTTTCGAGGGAAAGCGGGTGCTTCTGAAGCCCAATCTGGTACTGGCGAAAAAGCCGGATCAGGCCGCCACCACCCATCCTGCCATGATCGCCGCGCTGGCGGAGCTTCTCTTCGGATTCGGCGCGGAGAGCGTCACGCTGGCGGATTCCCCCGGGGGACCCTTCTCCGCCCCGGCGCTGAATCTCGTCTACCGGGTCTGCGGCATGGAGAGAGCCGATCCCCGGGTGAAGCTGAACGACGACTTCACCTTCCGGCCTGTCCGGACCGACGGCGTGAAGCTGAAGACCTTCCGGATGATCTCGGCGGCTCTGGACGCGGACGTGATCGTGGACGTGTGCAAGTTCAAGTCCCACTCCCTCACCGGCATGTCCTGCGCCGTGAAGAACCTCTTCGGCCTGATCCCCGGAGTCGAGAAGTTTGAGATGCACAACGCCTTCCCGCTTCTGCCGGATTTCTCGGAGATGCTGACGGACCTCTGCGAAACGGTGACGCGGGAGAAGCCCTTTCTGGCGGTCTGCGACGGGATCCTCTCCATGGAGGGGAACGGCCCCACCCACGGAACGCCCGTTGAGACGGGATTCCTCCTCTGCTCCCGGGATCCCTTCGCGCTGGACGTTGTCGCCGAGCACATGATGGAGCGGGACGGAGAGGTCCTGTACCTGAACGCGGCGGCGGAACGGGGGCTGGTTTCCCGGGACTGGCGGGAGATTCCCCTGTCCGACGAGGACGGCGCGCCCTTCGACGATCCGCCCACCTTCCCCCTAGCCCGCCCGGACGCCGACGCCGGTCATTTTCTCCGGAACCTGCCGAACTTCATGGGCGGGCGGTTCACGAAGCTGTTCGAGCCCCGGCCGCGGATCCTGACGAAGCAATGCGTGGGATGCGGGAAGTGCTTCGAGTCCTGTCCCAGACACACCATCCGGATGATCGTCGGCGGAAAAAAGAAGACGGCGCGGATCGATCCGGAGAAGTGCATCCGGTGCTGGTGCTGTCAGGAGCTCTGCCCCATCGGAGCCGTGGGTGTGAAGCAGAATTTTCTCATCAAGCTCATTCACTGAGGTGCCGCCATGCCGACCATTACAGCCGAAGCCCGCGCCAAGATCAATCTCTGGCTGACCGTGGGAGAAAAGCGCCCCGACGGATACCACGACATCGAGACCGTCATGCGGCAGGTGTCCCTGTGCGATCTGGTGAGCGTCACGAAACGGCCGGATCACGGGGAGGACAGGCTCATCGAGATTCACTGCTCCGATCCCGGGATCCCCGCGGACCGGCGCAACATCGTCTGGAAATGCGCGGAGGCGTTTTTCGATGCGTGCGGAATCCGGGCCTACAATATTTATATCGACATCGAAAAGCACATCCCCCAGGCGGCGGGTCTGGCGGGAGGCTCAGCGGACGGGGCGGCGGCGCTCCGGCTTCTGAATCAGCTGTTCCGCGCGGACGCATCGCCCGAGTTCCTCTGCTCCGTGGGCGCGAAGGTGGGGGCGGACATTCCCTTCTGCCTCACGGGAGGGACGCAGCTGTGCCGCGGAAAGGGAGAGCGCATGACGCCCTTGACCGTCTCTCCCTCCGTTCCGCGGCCTGCACCCATCGACTCCTGCGCCGCGCTGATCGTCAAGTCCCCGGCCCTGTCCGTCTCCACCGGCGAGGCGTACCGGATGCTGGACGAGATCCCTCCCTCCCCCGCGGACGCCGAGCTGAGGAGGACCGGATTGAACATGCTTCTCGGCGAGCTCCGGGACGGGCTGATCCCGAGGACCCTGTACAACGATTTCGAGCGGACGGCTCCCCGGGAGGTCTTCCCCGTGAAGGACCGGCTCCTCTCCCTGGGCGCGGTCTCCGTCCTCATGAGCGGGAGCGGTCCCTCCGTCTATGGCCTATTTGAAGGGCTCCGGGACGCGGAGGACGCGCGGGACGCTCTGGCGGCAGAGGGCGTCGACTGCTTTGCCGTCCGGCTTCTGTGAGAGGATCCCATCATCATTTTACAACGGAAAGGAATGACCGACATGTCCGAATCCATTTTCTACAAAGGCCGCGGTACCCCCGAGATGTACGACGATCTCATGGACTTCATGAACTACGTGTTCGGCTTCAACGGGGACGGCAGCGATTTCAAGAAGCTCCTGCCCAAGTGCTACAATAAGGAATACGATCCCTGTTACAACAATTACGTCGTCACGGAGAACGGAAAGCTGCGCGCGGCCATCGGAGCCTACGACTACGATCTGTCCGTCGGCGGGGAGATCCTGAAGACCCGCGGGATCGGCAACGTGGCGGTGCACCCCTACTTCCGCTCCATGGGATACATGAAGGACTGCATGCGCATGGCTCTCGGGGACATGATCGCGGACGGAGTGGACTTCTCCCTCCTGGGCGGCCAGCGTCAGCGGTACCAGCACTTCGGCTTCGAGCAGGCCGGAGCGCAGTACGTCGTCTCCGTGGACAGAGGCAATCTGCGGCGGGCCTTTGAGGACGTGCCCCTGCCCGAGTATGAGCTGCGGGACGTGACCGGGTCGGACGAAGAGCTGATCGGGAAGATGCACGCCCTCCACAGCGCGCGGGATTACAGGATGATCCGTCCCCGGGAGGACTTCTTCAACATTGCCTGCTCCTGGCGCTCGAACGTCACCGCCATCCTGAAGGACGGCGAATTCCGGGGATATTTCACCGGCGGACTGCACGAGCTGACCCTGATCGATCCCGCCGAGCTGACGGACGTGGTGCGGAATTACGTGAAGCAGCGGGGGGACGTCTCCATCGACGTGCCCGCCTGGGAGACGGAGACTGTGGGCGCGCTCCGCACCTTCGGCGGCGGCATTTCCTACGGGAACAGCGAGATGTTCAACATCCTGAATTACCGTCATGTTACGGAGACGCTTCTGAAGTTCAAGGCGTCCCGGGAGACTCTGGGGGACGGCGAGCTGACCCTGTTCATCCACGGCTTCGCGGGGGACGAGCGGTTCCGGATCGCGGTGAAGAACAACGAGGTAACCGTGGAGCCCTCGGCCGCCGGGGACGCTCTGGAGCTGGACCATCTCGAGGCAATCAGCTTCCTCGCGGGAATCTTCTCCCTGAAACGCGAGGCTCTTCCCGTTGCAATCCGCTCCTGGTTCCCGCTGCCGCTGTTCGTGGACACGGCGGACCATGTATAATTAGTCAATCTACACTGCATAATATTCACGGAGATCCGGCGGCAGACTGCTGTCGGGTCTTCTTTGTCCTCGTCCCGGGAGGCGTTTTTTTGCACCTTGACGAATTGGCGGGACCGCGTTTTTCCCGATTTCGTCAATTTGTGGAAATCCGCCGCGTCGATGAATTTTTTATGCAGATCTCTTGCATTTCGACGGAATCCGGAGTATAATTATACCGTTCAAATCCCAAAACGTCACGGAGGAGCCGTCATGAGCTATCTGCAGAACGTACTGTCCCAGGTTGAAGCGAAGTATTCCTATCAGCCGGAATTTCTCCAGGCTGTGCGGGAGGTGTTCGAGTCCCTCGCTCCCGTCATCACCAAAAACGAAAAGTTATACGAGCAGGAAGCGATCCTGGAGCGGATCACGGAGCCCGACCGCCAGATCCAGTTCCGCGTCCCGTGGGTGGACGACACCGGCAAGATCCGGGTGAACACCGGCTACCGCGTCCAGTTCAACAACGCCATCGGTCCCTACAAGGGAGGTCTGCGGCTCCATCCCTCCGTCAACCTCTCCGTCATCAAGTTCCTCGGCTTCGAGCAGGTCTTCAAGAACAGCCTGACCGGTCTCCCCATGGGCGGAGGCAAGGGCGGCTCCGACTTCGATCCCAAGGGCAAGAGCGACCGCGAGGTCATGGCCTTCTGCCAGAGCTTCATGACGGAGCTCTACAAGTACATCGGCGCGGACGAGGACGTTCCGGCGGGCGACATCGGCACCGGCGCCCGTGAGATCGGCTATCTCTACGGCCAGTACAAGCGCATCACCGGCCTGTACGAGGGCGTTCTGACCGGCAAGGGCCTCTCCTACGGCGGCTCCCTGGTCCGCACTCAGGCCACGGGCTACGGCCTGCTCTATCTGGTGGACGAGCTGCTGAAGAATCACGCAAGCGGCATCGAGGGCAAGACCGTCACGATCTCCGGCGCGGGCAACGTGGCCATTTACGCGGCGGAAAAGGCCGGACAGCTGGGCGGCAAGGTGGTCACCCTCTCCGACTCCACCGGCTGGATCTACGACAAGGACGGCATCGACCTGGATCTCGTCAAGGAGATCAAGGAGGTCCGCCGGGGCCGCATCTCCGAATACAAGGACGCCAAGCCCTCCGCCGATTACCACGAGGGCCGCGGCGTATGGAGCATCCCCACGGACATCGCCCTTCCCTGCGCCACCCAGAACGAGCTCCTCATCGACGACGCGAAGGAGCTGGTGAAGAACGGCGTGACGGCGGTCTGCGAGGGCGCGAACATGCCCACCACCATCGAGGCCACCAAGTATCTGCAGGAGAACGGCGTGCTGTTCGTCCCCGGCAAGGCCTCCAACGCGGGCGGCGTGGCCACCTCCGGTCTGGAAATGTCCCAGAACAGCGAGCGGCTCAGCTGGACCTTCGACGAGGTGGACGCCAAGCTGAAGGGCATCATGACCGGCATCTACGCCAACATCGACAGCGCGGCGAAGGAATACGGCATGGCCGGCAACTATGTGGCGGGCGCCAACATCGCGGGCTTCTCCAAGGTCGTGAACGCCATGATCGCCCAGGGGGCGTATTGATTGAGGCAAGGAACGCGCATTGCACGGGCACGGAATTTTGAAGCGCGGCATGGAGACAACCGCACGGAAGATAACGTTCGGAATCCGATGTAATTCGCTGTCATGCTGAGGCCATAGGGGGCATACAAAAATTAATCCCGCTCAGGCGGAGGGTTTATCCCCGGCCGGGCGGGATTTTTCGCTTGATACTAATCTCATTCTAAAAGGGAAAACGCGGCTTCTTGAAAGGAAGCCCCAGGCATAAATGCCTGGCAAGAACTTTATAAATACACTGGTGCAGCATTCTTCTCTTCGTGCAGCACGGGGTAACGTGCAGTGCACTTTTTCTGACTTTGTTTTATGCACATCTTTGGCAGATTGTCTTTTTAGGTTGAGAATAATATTATTCCCTATTATCGTACTCCGAACAGACGCCAGACGCGGTAGACCATCATGCAGCCGGTTTCCCGGAGGAGGAATTTCGCCCTGGCGCCGGTACTGCGGTACATGGAGGTGGGAGTCGGGGAGGAATAGCCCGTGACGCCGAAATCCCGGGCGCAGAGCATGGCCCGCTTCATATGGAGCGGATCGCTCACCACCAGGGCGGATGCAAACCCCTCCCGGTCCATGATCTCCTTCGCGTAGAGGAAATTCTCGTGGGTATAGCGGGATTTGTCCTCGAGGAGCACATCTTCCGCCGGGATCCCTTCGCGCTCCGTCCATCGTCTCGCCGCCTCAGCGTCGGTAATGGTATTGGCCGGGTCCAGCCCGCCGGTGAGGATGATCTTCGGAGCCAGTCCGGACCGGTACAGCTCCGCCGCGTGTCTGAGCCGTTCCTCAAACACCGGGGACACCGTGCCCTCCCAGGTTCCGGCTCCCAGCACGATGACGCAGTCCGCCGCACGGGTCTCGTCCGCCCGGGCGTACCGGACGATGGAAACCGCGGTCAGAGTTGCGGTCAGCAGAAGAAGAAGGACCGCCGACAAAAGGACGATTAACACGCGCCTCGCGCTTCCCTTCACGATCATCCCTCCTTCCGTGCAAATCGTTCCTTCCGTGAAAAAAGAGCGGAAGACTGAACTTCCGCCCGTACCGTCCGCGGGGTGATTCGAACACCTGACCTGCCGCTTAGGAGGCGGCTGCTCTATCCAGCTGAGCTACGCAGACCTGCAGACGGTATTATACCACATTCTGCGCCCGATTGCAAGAGGCCGGGCGAAATTTCCCGCACGCGCCCCTCCGGTCTTGCTTTTTCCGGACGGATGCGGTATAATACGGAAAACAGAAGCAAAAGGAGGCAGCCTGCCATGCCGCACGAGCTGACCGCGGCGGAAGTCGCCAGCATCGAAGAGGAAATCAAGCACCGCCAGACCGTCGTCACCCCCCAGTGCATCGCGGAGGTCCAGAGAACCCGGGCCTTCGGGGATCTGTCGGAGAACGACGAATACAGAAGCGCCAAGAGAGAGCTGAACCGCAACTACTCCCGCATCCGCTACCTGAAGGGGCTCCTGGCCACGGGGGTGCTGGTGGAATACGCGTCCGACGCGGACGAGGTGGGGCTCTTCGACCGGGTCACCATCCGGGACGAATTCGGAGACGAGAGCATCGTCACCCTGGTCACCCATCTGCGGGCGGACATTCTCAACAACCGCATCAGCAAGGACTCCCCTCTGGGCGCCGCCCTGCTGGGCCATCGGGTCGGAGACCGCATCACGGTGCAGGTCAACGAATCGAGCTCCTACTGGCTGGACATCCTCGATCTGGAAAAGGGCGAGGACGACCGCACCGTCGCCGTGAACTGAGAGATCCGCGCCGGATCCGGACCGTCGCATCAACAGAAAGGGGCACATCATCATGCATTCACGTCTCGTAAGGAAAACCCTGTCCCTGCTTCTCTGCCTGACGCTGGCCGCCGGGGGCGTTTCCTGTACCAAAAAGGACGCCGATCCGCCCGAGGACGCCACGGAGACCGTCGGGACACCCGAAGCCGAGGAGGCGTCCTATCAGACGGAGCCCGCGGGAGACGAGGCCGAAGAGGAAGCCGTCTCCGTTCCCGAGTTCGCCTCGAAGCTGGCGGACTACAGCTGGGCCCTCACCGGTGACGAGGCGGCGGGCTTCCTGACCTTCGACGGAGGCACGGCGGAGCTGAAGCTGTTGGTTGACGGAGAGGACAGGAGCGTATCCGGGCCCGTCTCCTTCTCGGAAAAGGCCATGACCATCGGGGAGAAGACCGTCGGATGGGCCGTGGTGGCCTCCTTCTGCCGTCTGACCGTGGACGGGGTGGGCTATTCCTTCCGGAAGGCCGAGAACGCGGACGCCGCCCGGGGCCCCTTCCTCCTCCTCACCGGAAGCTGGGAGGGAGACGGAGCGTCCCTGTCCTTCGACGGGAAATCCGCGTCCCTGACCATCGACGGCGAAGGAAGCTGGACGGGCGAATGGGAGCTGTCCTCGGACGGTGTTCTGTCCATTCACGACGACGCGCAGGGTGAGGCCGGGGTCAATCTGGCATCCGGCGCGAAGGTCACGGCCAGCTCTCAGGAGACCGCCGACTTCCCCGCTCCTCTGGCCGCGGACGGAGACTACGGCACCCGCTGGTCCTCGGAGTATGTGGATCCCAGCTGGCTCCTTTTGGATCTGGGGAGCGAGAAGACGGTGGGTGCGGCCGTGGTCTGTTTCGAAACCGCCTGCTCCTCCGACTTCCGCTTCGAGACCTCCTCCGACGGGGTGAGCTTTACGGAGGCCGCCTCCGTGGAGGACAACGTCAGCGCGGGGATCGGAGCTCCCGTGACGGTGCTGTTCCGCGAGCCCGTCCGGTGCCGGTACGTCCGCTTCGTCGGCCTGTCCCGCGCAACCCAGTGGGGCCACTCCATCTACGAGCTGGAGCTGTACGCGGCCATCGCCGGCGAAGCGGAATGCACTCTGGAATACGACGGTCAGGATGTGAAGCTGACAAGGAACGGAAAGACCTACACGATGGGCCGGAAGGGCTGAGGCGTCCGTCGTGCCTGACAATACGGAACCGCCCCGCGCAATTCCTTTGAGGAAGACGCGGGGCGGCGTTTATTCACGCGGGAAGCCTTACGGCTCGTCCACAAAGTTCTTGGCGATCTTTTCCAGAGACTTGTTCCAGACCTTCTGGGAGGATTTCAGGGCGGACATGTAGTCCTCCTTGTTCTTGGTGACGTAGTCGCGCATGGTGTTCAGGATGTTGATGCCCATCTGCTGGCACATGAAGCCCAGGTCGCAGTAGTAGGAAGACCGGATCAGCTCCAGGCAGGCCAGGGATTCCTCGTCCCGGATCACCTTGCCGTTGATGCAGACGTCCATATAGGCCGGCATCACGTCACGGAAGGACAGGAACGCCATATCCTCCATGACGGAGCCCACCATTTCGCCCTCGGCCGCCACGGTCAGGGGGAAGCAGAGCATGGAGCCCACGTTGGCCTGCACGTGGATGGCGTAGTTGGCCTGGGCGTCGGAGGCCTTGGGCATGGGCACCACGCCGAAGTCGGATTCGGAGGTCCTCATTCTCTCCACGCACTTGATGTTGCCCACCCAGAACAGCGCCCTGTCCTCGGTGATGGCGCGCTCGGTCCAGTATTCCCGGGCCTCGGTGGCGGTGGAGGTGCGGTCGATGAGGAAGGTGCCCGTCTGTTCGGAGCAGACCCGCTTGATGCCGTTCATGATGTCCGCCATTTCCTCGGTGAAGACGTTGATGACGGGCAGGTCGGCCTCGTCCTTGGTGATCAGCGGATAGCCGGTGCCGCTGATGAAGCAGTCCACGCAGAAGTTGTTGGCGATGAGTCCCAGACGGTCATCCTTGGTGATGGCGCCGTCCCCGTCCAGATCCCCCGTCACGGCGGAGATCATCTCGCAGGCCTTATCGAAGGTCCAGCCGCCGTTCAGCACGATCTCATACAGATCCGGCAGTCCGAAGTTCTCGTGGACCACCTTGTTGAAGATCATGCAGGGAGTGGCTCCGTAGGCGTGGATGTTGATGTCGGAGAAGACGAAGAAGTTCTTTCCGGAGATGGAGGAGCCCTCCTGCATCAGGGAGTTCCAGTAGGGAGCCTCCATGTCGATGACGGGCAGGTCCTTTATCTGGAGCAGGGCTCCCTTGGATCCCAGCTGGACGCAGTACTGGGCGTTCAGGTCCACCGTCTGATAGGCGTTGTCCCCGGCGGACACGGAATTGGTCACGGCCGCAGCCACGGTGCCGTCGCCGCCTCCGTTCTGATAATCGAAGCTCAGGTTGTACTTTTCGGCCAGGGTAACGCCCCGGTTGAACTTGGCGTCGTTGACAATCTCGCCGTTCAGCTCCTCGGCGGTGAAGTCCTTGTTGGGCTCCACCTCGCTGCCGGAGTTGTAGAGGGCCGTGAAGGTCGCGCCGCCGTAATCCTTCGCCTCGAGGTGGGGATTGAACTGCTCCCGGTCCTCCTCGGGCGCGGCTTCCGTTTCCTCCTCGGCGGAGACGTCGCCGGTCGAGGGTACGGCGGAGGAGGAGCCGTTGTCGGAGACGCTCTCCCCGGATTCCGCCGGGTTCTGCGAACAGGCGGAGAGAAGCATGACCAGGGAGACGAGCAGCGCAAGGGTTTTCTTCTGTTTCATGACATACCTGCCTTTCGTTGTGACGCGGCCCGGACACGCTTCCGTTATACGGCCGGACCGGGTTATGGATCGGAGACGGATTTACTCAAGCTCCGCGGCGTCCAGAACCTTCAAGAGGGTCAGGCGGTCCCGGACGTAAGGCGCGAAGCGGAGGGAGAGATCGATGAATTCCGGGGAGGGATCCAGTCCGATCTCCGCGGTGGTGACCGGGGTCCCGGCCAGCTTCAGAAGGCGTTCCACTTCCCCGGAGGGAGTCAGGAGCGCCCGGGCGGCCTCCCGGATCCGCGCGTCGGTGTCCTCCGTCAGCCGGATCCGCGCCAGGCTGGAGGAGGAGGGAGTCCCGCCGGGCATGTTCTCCTTCAGGATCCCGTCCGTCAGGTCCCGGAATACCGGCTCGAGATAAGCCCGGTCCATGACCCGCGCGGGATCGATGGCGGCGATTTTCTCATAATCCAGTCCGCGCCGGAGGGCCTCCTCGTAGCGGCGGGTCACGCAGAGCACGCCCACGGCCACCTGTTCTCCGTGGAGCCCGTCGTTCGTCTCGTTGATCCGGTGCATCTCCCAGAGGTGGGACATGTGGTGCTCGGCGCCGGAGGCGGGGCGGGAGTTTCCGGACAGCTGAATGGTCAGGCCGGAGATCAGAAGGGCGTTCATGACCTTCTCGCAGTAAGCGCTCTCCCCGATCTGCCCGCGCTGCTCCAGAGCCTTGATCACCTCGTCCACCGCTTCGGCCTCCAAGGCGCAAAGCTCCTCGCAGAGGTATTCCCCCGTGAGGATCTGCCCGACGCGCCAGTCGAAGAGCGGGATGTTCTTGCCCAGCACGTCGCCCACCCCGGAGGCGGTCAGACGGGCGGGCGCGGCGGAGAAGACGTCCGGATCCGCGAAGGCTGCCACGGGAGGCACCGACGGGAAGGTCAGCTTCTGTCCGTGCCAGGTCATGGCGGCCACGCCGGACACGAAGCCGTCCACGGAGGCGGCGGTGGGATAGGAGATGAAGGGGATCTTCTTCTCGCAGGCCACGTACCGGGTGATGTCGTGGACGGAGCCGGATCCGCAGGCGATCAGCACGTCCGGCTTTTCCGCGTCCACAAACTCCCCGACCCGGGCGCACCAGACCTCCGTGGCATGGGCGTTCCCGGCGACGGCGGTCAGAGGCGCGGAAAACTTGGCGAGGAGCCGGTCCGCGTAGATCCGGGTGTTGTCGTCGGCGACCACCGCGGGGCGGACATACCCCTTCTTCTCCATATACTCCTTCATCAGACGGGCGGCGTCCCGGGAGACCGCGCACTCCTCCGTCAGAAGGCCGTGCTTCCGTCCGCAGGGACAGGACTTCATGATTTTCTCGACATGTTCAAACATAGAAAGTCTCCCAGAATACCCGGCACCCCGGGTTCTATTTTTCATCGGTCAGGCATAGGCTCGGGTGAAATGTCACACACCCGGAGGCACTTATGTTCGTCTGCACCGTTCGGGCCAATACGCTCAAATTCTTCGGCATCATCGCGGCGTCGCTGGCCGTTCTCTGCGCCGCGGTGCTGGCCGTGCCGGAGTATGTGCCCGCGTCCACAAAAGCCGTCGCCGCCGCGTCCGGAAACATCCGGTACACGAAGGTCAAGACAAAGGACGACGCGATCCGCTTCCTCGCCCAGTTCGGCTGGGAGGTGGAGGCGGAGCCCCTGGAGGAGATGAAGATCCGCATCCCGCAGGAGTTCGACAAGGTCATGAAGTCCTACAACGAGCTGCAGCGGTCCCAGGGGCTGGATCTCTCGAGGTACCGGGGCAAGGAGGTCACCCGCTACACCTTCGCCGTCACCAACTACCCGGATTACAAGGGCACGGTCATGGCCAACGTGATCCTGTGGCGGAACCGGGTCATCGGCGGGGATCTCTGCTCCTCCGACGTGACCGGGTTCATCCACGGGTTCGAGAAGCCGTGAGGATCACTCCCTCACGAAGGTGAACTTCTCCCAGGGGATGTCCACGGGGGCCTTTTCCGACAGGATGGCGTCCACGTGCATGAGCAGGGGGAAATCCGCGGGATCCAGCTTCCCCTGCCCCGCCAGGATCCGCACGGCCCGGGCCACCCGGACAGCCACCACCAGGGACTCCAGCGTCACACCGTTCAGCTCCGCCTTTGCCTGATCGATGTCCAGGCCCCGGCCCAGAAGGATCCCCACCAGCCGCGTCCGTCCGCCGTAGACCGTCACATAGAGGTCCCCGGCTCCCACTGCCAGATTATCCAGGGTCCCGGCTCCCTGCAGGTCCAACAGCTTCGCCATCTCTCTGACCGCCTGTCCGAAGACCGCGGCCTGAGAGTTGTAGTGGAGCTCGGAGTCGAGACCGAAATTCCGCTGGTTCACGCCCACGGTCAGGGCGATGCCCAGGGCGTACCCGTTTTTCAGGGCCACCGCGCTCTCGATGCCGACCACATCCGTGGACAGACTGATGTGGTAGTAGTCCGTCCGCATGAGATCCCGGATGAACCGGAGGGTATCCATATTATGCCCGCAGAAGGCCACCTCGGTCTGATCGTGGGCCACCAGCTCGTAGGAGGTGCATGGCCCTCCCACGGCGTTGAGGTTACGCTTCAGACCGCGCTCCGCCAGCATCCGCTCCCACACCATGGGATAGGGCAGCAGCCGTCCGTCCGGCGTGTCAAGGAGTCCCTTTGTGACGGTGAGGACCGGGGTTTCCTCGGGGACCTTCGGAAGCACATGCTCCCCGAACCAGTCCACGCCGAAGGAGGAGACGCCGCCGATGACGAGGTCCGCCCCGTCGAGAGCTTCTTCCAGCTCCTCGATCTGCCGGAAGGTCACGCCTTCCGGGAAGTCCCTTTTGAACTTCGGGTGGCGGTTTGTGCTCCGGCAGGCTTCGATGATGTCCCGGTCCAGATGGGTGCCCGTCAGCCGGACCTCGTGTCCGTTCTCCCGGGCCGGAAACGCCAGGGCGGACCCCATCATGCCCGCGCCGACGATGGTGATGACAGCCATGGTCCCTCCTCAGTCGTGAAGCCCCTTGGAGCGGAGGTAGTCCAGCGCCCAGGCGGGATCGTTCGAGGTGAAGAGCTTCGCGCCGTTTTCAATGGCGGCGTCGTAGACCTCGGGGGTGTCCGGGGAGTAGAAGACCCAGGGCTCCACGCCGTAGGACAGAGCGAAGTCGAACATCTGCTTCGGCACCACCGTGAGTCCCTTCCAGGTGCTGAACAGGCAGACGCAGTAGGCGTAGTCGTAGACGAACCGCTTCTGGTTCGCTCCCATGAGCTCCTGAGGATGGTAGGCGTGGATGCGGACCCGCTCCCCGTACTTTTCGGCGATCCACTCGTTGAGCTCGCCGCTCCAGCTGTTGACCACGCTGCGGTCCGTGAGGCCGAATTCATCCATCATGGCGATGGTGCGCTCGGCGGATTCGTAGGCGAAGGCCCCGGACATGGCGGGATAGTCCTTCAGCTCCACGTTCAGCATAATGTCCGGATGCTCCGCCATGAGGCCGAAGAACTCCTCAAGGGACGGAACCTTTTCACCGGCGAACTCCGCTCCCTTCCAGCTTCCGGCGTCCAGGGCGCGGATCTCGTCGAAGGTCATGTCCCGGATCAGGCCCTCTCCGTTGGTGGTGCGCTTTACGTTGTGATCGTGCATGACCACGAGGCGGCGGTCCTTCGTCATATGGACGTCCATTTCGATCATATCGGGCTTCAGGGAGACGGCTGAGCGGAATCCCGCCATGGTGTTCTCCGGGAAGTATTTGGCGTTCCCGCGGTGTCCGGCCACGGCGACGGCGCTCTGGTACGGCAGCTTAGTCATATAAAAATCTCCTTCCGGATAGATGAACAGGTCGTTTGGAACCGGGTTCATTCTACCACAGAAAGGAGATTTTTTCAATCGTCCGGCGGGGATTTTTGTGTTATTTTACGGCTTTTTCCCAATCCGCCTCACGGAAGCCCACGAGGACCGTATCCTCCGTCACGAGGATGGGGCGCTTCACCAGCATGCCGTCGGAGGCGAGAAGCTCCAGCATTTCCTCCTCCGTCATGGAGGGGAGCCGGTCCTTCAGGTTCATGGACCGGTAGAGCAGGCCGCTGGTGTTGAAGAATTTCCTCAGAGGCAGGCCGCTCTTCCTCTGCCAGAGGCGCAGCTCCTCAGCCGTAGGATTTTGCTCCGCGATATGCCGGTCCAGATATACGGCACCCCGGCTGTCCAGCCACCTTTTCGCCTTCTGACAGGTGGAGCATTTCGGATATTCGATGAACAGCATGTCAGCTCTCCTTTCCGTCGATGAGATACAGCAGGGCTTTGGCGATCCGCTCCGGCACGTCCCGGAAATGGCCGCCCGGATTCAGCTCGAAGGGCACGGGCAGGCCGGTTCTCTCCCGCAGAAGCTCCGCCGCCTCCCGGGTCGCATCCTCCACCTTCGCCATTCTCGGGTTCTTCGCGTTCTTCTCCCGGTCGCCCAGGGACAGACAGATCCGCTTCACGGACGGGGACAGGGCGTTCTCCCGCATGAAATCCAAGAAACCGTCGTACCACAGGGACCCGGACACGGAGGCGATCCCGTCGAACAGGCCGCACCGGTATCCCGCCCACAGGGAAAACAAGCCCGCAAGGGAATAGCCCGCGAGGAATCTTGTGCGGATCGGACCGGGCAGCTTTTCCTCCAGGGCCTGGACCGCCTCCTCCGTCAGGCGGCGCAGATAGTCCTCGGCTCCTCCGGTGAAGCTCTGGCCCCGGAAGACGCCCTCCGCAGGCCAGGGAGACAGATCCCGGTCCCAGTCGGCGCCTTCCATGCTCACAAGGACGGGGACCCTCTCCGGCGGCAGGTTCTCCCTCAGGATCCGCCGTACCCGGACCGCGGTTTCAAAATCCTCGTGGAGCCACACGGCGGTGTCCGACGGCACATCCGGAAGAAGGGCGGCGGCGCGGATCCCTCCGGCTTCCGAGAGGACCAGTCCCCCGGCCTCCCGCTTCAGACGGGCGAGGATCTCCACGTCCGCCGGGCAGAAGGAATAGGCGTCCGCCTCATCGGCGGTGATCCAGGCCATGGCGGCGTGCTCCAGCAGCTTCGGCTCCCCCTCCCGGATCCGGGCGGAGAACAGGGTCAGCTCCACGGTCATGTCCGGGTATTCGTGGAGGACGGTCATGAACTCTCCGCCCACCTCCGCCTTCACGTCCAGCTCTTCCCGGCATTCCCGGGCCAGGGCCTGCTCCTTCGTCTCGCCGGGCTCCACCTTGCCGCCGACAAACTCCCACAAAAGGCCCCGCTTCTTTCCGGCGGGACGCTGACAGGCCAGGAACCGCGGTCCGTCCCAGATCAGGGCGGCCACGACGCGCACGGGCTCGTTTCTTTTTTCGTCCATGGGTCCCTCCGGTCAGATCGCCTGGATCTGCTTGTAGATTTCCTGCATCTGCCGGTCGATGGCGGCGATTTCGTTGGCGCAGGACAGCATCTGGCTCCCCAGTCCCGGGGGGATCTCCTTGTCGGACTTGTACCGCAGGTCGTGCTCCAGGCTGGCCCAGAAGTCCATGGCCACGGTGCGCAGCTGGACCTCCGCCTTCACCATCTCCGTCTTCTCGGACAGGTAGATGGGCAGCTCGATGTCCAGGTGCAGGCTCCGGTAGCCGTTGTAGTTGGGCTCCCGGATGTAGTCCTGTTCCCTGAGGAGCCGGATGTCGGACTGGCGCAGGAGCATATCCGCCACGGAGTACACGTCGTCGATGTAGCAGCAGACCACGCGGACCCCGGCGATGTCGTTGATGTTCTCCCGGGCGGACGCCGGCGTCACCTCCGCGCCCCGGGACAGCAGCTTATTGACGATGGAGGCGGCGGACTTGACGCGGGACTCGATGTGGTGGATGGGGCTCCGCTCGTACTTGACCTTGAACTCGTCGTTCAGGATCTCGAATTTGATGGTGAGCTGGCGGATGGCGGCGTTGTACAGATGCTCCATCTCGGCGTATTCGCGGTAATTCTCAAAGAGCCGCTGGGCCTCCGCCGCGCTTCCCTGGGTCCGGCTTCCGATCAGGACTTCGATATTCTTGTTCACAATATTTCCCTCCGCACAAAAACGCCGCCGGTTTCTCGATCTCGGCGGCATCTTTGCGCCATGTTGTCGTTACGGTTCTCTTCCCCGCTCGTATTCAGGCGGCCGGGGGATCATTTCTTCATGAAGTTGGCGCGCAGGTAATCGGCGGACTTTTTGACGGAGTCGAAGGGATCGCCCGGCCAGGTGTCCTGCTCCACCACATAGTACTTCACGCCGGCCTTTTCCGCCGCGTCCAGAATGCCCTCCCACCAGAGGTTGCCGTTTCCGATCTCGGTGATGTAGGGACCGTTCTCGTCCCGGCCCATGTCCTTCAGATGGAGGATGTCGATGCGGCCGGAGAGCTTTTCGATCCAGTGGCGCACCTCTCCGCCGCCGTGCTGGACCCAGTAGGTATCCAGGACGAAGGAGGTGCCCTTGGGATCCAGTCCCTCCACCAGCATGTCCATGACGGTGCGGCCGTTCTTCATGCGGATGAATTCGTTGGAATGGTTGTGATAGGTGAATTTGAAGCCGTGGGGGGCGATATTGGCGGCGACGGTGTTGGCCTGCTCGATGAAGCGCTCCACCTCGTCGGGATCTGTGGCGTGGAAGCCGCCGATGCCCATGAGGTGCGTGCCCAGGGCCTCGTGGTTCCTCATGGCCTCGTCGGGATGGCGGAGCATGAGGCCGAAATCGTCGTGGGTGCCGCAGATTTCGATGCCCTCCTCCCGGGCGATGCGTCCGAATTCCTCGTAGGGTACGGCGCATCCGGCGGTCTGTCCGTGCTCGTATCCCATTTCGCGGATGCGGCGGAAGCTCTCGCGGATGTTCTCCGCGTTGTTCATGGTGTTGCGGATGGAAAACAGCTGGAGGCCGAGTCTGTCGATCATGTCATGTGTCCCTTCTGTCCGGTGCGGACCGGTGATTTGTCGTTATCCTTATTGTACACTCCCGGAGCGGAAAAAGCAAGCGTTTTTGTGAAAGATTTCCGAACGCGCTTCTTTTCCACGGAACGCGGTCCCCCGCGGCGTGGGTCGGAACGGAATTCTTTTACATTTTTATCTATTTTTGCATAAACCACTTGCAATCAAACGGATAGCGTGCTATAATCATTCCGTATACGCCGGTTTCCGGTGTTTTTTGAGGATTCTATTTTTTCAGAAAGGCTGAACGCAATGAAGAAATCGTTATCCGTTCTTCTGGCCGCCGTCCTTCTGGCCTCCTCCCTGGCCGCCTGCTCCACCAACACGGAGAACGCCGCCGACGAGCAGAAGAACAACCAGTCGAGCACCCAGACGCCCGCCGCCGACCTGACGGAAGAGGAGGAAACCGCCCGCTTCCTGGACTCCATGCCCGAGGAGATGGACTTCGAGGGCCGCGGCCTGAACTTCCTTCTGACCGAGGGATCGAACGGCAACATCACCGAGCTGTCCATCTGGGCCGAGGAGGACACCGGTGAAGTCGTGGACACCGCCGTCTATCAGAGAAACCTGACCGTCACCGACCGTCTCAACATCGTCATCAACCAGCCGGAGGTCAACACCGACTGGAGCGGCAACGCCAACGTCATCCGCAACATGGTCAGCGCCGGCTCCACCGACTATGACATCTTCGGCGCGTACCAGTATTACGGAATCGTCATCGGCAGCGAAGGCATCCTTTACAACCTGAACAACAAGGAAAACTTCCCCTACAACGATTTTGACCGCGAGTACTGGGGCACGGGCTACATGAAGAACATGAGCTTCGACGGCTCGAAGTACTACTGGGCCACCGGCGACATCGCGCTCCGCTACACCGGCGGCATGTACGTCACCTACGTGAACTCCACCATCTTCTCGAACTACTATCCGGAGCTCAATCTGTACTCCATCGTCGACGAGGGCGAATGGACCATGGACAAGGTCTCCGAGCTGGCCTCCGCTGCGTATGTGGACCTGAACGGCAACGGCTCCGTGGACGGAAACGACCAGTTCGGCTTCGTGACCCAGTCCAACGACCTGACGGATGGCATCGCCGCGGGCTGCATGGTCGATTTCTCCACCCGCGATGAAAACAACGTCCCGGTGATCTCCCTCGACAACGAGTGGACCTACAAATTCTGGGACAAGTACTACGCGCTCATGTTCAACAACGAGGCCTGCATGCTCAATCCCGTCGGCACGGACGACTCCGTCGCCATCATGACCGCCTTCTCCGCAGGTCAGTTCATGATGACCGACAACAAGCTCTACCAGTCCCCCATCTACCTGCGCGACATGGAGGACGACTTCAAGATCCTTCCGATGCCGAAGCTGGACGACACGCAGCCGCATTACAACACCAGAATCCACGACTCCTGCACGCTGTTCGGCGTTCCGGTCTCCATCGGCGGGACGGAATGCCTCTCCGCCACCCTCGAGGCGCTGGCCTCCGAATCCTTCAAGGAGGTCACGCCCGCTTACTATGAGATCGCTCTGAAGGTCAAGTTCACCCGCGACTCCGACTCCGGCCGCATGATCGAGCTCTGCCATGAGAATATCTCCATCGACTTCGCGGCGCAGTGGTCCAACAAGCTGGGCGACATCAACCACTTCTTCCGCGGACGCGCGGACGCGAAGGAAGAATCCATCGCTTCCACCATCGCAAAGAACTCGAAGGTCTGGACCAAGACGATGGACAAGCTCATCAAGGCGTTCGAGGACCTCGACGACTGATCCGGTCCGACAGGACGGAACGAGGGCTGCCGTTTTATCTCCCGGGCGGGGAGAACTGCGGCGGCCCTTTTTCGTTGTCCGCGGATGCGGAGAAAGTGTTTGTTTTTTGTCTTTTCTGTTAATTTTTTTCGGCATATTGCAAACAGCCTTCAGCCGTGCTATAATGCTTGAGTATATGCCGGTTTCCGGTGTTTTTTGAGTATTTATTTTTCAGAAAGGCTGAACGCAATGAAGAAATCGTTATCCGTTCTTCTGGCCGCCGTCCTTCTGGCCTCCTCCCTGGCTGCCTGCTCCACCAACACGGAGAACGCCGCCGACGAGCAGAAGAACACCCAGACGAACACCCAGACCCCCACCGCCGATCTGACGGAGGAGACCGAGGAGACCGCCCGGTTCCTGGACGCCATGCCCGAGCAGATGGATTTTGAGGGCCGCGGGCTGAACTTCCTCCTGACCGAGGGCGCCAACGGCAACATCACCGAGCTCTCCATCTGGGCCGAGGAGGACACCGGTGAAGTCGTCGACTCCGCCGTCTATCAGAGAAACCTGACCGTGACCGAACGTCTCAACATCGTCATCAACCAGCCCACCGTCGGTACCGACTCCGGCGCGAACGGAAACACCATCCGCAATGCCGTGAAGGCCGGATCCGCCGATTACGACGTGTTCGGCGGCTACCAGTACTACAACATCGTGCTGGCCTCCGAGGGCATGCTGCTCAACCTGAACAACAAGGACAACTTCCCCCACAACGACTTTGACCGCGAATACTGGGGCTCCGGCTACATGAAGAACATGTCCTACGACGGGGAGAAGATGTACTGGGCCACGGGCGACATCGCGCTCCGCTACACCGGCGGTATGTACGTGATCTACGTGAACTCCACCATCTTCAACAACTACTATCCGGACGTCAACCTCTACTCCCTCGTGGACGAAGGCTCCTGGACCATGGACAAGGTTTCCGAGCTCGCCGGCGCCGCCTACGTCGACCTGAACGCCAACGGCTCCATCGACGGCAAGGACCAGTTCGGCTTCGTCACCCAGTCCAACGACCTGACCGACGGCATCGCCGCAGGCTGCATGGTGGACTTCTCCTCCCGCGACGACGACGGCCACCCCGTCATCACCTTCGACAACGAGCGCACCTACGCCTTCTGGGACAAGTACTACGCCATGATGTTCAACAACTCGGCGTGCATGATCAACCCCGTGGGTACGGACGACTCCATCGCCATCATGACCGCTTTCGCCGCCGGCCAGTTCATGATGACCGACAACAAGCTCTATCAGTCTCCCATTTACCTCCGCGACATGGAAGACGACTTCATGATCCTGCCCATGCCGAAGCTGGACGAGACCCAGCCTCACTACAACACCAGAATCCACGACTCCTGCACGATCTTCGGCGTCCCGGTCACCGTGGGCGGCACCGACTGCCTCTCCGCGGCTCTGGAAGCTCTGGCCTCCGAATCCTTCAAGGAAGTCACGCCCGCCTACTATGAGATCGCGCTGAAGGTGAAGTTCACCCGTGACTCCGACTCCGGCCGCATGATCGAGCTCTGCCACGAGAATGTCACCATCGACTTCGCGGCGCAGTGGTCCAACAAGCTGGGCGACATCAACCACTTCTTCCGCAAGACCGCCGACGCCAAGAGCGAAGCCATCGCCTCCACGCTGCAGAAGAACCAGAAGATCTGGGACAAGTCCATGGACAAGCTGGTCACCGCACTGGAAAGCCTCGACGACTGATCCGCATCATAAACAGCAAAACGGGCTGTCGCATTAACTCCTGAAAATGGAGAAATGCGACAGCCTTTTTGTGATTCAAACGGTTTTGTCCTTCTTTTTCTCCTTTATCGAGGAGAAAAAGAAGCAAAAAGAGGAACTCTTTTGACGTC
>Ga0256405_10002788_pt1 | contig 38247 bp, 41 predicted proteins | sample RumenRJG_02DNA_FD_189096 | JGI IMG/M metagenome (GOLD analysis project Ga0256405, IMG submission 189096) | Bovine rumen microbial communities from Lethbridge, Alberta, Canada - RJG_02 | ecosystem: Host-associated > Mammals > Digestive system > Stomach > Rumen | place: Canada: Alberta...
AATTAAAATCTTACTAAACAAGAACTTGAAGAAATTCAACAGCGTACAGATAAAATTTTAACCGAACTTACAAAATTATGTAAAAATAATGATTTAGAAACAATTGATTATTATGGTTATGCTTTTGACGGAAAAAACTACGAAAAAGGTTTTATTGAACAATTTCAGTCAAATGATAATGTACAATATGATTTTGACGAAATAATTGAAAAATTAAAATTACTTTCGGTTTCAAATGAACAAACCGAAAATATTATATCCGATTTAAAAAAATTAAATGAAAAGTTTAACAAGGAAAAGCTAAATTCCTTATTAAATAAAATTATAGATTTATTGGAATATTCAAATAAAGTAAATGCAATTTTGGATGACTCTCAAACCGAAGTTATAATAAATGCTCTTAATTATTGTTATACAAGCATAAATGGTGAAGATACATTAGAAAATATAGAACTTATAGAGCAGCAAGTAACAGTTGTAAAACAATTAATGGAACTGTCAAATCCACTAACAAATACAGCAGAACCATTAATATTAAACGAATCTGATAAATCGACAGCAAAAGGTGTAAAATATTTTTCAAAATTACTTAATTCAGGCGAAATAAAAACTCTCCATGTTGATTCATCTAAACTTGATGCAATGGTTAATCAGATAGGTGAACTTATTTCTGCTAAAATCAAAGCAACAAAACAATTAAGCGAACTTTTAATCCTGGGAAAGCAATTTGAAGAAGCACAAAAGGATTTCTCAAATCTTTTAAATAATTTTAAAGCTCATGAAAATCGGCATATTTCAACAAATACCCAAAATTCTGAAAATACTTCGCATGTTTATATAAAACAGTTTACAAATTCTTTTTCAGAACAAAATCGAAAATTAAATGAAATTATTAACCAATACAATAAACAATTACGTTTTTCTATCGAAAATGATACAAAAATAAAAAACCTGATTGATGATTTTGATGACATAATAAAAAATATAAGAATATTACCACTTGCGACAGTATTTCACATGTTTGGCAGAATGGTACGAGATATAGCAAATGAGCGTGGTAAAGAAATAGAATTTACCATAAACGGTAGTGAAACAAGTGCGGATAAAAAAATTATTGAAGAAATAAAAAATCCGTTAATTCACATAGTAAGAAATTCCATAGACCATGGTATAGAAACTCCGGAACGCAGAAAAGAACTTGGCAAATCTCCAATAGGACATTTGCAAATAAATGCAAAACATACGGATAACAAAATCTTTATTGAAGTAAAAGATGACGGTCAAGGTTTTAATATACAAAAAATCAAGGATAAAGCCATTCAAAAAGGTTTTCTGACACAAGAAGAACTTGACAATATGGACGACGACGAAATAATAAATATTGTATTTCTACCGGGGTTTACAACTGGTGATGAAGTAACAAGTATTTCCGGTCGCGGTATTGGTATGGATGTTGTAAAATCAAAAATAGCACAATTAAACGGTACGGTAAAGGTTGTTTCTGTGTTTAATAAAGGTTGCAGCATTCAAATAGAAATTCCCGTAAAAGTTGCAACTATGTCAGCTTTTCTGATAGAAGTATCACAGCAGGTTTTTGCAGTTCCAATGTCTGTTATAAATACCGTAATTTGTAAAAAAGAAGACGAGATTATTGATAATAATGGTTCTTTAACTATTTTGCATAATAATAAAAATATTCCGATGTTCTATCTTTCCGATATTTTGGATTTGAAACGTAGTGATGAAAATTCAAATTTTAAAACTATCATTATAATGGAAACAAATAACAAAATAATGGGAATTGCAGTAGATAAGCTGTTAGGTGAACAAAAAATCTTACATAAAAAGTTATCTCCGCCAATTCACAGATTAAAAAATATATCCGGTATAACAACTTTAGATTCGGGTGAAACTTGTTTGATATTGAATGTTCTGGATTTGATTAATAATGCCTTTTTTAACAAAATTAAACTAAATAGTTCAGAAAAAAGAATGGTTATTGATAAGAAATCAATGGCAAAATATAAAAAAATTCTTTTTGTAGATGACTCGATAACTTCAAGAACTCTTGGAAAAAATGTATTAACTAACTATGGATTTAATGTTGAAACTGCTGAAAATCCTGTGAAAGCTATGAAATTGTTAAATAAATCAAGATATGATTTAATAATTTCAGATATAGAAATGCCTGAAATGACAGGATTGGAATTTTTATCACAAATAAAAACAGATGAATTATTTTCGGATATTCCTTTTGTAATAATGAGTTCTTTGGGTGATGATAATACAAAACTCCAAGCTAAAAAACTTGGAGCTGTGAACTTTATCGTAAAGAGTCAATTTAATAAAGAAATCTTTATTAAAATAGTGTCTGATATATTGTTAAAATAAACTAGTTTCCGTTATTTTCAAAATTAACTTTTTCTTCAGGTTTTAAAGGTCTTAAAAGAATTACGTAGCGCATATTTAATTGCAAAAAGTCAAGACGTTCAGTTTCACCACCTCTGTTTTTATAAGTGATTTCGCAATCTTTAACAGCAATAAAGTTTTTATTTGCCTTATTTAATAAATCGCTTAAAAAACGATTTTTTTTAGAAAAACCAACATTAAAAACTGTACCTTTTACTTCGTAGTCTTCGGTAATGATTAAAACTTCTTCTTTGCTTGGTTTTCCGATTCTGAACATATAAAGCTCTCCTTTGTATTCGTATCCATATTAATAAATACATCTTAATACATTTTTGAATAAAAGCAACCATACAAAAAGAGGATAATTATATTTATTTATGTAGCTGGTATATATTTTTTCAACCTAGGTATTTTATCTAAAGCGTTATTATTGGATTGTTGTTGGTTTTCTACGTTAAATTGTCCTTTTAATTTTGGAAGTTCGTTTTTAACCATTTCGTTTAACCGTTAAATTGAGACCAGTGTTTGAGCATTTAAGACAAATTAAGTTGCACAAGAAACAACAATTCTCAGAAAGTTTAGAAAACTTGACTAAAACCCTTGAAAGTCGTTCAGAGAGTGCGAAACAGGCACTGCAAAATGACCGTCTTGAGATTAGCAAAAAATGTATGACTGGAACCCGTACAATACCTATAAATACTGAAATAGAGCCCTCCTATGAGAACTCTAAAAAGTTAAATGTCGATGAGGTTACTATTTTGGAACCCAACGACAAAGGGATTGTACCACAAGAGACCCAGCCTGACAACATCTACCAAAGGATTGTATTTGTTATGAAACAGTCCACACAGGAGTATTACAACATGAGAATGATGTTGGGGTTAGAAGTTACATAAAATTTAAAACGATTAAACCCTTAGTAATTGTCAGCCTATCGAAGCAAAACAACAGTAGTGGAGTATATTAACAAGAACAACCAAAAAGTGCAAGTAGTCGTTAATACTGATAGCTTGATTGAAGCTCGTAGGCAAGTTAAAGCAAGAAGTGATGTAAAGCAAATATTACACGTTAGACCTGCAACACCTATGGATTAAATAATAAATTTGCTATTAAATATTATAAATTTTCCGTTTTAGGTTTTCTTAGTTTTACTATTGCATCAAAGTCAGGAGAGAGGCTTAATTCTAAGTGAAATCTACCCCAAGGTGAAGATTCATAATTATTTCTTATAGCTCAACAAGCAAAAGCAAAAGGTTATGATATGGTAATCTCAAAAGGAATGGTATTATACGGCGGTGATGATATAACTGCTGATGTTGCAAAAGCTGTAAAATAGTTTTATTTTGGACTAGGTAAAAGTCAAGTAGAGAATTTTGGCAAAATTTTACACTAAAAAACAGAGAATTTCAGCAAAATAAATTCTCTGTTTTTAATATGTCGCTATTAAGCCCCGTGTTTGCGGGCTTTTTTGTAAGAGAGTTTGGTTATATCTCTTTTTATAAGACTAAATGGTGGAAACGGCGGGAGTTGTCTTGACCTGTTCGCATTAAACGTGTCTTCGCTTGCCCTCTGCAATATTTCATATCTTGCGGTCAAGGCTCCGCACTCTGCTCACAGGTCGCCGAACCCTAATAAGCGGTTTCTCTGCAACACCATTTGACCAAAAAAGAATTCACAAAAATGTGAACTCTTTTTTGGTGGTGGATTTAGTCCAATGAGCAAAAGGCTCTCTTGATATTCCCTGATACCCCCATTTTTACAGGGTTATTTTTGAATTTTTCAAGGATTCAATGTGTTTATTATAATGGCAAACCCTCTGTTTGTAAAGTTCTCTGTCTAAAATTCCCTAAACAACCTAACAGGGAAATATCAGGGAAAGTAATTTAGTTTTTATAGAATTTTTACACATCATTTTGATTATTTATTTACTAAATATTTAGAGAGCCTTAAGATTAGAATAAATATATATGTCATTACATATACATGATATTCAGGATATACCATTAGACAATGTGCAACTTTATTTCTGATATTACCATAATCTATCAGGAAAAATCGCATAAAGTGTAGCTCATCCTCATTTATAAAATTAGAAAAAGCTTCATCATATAAATAATCATTAATATTTCTCCAATTAAATGTTTGTTTTGCATTAAACTTATATGCCTTAAATTGGTCTAAATTATTCAATTCAGCAATATCTCTTATTATGCCTTCAATTTTTAATGTTAAACTATCAATTTCCGGAATAAAGACTAATGGAGAATTGTCTTTTATTGCTTGTTCAAATTTATCCAAAAAATCCGTAATAGCAGGCTTTATAAAATCTAACCATGTATATGTATATGAAGAATTATTTATTAAAGGTTTTGCAATATTTAATCCATAACCTGTTTTACGTAAATAATCAATTATAGTTTGTGAATTTAATTTATTTTCGGAAATGGCATCTTTAATCAGCTCTGAATAAAATGAAGACATTATTTGAAAATGTATTACATAACTCTGAATTTTATAAAAATTCAAATATTCCTCTTCTGTTGAACACTGTCCAATTTTATGTCCGTTAACATCATTTAATATAATCTGTGTTATATGATGTAAAACACCATTTTTAAGAATTTTATAGGCTGATTTTTCAATATCTTCATATTTTGGTACAACTTCATTAGAATAAGTTAAATATTTGAGAATTTCATCAGAAGAATTATTCTTCACAAAATCTTTGATGTTCTCTTTATTTTGTGGCATATCGTACTCAGTTTGAACATTAATTTTTTCCATTTTTATAGATTTACATAAAAACAAATATTTAGTTTTTAGTTCTTCAACCTTATTCTCATCTTTCAGATTTTGATATAACTCAATAGCTTTTTGGCAAAATTCTGGAGCAATTACACTGCCGTTATATTCATTTGAAAGTTTTTCAAAATACTCAGCTTTTTTTCTGTTCCAATTTATTGTACTGTTTCCTGTAAGTCTACTTATATCTATACCTAAATCAAGATATAGGATCATGTATGGTATATTTAAATCCATTTTTGTCATATTTTCGCATATAGATTCTAAATCAGCTAGGCAGTTTTTCTGAAATTTCTTTGACTTGCATTTATCAGTAATTATTCTCATTGAATCTAAACGAAGTTTCAGAAAAGAAGTAGTAGCAGTATTTGGATTATGAATTATATCCAGTAATAATTTTTGAAAGTCATCAACTCTTTTTCCAAGCCTTATAATTAAATCCTGCATTTTTTGATATGTTTCACATATTTCTATTCCATACATTTTATCCGGTTCGTTTTTATCAAGCTCAAGAAGCGTGTTTACTAAATTAAAATACGAATCTATAGCTTGTTCTGCATATGAAATATCAAGTTTTTCTAACCAAATAATGTGTGAAAAAACAGATTTTAACATCTCATTATTTGTCGAAGACACTCTAGTTATTAAATAATCTAATTCTTCTTGAGTTACCAAATTGTTTGTGCTCTTATTCATATTATTGCGATTTTTTAAATCAATAAAAGTGCTATCTTTAAATTCCGAAAAAATACAATCCAATTCCAAACGAATTTTTTCAATATCGTCTTGATCAAAATAAGAACAATTTTTATCTAACTCATTTGCTATAAAATCCATGTTGCCCAAAATGAGTAACTTGTCTTCGATAAAATTGTAATAATCATTGATGTTTGTCCATTGATTTTCCATATATTCTCAGCTCCTTCCTATAAGCAATACATAGGTCATCATAATTTTTATTAAAATTTTTGAAAAAAATTTATAAAACACTCATTATTTTAAATTTTTATACTAGTACAAGCAAATAATATAACTACGAAATTGGTACAGTTTGTTGTAAAGCAATTTTTATAGGTGTATATAAATCAATTTCTTCACTAGGTGCTTCAACTGATACGATTAGTGAATATCTAGCAGTATTATTATATTTACCTAAATTTTGTCTTTCTTTCCACCAACCGGTTACAGGATATACACCGATGTAGCGAGTTGTTGCCAAATCTGCAGCAGAAATATTTTTAATAACATCTGAATGAATAGAACCGACATTGCGATTATTGACACCATATTCCCACCTATCATCAGATGAAGAAGGAATATTCTCATCTTCCGATCTGGAGGCTACGCTTAATTTTTTCTTAAATGTTTCTTTATCATCACCTGGTTGATTTAGTGCAAACCTAAGTGCATGCGACTGATATCTATATCGCTCTTTCCAAGCAAGCTGTCCAGGTGCAGGTTCAATAAAATATGATAATGTAACTTTAAGTTTTAGCGTTGTTTCTGAGGGAAGTGACAATAAAGTTTCTTCAGGCCAAGGAAGCTCTATTATATGCATGTCTTTTGTTTTTGGTTTGCTTGAACTTTCTCTAAAATAAGGAGATATCTCCTCTTCTGCAATTAATGTTAAGCTATTTTTAGCTGAATATAATGCTGAGCCTAAATTTGGAACACCATAACCAAATACTTTTAAAAGAGTTCTATAATTTTCTTTATTAGGTTTTGCATCATCCCAAAATTGGCTACGCATTACATCATTCCATTCTGCGGAATGGACAACTAATCCACGAATAGTTTCGGGCGAGAAATTAGGATATTGAGCAAACAGCTGAGCACAAAACCAGGACGCTTTAGCTGTCGCACAGCTTGTTGCATTTATAACATCAAAAGTTTTAGTTTGTATATCTTTTGATGTTGATAAAATTGATAAATCGCTAGGTGAATCAATCTCGGATTCCTTTTTTGCCAAATTTCCACCCTCAAAAACTACATCTGGTTTAATTGGCCATTTTTTATCCCAGTCAAAAGAAGTTCTACTATATGGAGATAAGCCACCACTAGGAGCTAAAGCCTTATACCCTTCAAATATTTCTTCAGTAATAGTTGTTTTTTCTGTATATGCACCTACAGTTAAAGCATTCCAAGCTTGTGCAGGATCTTGTATGGGCATGTGCAAATTTCCCGTTGGATACAATTTGTAGATTTCATTATTGTCAATATTGCCTGCTGAAATAACGAATAGTCTATGTTCAGAAACTTCTTCATCTGCTGCACTAGATATCTTATCGATAGCCGCAGACCATGAAGATGGTTGTCCAGTCAGATTTTCTTCATCAGATGTAATAGCCAAACATAGTATTCGCTTTCTTTTAGAAAATTTTATTTCAGGTATAAGTGAAGCTTGCTCTGTATAATAACCATACAAATGTTTTTCATTTTCTGTTCCAGAAGAATTAATAATTTTTACCGATTCAATATGGTGGACTATATCTATAGAATTCGTACTTTCTAAACATTTCTGTAAATCACCATATGAAACCAAGCCGCACATTAAAGTCCCATGACCATCTCTATCATTTTTATTAAGAGTTTCTTTTACCGCAAAGCATTCTTCATCCGTAATTACTGGAGCTAAAAGCTGGTGACCATTATTAACTCCTGTATCAATAACAGCTACTGATATTGGCGAATCATTATTTATATTTAACCTTGATAATAAATCCAGTCCCCATTCAATCTGGCTTCTATTATCTAAATCTAACCAAAATCTTGTAGGAGTTTTAGATAAGCGGATTTCAGCGATACCCGTAAATGAATTGATTATATTTGTTAAAATTGCACGATCTGCTTTTACTAATACAATTTTTCTTTCCGGAAAAGAAAGTATCTCGTCTTCTCGATATTCAATATTATTTCTTGTGCAGAATTGAAAAAATTGATTTTCTATTGATGGTTCAGAGTTTTGATCCAATAGCCATATCTCACACCAATCAGATGACCCTTCCTCTGGAATTAAAGATACGTTATCACTCCAAAAAGATTGTAGAATTGCAAGTTTTATGTCTTCAATACTATTTACCAATTCTTCATTTTTTGTTTTTGTTTCAGAACTTATTGTCTGATTATATTCATCAATTTTCTTTACAAATTTATCAATTTTATCTTTAGGAATAGAAACTGTAGCTCTTATTATTGTTTTGTCTTCTGTATTTTTTTCTTCTTTTATATTTAGTAAGCGTATTCCAGACCTTATATCTTCAAGACTTTTTGTTTTTAGATCAAAATCTGGAGAACTATTAAATTCCAATACTATTGTATCCAAATGAGATATTCCTACAGCAGAATTTTCATCATATTTTTGTCTAACTTCAGCTAATTTTCTGCTAATAAATGCTCCATGGTCAAACTCATTACGGCTAGGGAAATTTGATCGTCCCCTACCTTTTCGAGGAGTTGTATAGTCAAATCTTTCTTGTTCATCTGAAAAAATAATATGAGGGAGATTGTTCATTGCCATTATTACTTAATCTCCGCAATAAAAGTCTTTCTATCCTTTATTGATTTTAGTAATGTTTTTTTATTTATATAGTTTTTATCTGATAATATCGTTTCCTTAATTGCATCAATGCAGGCTTGTGTAATTTCAGAATGACTTAAGCCTTCACTTTCTTTAACACAAACATCAATCCATTTATCAGTATTTGGATATAATGCTAAATACTTACAGAATAATTGTTCCCTCTCTGTAGGGATAGGTTTCTCGTATATAAAAATATCATTAAATCTTCTAAATAATGCATTATCTAATAATTTAATATTATTAGTTGCGGCAATGATAATACTTTCTGAATCATCTTGCTCTAAAAATTGTAAAAAGGAGTTTAAGACTCTTCTCATTTCTCCAACTTCATTATCAGAACCTCTTTCAGCACCTATTGCATCAAACTCATCAAAAAGAAAGACACCTTTTCTTTCTTGTATATTATCAAAAATCTGTCTTAATTTTGCACTTGTCTCGCCCATATATTTATTCACAATTTTATCCATTTGAATTTCATAAAATGGTAATTTAAGTTCATTTGCAATAATTGAAGCGGTCATTGTTTTTCCTGTGCCAGGAGCTCCCGATAACAATATTTTTCGTCTATTTGATAAACCATGTTTTAGCAATTTGTCTTTTTGATAGTATTCTTTTAAAACTCTCTTAATTTTATTTTTTATTTCATCAGAAGAAACCAAATCCCCTAAAATATTACTACTTTTTGAGGATAAAATTAAATCAGAGAGATCTGGAGTAAACTTTATTATTTTACTATTATTCTTTTTAGAATTATCAACAATCTTTCTTATTTCATTTGCAAAGGTTGTATGACCAAGTTTTGCTTCATTTGCTGCAACTTGAAGTGCAGTTACAACAAAGCGTTCATTATTGTTTTCAAAATATGCTTTTATTAATGTTTTTATTTGTTCTGCTGTTGCCATAATATAGCTCCTCTTAAAGTATAGCATAAATTTGGGAAATATAAAAATTTGTTATATTTGTTAAATTATTGAACATTATATGTACTATACTTTTTCAATATACCAATCCGAATTTCTAAAATGGTTAAAGTTCCATTGCAGGTCGAAATAAAAATTTGATTCCGGATTTTTGTTGTATTTAAAATATGGTTTGTTATTGTCTGTTTGGATAAAACTTTCAAGTGCAACTTTGATTTCTTTTGCAAAGCGGGTTTGAAATTCTGTGTATGATAGTTGTATGCGCTCTTTTGTGTTTTTATTTTTCAAAATCATCTTCAACCCCTCTTATATTATCAAGTTCAATATTGTAGCGTTTTCCGGTTTTATCCACACAAGTTGCAAAATCCACAGTCTTATCGGCAAATTTGTTTTCCCATAAACAGATAAGTAAGCCGATTTCGTGCGTTTTTAAATTTAAAATTTTAGTTCCGTATAATTTATAGTCTTTTTCAACCATATTATGCTCCTTTCGGTTACTACATTAATCGCTCTGAATGAGCAGAATTGGAACTGTTTGGCTCCAATTCTGTATCATTCTTACACATTGTTAAATTAGTAAATTTTTACATACAACATTTTAAATTCTAATAAAAAGCTTATTAAAAATATGGCTAATTCTAACTACTATGATGTACCAAACCAAAAACGACGGTTTAATTTTCTATCAAAAAACAAATTGTCGTTATTATTATTTATAGGCCGAGCTGAAGCTGATATAACAAATTGGATTGAGTATTTTATTACTGGCGTTAGAATATCTTTCGAAAAAGTTTACGAAAAAGCAAAATTAGAAAGCGGTTCAAAAGATTTGTCGCATATAATGCGAGGTTTAGATATAAAACAAAGAAAAATGCTGCAAATATTTGAAAATCAGAAAACAATTACTTCGAATGATATTGCAGAATTTTTCAATTTTGCTCCAAGAACTGCCAGAAAATTAGCGCAAGATTGGGTAAAAGAAGGTTTCCTGATTATTGTTGATAGTTCAAAAAAAGCCCGCAAATATCAATTAAACCAAGAACTTGAACAAAAATTATATTCAGGGAATGTATAAATATTCCATTTTGGACTAGGTAAAATGTAAGTAGAGAATTTGGCGAGAATTTTGCATTAAAAAACAGAGAATTATCGAAAATATAATTCTCTGTTTTAATTAAATCGCTATATTGCCCCGTTTTTACGGGATTTTTTGTTATAGAGTTTGGTTATATCTCTCTATTTAAGACTAAATGGTGGAAACGGCGGGAGTCGAACCCGCGTCCAAAACGGATAAAAATAAATCTCTACGAGTGTATTCATTATTTTCTCGAATAAATCAGGAAATGACAAACCTTTTAATTTATCCAAAGTCTTTTAAAGTGATACGCACCTTGATGGTTATCTTGATATGGTTACCATCATTACCATACTGCGGCTTGCATGGTGGCTCCCTATTAATCGGCAAGCTGGACTAATAAGAAGGCTGAACTGCGGAACTTAATCTACGCAGCTAGAGCTCTAGCTCTAGAGAAATCAGCTACTACAACATTGTTGTTAGCACTTAATTTGTTTGCCCGTTGATAACCGAGAACAGCTCTCGAACTCGCAACCTATTCCCATCAAGCGTCCTGTCAAAATCCTGTACGTCCCCATGGTTTTCAGTTTATATTTGTATTATAACATATTTTTTTGCTTTTTCAATTAATTATCATTCTTACGGCTTAGTTATTTTTTTTCTAAAAATTGATAATTTAGGGAATTTTTTGTAAGACTTGTTAGTTAATAATGTAAATGGGTATTATTCAGGAAAGGTGCTGTTATGAAAAAATATGTAAAATTAATTAGTTATCTTCTTGTAATCATTGGTGCTTTGAATTGGGGTTTTATAGGTATATTTAACCTTGATTTAGTTGCTAAATTGTTGGGCGATATGACAATTTGGTCAAGGGCAGTATACACGCTTGTAGGTATATCTGCATTAGTATCTTTGTTTACTATGGCAACAAGTGATGATACTTGTATTTAGCTAAAAAGATAACTTGTTGAGTATGTGTTATGAGCGCATACAAAACAACAGCCGCTTTGCTATTGCAAAACGGCTGTAATGTTTTAAAACTTATTGAAACTATGCGTATAAATCTAATACACGTTCTTGTTCTGTCATTTCATCATATCTTTTTGGTCTTTGTGGTTGAGTAGTTCTTGCTACATCAGCAGGAGTTTCACCTACTTCTCTTGGTACTGATTGATATGAATCACTATATGTAGTAGGGCGAGTTGCTTCTGCTTGTCTTGCATATTCTGCTTGTTGAGCTCTTGACGGAACTTCATAAGGGTTTTCGCCTACTTCACGACCTCTGTATTCTGTATTTCTTGATTGTCTGTATTCTTGTTCTCTTACTATATCTTCAGGTCTATCACCAATATCTCTTCTAAAGTAGTATGGATTGTAGCTAACACCTGTAATCATTTTTAATTTCTCCTTATAAATTCTTTCCGTGCCATGATAAAGTTGCCTGAAAATAAAAATTGACATGTTTTTGAGCTTTTTTTACAATTGTTTACATAATTTTTATTTAACAATAATTTGGTTTAGAATATTTTTATGAAAAGTATTAAACGAAACAGAATTATAGGCTGGTTATCAGCAGCACATTTTACAACAGATATTTATTCAGGATTTTTAAATCCTATTATGCCTTTTATTGCCGCTAAAATAGGTATTTCAATGGGTGTTGCAGCACTTTTAATGAGTATTTCACAACTTTTTTCCCAACTTTTGCAGCCTATTTTCGGTTTTTTTGCAGATAGTATTTTTAAAAGGGGTTTTATTTTTTGGGGATTATTATTTAGTGCGGTATTTTTCCCTTTTTCATCAAGTGCAAATAATGTTTGGATATTAGCATTATTCATCGTATTAGGAAGTCTTGGTGTAAGTATATTTCATCCTCAAAGTATAGGATTTGTAATTAGATTTACAAAAGAAGATTTTACAAAAAATATGGGGATGTTTTTAAGTTTAGGCTCAATTGGATATGCTTTTGGACCTATAATTTCTGCAAGTGTAACTCAATATTTTGGACTTGCAAAAATGCCGCTTACATCAATTCCCGGTATTTTGTTAGCATTATTGATGTTTTCTTGCGTACCAAAGATTTCAGATATATATAAAAAACCTGAAAAGGAGAGTATTTTTGAAGTTTTTAAAACAATACTTTCAAATACACAAATTAAAATTCTTATATTGATTGCTATTATGAAAGCTGTTATTTCCAGCAGTTGTGCCATTTTATTGCCTTTTCTGTGGAAAGATTACGGACACAGTGCTTTTTATATTGGAACGGCACTATTTGCATTTATGCTTGCGGGTGGAATAGGCTCTTTAGTAAGTCCAAAATTTGAAAAATGGCTTGGCACAAAACCTATAATATATGTTTCGATGTTATCAATGCCTGTTATGATGACAATTTTCGTATTTACATACAAAATAGTACCTGTTTTAGCGTTAATAGATTTTGTTTTAATGGCATTTGTGTTAATGCTTGCTACACCGATTACAATGGTATTGGCACAAAAAGAATTGCCTCAATATAAGAGTATTATCGGTGGATTTTTGAATGGTTTTTGCTGGGGTATAGTGGGCGTAATACTTAGCGGAATGGGATTTTTGGCACAAAAGTACGGAGTTTTGCAAATTTTATTTGTAGCAGGTGTTTTACCTGCATTTTGCGCTTATTTTGTTAAATACTTGAAAGTAGACACCGATTAAATTATACTTAGTATGTAATGAAGATTTCAAGAACATCAAATATAAATGCCCATAGGGACTCGTGGGTAGAAGTCAATATTGATAATGTTTCTAATAATATTAAAGCATTGAAAAACTGCATCCCTAAGGATATGAAATTTCTTGCGGTTGTCAAGGCTGATGCATACGGACACGGAGCTGCAATGCTTGCACCGACACTTCTTGCTTGCGGAGTGGATATGTTTGGTGTTGCCTCTATTGACGAAGCTCTTAATTTGAGAGAGAACGGTATTACCGCAGAAATATTAGTGCTGGGTGCAGTTCCGTTTTGGGCTTTGGCTACTGCTGTCGAAAACAATATTACAGTAACAAGTTTTACACAGGAGCATATAGAGTCTTGTAAAAAGACTTACGAAAGACTTGGTGTTCCTGTAAAAACTCATATTAAAATAGATACAGGCATGAACAGAATTGGAGTTTCTCCTAATGATGCTGTCGATTACATAAAACAAGTTCAAAACTGCGAATTTATGAATTTGAGAGGTCTTTTTTCACATCTGGCGAATGCTGAATTTTATGATAAGACGCAAAAACAACTTGAAATATGGGAAAATATTATTTCACAAGTTGATACCGAAGGACTGTTATTGCATATATTAAATACGGCAGGTATAATTTCAAGTAATATATACAAATGCACGTCAAATATGGTACGTGGTGGTATTGGTTTATACGGGCTTTATCCTGATTTAATTTCCGAGGCTCAAAAAGTTGAATTACATCAAGCAATGGCGGTAAAATCAAGGATAATTCATATTCATGAAATTGAAGCTGGTGAAGGTGTAAGTTACGGTCATACATTTGTTGCGGATAAGCAGACTAAAATTGCGACTGTTCCTTTAGGTTATGCTGACGGAATTCCTCGTTCAATTTCAAACAAATTTTATGGTAAATTAAACGGTCAAAAAATAAAGCAAGTCGGTAATGTTGCAATGGATCAGATGATGTTTGATATTACAGGGATTGATGCTAAAACGGGTGATACAATAACTCTTTTAGATGAAAGTTTGCCTGTTGATGATTGGGCAAGTGCTATGAATACTATTCATTACGAAATTTTATGTCATTTAAAGGCTCGTTTAGCCAGAGTTTATACAAGATAGGAGAATATATGGAAAAAGTTTATGATTATGGTGTTATCGGCGCAGGGCCGGCAGGTTTTACAACAGCATTTATTGCTGCAAAAAAAGGTAAATCAGTGATTCTTTTTGAAAAAGATAAAGTTGGCGGTACTTGCTTGAATAAAGGCTGTATACCAACAAAAACAATTATGCATACTGCTGATTTATACAAAGATGCAAAAAATGCTGAAAATATAGGTATAATTGCAAATGATGTGAAATTTGATTTTGCAAAAGTTATGGAACATAAAAACAAAGTTGTTGAAATGTTAAGAAACGGACTTACAAAAGCTTTGCAAGAAAAAGGTGTTGAAATTGTTAATAAGGAAGCAAAAGTTATTGCAGATAAAACTATTGAAGCTGACGGAGAAGAATATTCATGCGAAAAAATAATTGTTGCAACTGGTTCTGAACCAAAACCATTGAAAGATTATCCTTTCGACGGTGAATTTATTTTAAATTCAGATGATTTATTTGAACTAAATCAAGCACCTAAAAGTGTTTTAATCGTTGGTGCGGGCGCAGAAGGTATTGAGTGGGCAAGAATATTTAACGATTTAGAATGTGAAGTTACTGTTGTCGAGGCAGCATCAAGACCTTTATCAATTGCTGATGAAGAAATTTCAAAATACGTTGAAAGATTATTTAAGACAAGAAAAATTGCTTTAAAAACATCTACAACTATTGATAAAATTGAAAATAAACAGGTTATATTATCAAACGGCGACGTTTTAAATCCTGATTTTGTACTTGTAGCAATAGGAAGAAATGTTATAAAACCTCAACTTGACGGTAAAACAACTATTATAGGTGATGCATGCGGTCAGTTAATGCTTGCAAATTTTGCTATGTACCAAGCAAGAGCATTAGTTTCAGGTATAAGATTTGATAATGTGTTTGTGCCAAGTGTAATATACGGAACTCCTGAAATAGCATGGATTGGTGCGAATGAACAAGACTTACCTTTAGGAAGTTACCAAAAATCGGTTTTCCCTGTAAGAATTTTGGGTAAAGCTCATTGTGATAACGAAATTGAGGGTTTTATAAAAGTTTTAACTTATGAAAACAAAATTATTGGAGCTCATATAATTTCAAAAGAAGCATCTGCTTTAATTCACCAATTTGCTATAGCAATGCAAAATGAAATAAGTGTAGAAGAATTAAAGAAAGTATGTTTTGCTCATCCTACTTATTCAGAGGGCGTTTATGAAAGTATTATGATGTTATGAAAAGGCTTCCTGATTATTTAAAACGTCAAATTATAGATACTGAAAAAACTAGAACTGTTAGGACAATTTTAAAAAAAAATTGTCTTAATACAGTTTGTGAAAATGCACGTTGTCCGAATAAAAACGAATGTTATCAAAAAAATACGGCAACATTTTTGATTATGGGTAATGTTTGCACAAGAAATTGCCGTTACTGCAATATCGGGTGCGAAAAACCCGAACCGCTAAATCCTGATGAACCTAAAAATATTGCAAAAGCAGTTAGTGAATTGGGTTTAAAATACTCAGTAATAACATCTGTTACCCGTGATGACCTATCAGACGGCGGAGCAGAACATTTTGCACAAACTATTTATGAAATAAGAAAGCTCACACCTGACACAAAAATCGAAATTTTAACTCCTGATTTTAAAGGTGATACAAAGGCTTTGGATATAATTATTAAAGCAAAACCTGATGTATTTAACCATAATATTGAAACAGTTGAACATTTGTTTAAAACGGCGCGTCCGCAAGGTAATTACATACGTTCGCTTGATGTTTTGAAATATATAAAAGATAATTCTGAAATTCCTACAAAATCAGGTCTAATGGTAGGTTTGGGCGAAAGTGAAGATGATATAAAACAAACATTTGCAGATTTGCGTGAAGTCGGTTGCGATATTTTGACGGTGGGACAGTATATTCAGCCGTCAAAACAACATCTTGAAGTTGATAAATATTATACGGAAGAAGAATTTGAACATTTAAAAGGACTTGCTGAACAGGCCGGATTTAAAAAATATCAAATAGCACCGCTTGTAAGAAGTTCTTATAACGCCTTTAAACTTTTTAGTAACAATTAACTTTTAAGTAAAGATAAAAACTTGACATGTCTTACGGCTTTTGTCATTATAAATGCAATGGCTAATATTTATTATTAATCTTTACTGTTTCAACAGCAAACGCTGAATTTTTAGGCGGTTTGCTTTACACAGGTGCAACAACTCCCGGTGGCGGATATACATCTGTAGCACCTACAAGAACAGGTACTGCTTCTTGCAAAAACTTTATGTATTTAATCAGCATTGGTGATTGCAGTGTAAGAACAGCTATGAAAAATGGCGGTATCCGTACATTATCAGGTTACGATGTACAAAGAGAATTTATTTTAGGCGTTCAAACTATTACAGTAAAAGCATGGGGCAACTAAGATATAACCTCTGAAAGATTTTAAAATAAAACCCTTAAGAAATTTTCTTAAGGGTTTTATTTTTCTTGTTCATATTCAAAAATATCCTGAACATTACATTCTAAAGCCCAGCATATTTTATTTAGGGTTTCAAAAGCAATTTGTTTGCACTTATTATTATATATTGCCGACAATGTTGCATTTCTAAGACCTGTTAACCTTGCAACTTCCGACATTCTCATTCTTTTTTTGCCTAAGATTTCCGAAAATTTATTTTTAATCATACTAATAGTTTAACATACAACAAATATATTGACTTATTTTACTAAATATAGTAAAATAATAACTGTATTTAGTAATTAACAATTAATATTTAGTAACAAAGAGGTTTTTATGGACAGTTTTATGAATATACACAAAAAATATTTTGATATGGAAGAAAAAATAGAAAATATTTTTGAAAAATATGAATTACTATATTTTGCACTAAAATATGCCATTGAAAATGATGAAAATATTTGTTCACTTTCAAATCTTGCAGATGATATTTATGATGAAATACACAAATTACAGGCAGTTGAAACTATTTAGCCCTGTTCCATGCAAAGCGGAATGCTTGTCTTACATCAGGGTTATCCTGAATTTTTATTATAACATCAAGTGCATCTTCTGCTGTTCTTAGTGCTACTTCGTCGTTAATTTTTCCGTCTTTATGTGCCTTATCAATATGTTTTTTAACTATATCATACATTGTTTTTGCATGGTCGGAACTCAATGGATGACAAGGTCGATAATAGTATGATGCAACACCTGTCATTTCGTCATTAAGCGTATCGTACATTGTTTTTAGAGCATCGCCTGAGGTTGTTAATTCATTATCAAAATATGACAAAACCTGCTCCTGCTTGCCGTGTCTGTAAACGTAGGCACGAGCCATATTGATTTCTTCTTGTTTTATTGTTTTTTTGCAGTTAGAAAGTTCTACCTGATAATTTTCATCAAAATTTTTGTCTATAACTCCCTGAATATACTTTTCAACATCCGTTTCAGGAATGTCAAGACCTTCTGCAAGTAAACCTTTATCTACTCTTTTTGCAAAAGAATTTTTTATTGGTTTATATTTGATTAGCGGGCGAGCCTTTATTAAGGCTTTATATTCATTTGCAGCCATTTTAACTGTCGCATTATTGGCAGAAATTTGCTTAAATTCCTCTTTTGACAGTTTACATTCAAGTTTCATTTCATGAACTTTATTGATTTTATCAACGATTTGAATATTTGAAACTCTCTCAATTGACATTATTCACCCATAACTTTTACGATAACTCTTTTTCTGCGTTGACCGTCAAATTCTGCATAATAAATTTGCTGCCAAGGTCCAAAATCAAGTCTGCCATCTGTTACCGGAACTATTATTTCATGACCTATAACAAGACTTTTCAAGTGCGCATCTCCGTTTGTTTCACCTGTTCTGTGGTGCAGATAATTTGGATTTGCCGGTGCTACGTCTTCAAGCCATTTTTCAATATCGTGAATTAAACCGCTTTCGGCATCATTTACATAGACTCCTGCTGTAATATGCATAGCAGAAACCAAAATCATACCATCTTTTATACCGCTTCTATATAAAATTTCTTCTACTTCATCTGTGATGTTAATATAGTCGTGTTCGTGTTCTGTGTTAAACCATAAATATTCTGTGTGAAATTTCATTGATACTCCTATCTTTTTAACGTCCAATAATCTTTATTTAATAATATCAAAAATGGTATTAATTCTAAACGCCCGATTAGCATATTAATCATAAAAATAAATTTAGTAACTGCGTTTAGTGATTCATAATTTCCTGCAGGCCCGATTGTATGTCCAAATGCAGGGCCGATAATACTTAATGTTGCCATTGAACCGCCAAAACCTATAACAACGTTACTTTCAATAATAGAAACAGTTAAACCGCTGACAATAAATATGGCAATATAAAACATTATGAATGCAATAATTTGCGAAACAATATCAGGTGCAACTGTTACATTATCTTGTTTAATTGTAATAACAGCGTTTGGATGTAAAAGTTTTGTCAGTTCTCTTTTTAAGTATTTGAAAATAATTAATGCACGCATAATTTTTATACCGCCGCCTGTAGAACCCGCAGATGAACCGAATAAAATTACAACAAAGAGTAAAATTTGTGCTGAAACTGACCACATTGAATAATCACAGCCGGCAAAACCAGTGGATGTCATTATACTTAAAACCGTAAATACACTGTTTGTAAAACTTTCAATAGATGCTATATGGCTATTTAAGTATAAAACTCCAAAAATGATTAAAGATGTAAGTATAATAATTTTTACGTATGTTTTAAATTCTTCGTTTTTCCAAAATAGATTTATTTTGAATTTTGTGAAAATCCTGTATAAAAGCGCAAGGTTGCAGCCTGAAAAGAACATAAATACAATAACAACCCACATTATAGGAATAGAATTATAACCCATAATAGAATGAGGGTTAGGTGAAAATCCGCCGGATGAAATTGTCGAAAATGAATTACATATAGCATCAAATAGAGGCATTTTAAAGTAAACCAAAAGTCCTATTTGAATTAAGGTTAAAATAATATATAATCCCCAAAGAGCTGTAGCTGTATTTTTAATACGTGGTGTAAGTTTATCTTCTGTAGGTCCCGGGGCTTCAGCAAAGAACATTTGTCGCCCTGCAACAGCAAATTGAGGCAGAACTGCAATAAACAAGATTATAATTCCCATACCACCCAGCCATTGAGTTAAGGAACGCCAAAAGAAAAGCGCTTTCGGGTAGTCAAAATGAGTTAAAATAGTTGCACCTGTCGTTGTTGCTCCTGATATACCCTCAAAAAAAGAATTTTCTACGCTAAATCCAAAAAACAAATATGGTATAGATGCAATTAATGAAAATGCAAGCCAAGAAAGTAATACAATAGTTAAACCTTCTGATTTTTTTATATCTGTCATTCTGTCTTGCGGTAAAAACCTGTTAACTGTAAGTTTTAGTGATAAACCAAGCAATACAGACAAAATTCCTGTTATAACGAACGGAATTGCAGAATTATAATCGTTATAAATTAATGAAACTATTACCGGTGAAAATGCAACAATTCCTATGTATAAAAATATTAAAGATACAGCGTTAAAAAGGTAACTTAATCTCATTTACTGAAAAAATCCTTTATGTTTTGTGCATCTTCGTTTCTGGTGAATACAATAATCTCATCTTTAGGCATAATTAAAGTATCACCTTTTGGAATAATTACACGTTTTTTACGGTTTATAATACCTATAACAGCACGAGTCGGAAGTCTTAATTCCATAAGCTTTTTAGTTTCAAACTTGTCAGATATAACAATATCTAAAACTTCACCTTTACCTTGTTCAACAGTTGCAAGAATACCTACATTTTGTTCGCTGAATTGATTTTTAACTTCGTGCAGGGCTGAAAACTTGCTTGATACCGCTATATCAATTCCAACTTGTTCAAAAAGAGGTATATTAAACAATTTTGTAACTCTTGCAATTACTCTTTTTACACCTAATTGTTTTGCTAAAAGAGAACATAGAAGATTCTTTTCGTCATTGTTTGTTACGCTTATCAGTACATCTGATTCCGCAATATCTTCTTCATTTAAAAGTTCCAAATTAGTGCCATCTCCATTTAGAACTAGAGAATTTTCAAGAGTTTCCGACAAAAATTCACATCTCTTATTACTTTTTTCAATTATTTTTACTTTAAATCTTAATTTTTCTAAGTCTTTTGCAAGCATTAAGCCTACATTTCCGCCACCAATTATTGTAATTGTTCTGGTTACATTTTTATCTTGAAAAAATCTGCCTGCAAGAACATCAAGTGAGTGAGATGAACCCATAAATATTGCTTTGTCATCTTCTTTTAATACTGTTTCACCATAAGGAACAAATAATTCACCATTTCTTGTTACGCCAACTATTAGAGTTTCTGATGGAAATTCGCAATCTCTCACTTTTTTATCAACTAAAACAGAATTATTTTCAATTTTATATTCTAGCAATTTTGCTTTACCATGAGCAAAATTTTCGACATCAAGTGCTTTTGCAACCGTTATAGTTCTGAAAATTTCTTCTGTCAAAAGTTCTTCTGGCCAAATTACAGAATCTATTGTTGTCGGAATTTGATTATCTGCGTTATCTCTCAATGCTGTAAAAGTTTTTTTGTATTCCTGCTTTGTTACAAAACAGATTGTTTTTGCCTTAGAGAGCCTTTTTGCTACTCCGCAAGCTACTATATTTGCTTCGTCATTTTGTGTGCATGCAATAAAAACATCGCTATTTTTTACATCAGCCTGTTTTAAAATATTTATATCTGATGCACTTCCTGCTACATAACTTATATCTAACTTATCAAATTCGTCAGTTTTATTTGTTTCTAAATCAATAACAACAATGTCATGTTGTTGGTAAAATTCATTTGCTATCAAATATCCGAATTCGGTTGCGCCGTATATTACAATTTTCATACAGCTGAATATATCGCAAACATAAAACTAAGTAAAGTTTTATGCTATTCAACTTCTTTCATAAGTTTTACGGTGTGGTTTAATTCATTTAACAAATAGCCTAATTGTTCATTCACATAGGCAGGACTATACATATATCCGTCTGATTGGTATGGAAGATAAGAACTATACACAAGAGCTTCATTTCTTATCGAAACTATTGATTTTGCTCTGTTACTTACTGCAATTATTGCATTATAAGATGGATAATAATGTTCTGGTTTATCTTCGTATTTTTTACGCAAAACTTCTGCATTATCATATAAATAGTTTGCGCGAGCTGCAAAAAGTTGTTCGCTTTCATTATTTTCAATTGCTGTAATTACGCTTTCTACAACAGGTATAAGTTCATTAATATCATTTGTAAATTCTGAAACCTTATCTTTTTTTACAATAACATTAACGTAGGTTGGATTGTCTCTGGGTACAGGTTTAAAGCCCTTTGAAGTATTAAAAGCATCTACTGATTGAAACTGAGGATGTGCTGTTTTAGGTAAAAATTTCTGAAATCTTTGAGTAACATCAGGTAAATCTCCTTTGTATCCTTTTACTTCTTCGCCTGTTGCAGGGTCATAAGCGCAAAAACCTGTATTTGCACTGAAAAAGATTATTAGTAATGTGAGCAGAAACTTTTTCATAACAAAATTATACTTAATTTTTGTAAAAAGTCATACTTTATAAATATTATTTAGTATAATGTGTAGTATGAAAATTTGTGTAATACCAATAGATAACAGACCTGTTTGTTATAATCTTTTTAAAGATATAGCTTCGATTGATGAAGATATTGAACTTTTTATTCCAGAGCGTGAACTTTTGGGCAATTTAGAAAAGAATGCCCAAATTGATGCTTTGTTTGAATGGCTGGGAGAAGTCCCACAAGTGGATAGTATGGTTGTATCACTTGATACTCTTGCGTATGGTGGACTAATTCCGTCAAGAAGATGTTCTGAAACTTTTGAACAAATAAAAGAAAGAATACAAATATTAAAAGAAATTCTAAAAGAAAAAAAATCAAAAATATATGCTTTTTCAAGTATAATGAGAATTTCAAATAACAATGTAAATCAGGAAGAAAAGCTATATTGGAGCAATTGGGGAACAAAGATATTTGAGTATTCTTTTAACACACATAAATTAGGCAAAGCCGAAACGGATATACCACAGGATATTTTAAACGATTATATAAATACTCGCAAACGAAATTTTGAAATTAATAAATTGTATCTTGAATGGCAAAAAGAAGGACTTTTTGAAACACTAATTTTTTCAAAAGATGATTGTGCTGAATTTGGATTTAATGTTAAAGAAGCACAAGAATTAGAGCATCTTGGTGGTTTTACAAAAACAGGTGCTGACGAAATACCATTAACACTTTTTGCAAGAGCTATTGGTGGTAAGGTTAAAGTTGATATTGAATTTACAGAACCAGAATTTAAAAATTTAATTTCTAACTATGAAGATGTTTCAATAGAAAAATCAGTAAAAGGTCAATTATCCCTTGCAAGTATTGAAATTACTGATAAAAACAACTCTGACATTACTCTTATTGTTAACAATTTCAAAAAAAATCAAGGCGAAATTGTTATGAAACAATCAACAGAACCCTTTAAGGGCAAATTTGAAAAACCTAATAAAAAATATATGATTGCAGATGTAAGATTTGCAAATGGCGCAGATAATGCTTTTGTAGAGCAATTTTTAAAAGAAAAATATGATGAAAATTTTTACGGATATTCAGCGTGGAATACAAGTGCAAACACGTTAGGAAGTCTTATTTGTGCAGCAAAAGTTAAATTTTTGGCTAAAAAATATAATGATAAAGCATTTAAACGAGTTCAGACAATAAGATTATTAGATGATTGGGCATATCAAGCAAATGTAAGACAAACTTTAACAGAACCAATAGAACCAAATATGGTTGTATTTGAAAAAATGATTTCAAAATTTTTAGATTATCCTGTTAAAGCAAATTATAGCTATCCTTGGAATAGACTTTTTGAGATTGAGGTGGATTTAAAATGAGTTTATTTACCTTAATTGTACTTGCAATAGCACTTTCGATTGATGCTTGTGTTGTATCTTTTGCTCACGGACTAGTATTAGAACAGAATAGATTTAAAAATTCGTTACTTTTGGCTGTTTTTACAGGTGGATTTCAAGCCTTGATGCCACTGGTAGGTTACTTTATAACACAACCTTTATTCAAATACATAGAGCCTGCAAGTAAGTGGATTGTATTTGCAATTTTTATGTATTTAGGTATAAAATTTATTCAAGAAGCTTTCGAAGATGATAAAGAAATTCCAACTTGCTTATCTTTTAAATGTCTTTTAATGGTTGCGATTGCAACGAGTATAGATGCCCTCGCTGCTGGTGTATCACTATCGTTAACTTCAACAAATATTTTTAAAGCGATAATTATAATAGGTGCAACAACGTTTCTATTTTCTATTGTTGGTTATTGGAGTGGGTGCTGCTTAAAGAAAATTTCAACAAAATATATGGAGATTTTTGCTGGTTTAATTTTGATATTCTTATCCGTAAAATCTCTATTTTAAAACGAATAGACTTGTAATGTTTCTTAGGATAATTGCCTTTTTTAATAAATCCGTTATGATGTAAATATGTCTGATAGTCAAAAAAATTACTACGAAATCTTAGGGGTAGAATCAGCAGCAACAGCCGAGGAATTAAAATCGGCATATAGAAAGCTTGCAAGAAAATACCATCCTGATGTTGCAGGAAATGAAAGCGCAGAGAAATTTAAAGAAATAACAGAGGCATATGATACCTTGTCTGACGAAACAAAACGTAAGCGTTACGACATCCTTAGAGGAATTTTTAGTTATAATAAGTCAACAACAGACAAAACAACTCAGAAAGAAGCTCAAAAGGCTTATCGTCAAGCTCAAAATCAAGAAGAAATTATAAAAGAAGCCAATAAAAACAGGGAAAAATCGCAAAATCAAACATCTAATACTCAAGATTTTTCAAGTATGTTTAATGAATTTTTAGATGGTTTTAAGCAACAATCAAAGTCAAAAAAAGAAACTCACAGACCAATAAATGGCGATAACATTACAACAGATGTTGTTATAACTATGGGTGAGGCAATGAGCGGAATATCAAAAACCGTAAATATCCTCTCAACCCAAGAATGCTCAAATTGTCATGGCAGAAAATTCGCAAATGGCTATAATTGCCCAGTCTGCGATGGTTTAGGTACAGTTTCACAACATAAAAAGATTACAGTGAAAATTCCTGCAAATGTAAAACCTAATTCAAAAATAAGAATTCCGTCCGAGGGAAATCCTGGTATGTACGGTGGTAAAAATGGTGATTTATATTTGAATGTTGTAATAGAAAACAATTCTAATTTCAAGTATGATGATTTGAATGTATTATTTACTATTCCAATAACTCCACCAGAGGCAGTGTTAGGTACAACAATTAATGTTCCAACTGCAAATGGAAATGTTCTGATGAAGATTATGCCAAAAACAAGTTCAGGACAGAAATATCGTCTTGCCGGTCAAGGATTAACAAAAGACGGCAAAACAGGAGATATGATTGTAACCGTAAATATCGAAATTCCACAAAATCTCTCGGATAAAGAAATTGAGCTTTATCGTCAATTAAAAGATTTTGATAAAGAAAAAGTTTAAAGTTAGAACGGACAAATCGTTAATCTTTCAATAAATCTTACAAATTTTACCAGAATGTTTTCTTGTTTATTTATTGAGCCAACTAATATTGTTTTTGTACCTGCAAGTTTGCCTGCAAGAATATCTGTAAGAGGTCTATCCCCAATAACAACAACACTTTTAGAATCCATAAATAAGCCCTTAATTATTTTGTTAATTGTTCTTGGTAATGGCTTATGAGCTCCCCAATATACTTTGCAAGGAGCGCCTAAATTAACTTTTTCTATATATTCTTGCTTATGGTTATTAGTTACAATTGCCATGTAAAAATCTTTTTTGAACTGTTCAAACCATTCAAGAGTTTCACGAGTGAAAACACCTGTTTTAGATTGCATAGTTGTGCTGTCCAAATCAAGTAAGATAGCTTTTATACCCATATCTTTAAGCATTTCGGGTGTGATTTCATAAATATCTTTTAAGTTTTTGTCAGGACGTAATATCATCGTTTTTAATCTCCTTTGTTCTTGCAAGTGCGTATTTATAATTTTTTGGTGAACGTTCAAATTTAATATACAACTCATCGTTTGTATTTGCAACTTCTAAATCTTCACCTGTCTTTTTACTTTTTATATCCAAAACTTTTGTAAAATATTGTTCCTCAGGAGTAATTATTTCAATTTCTTGATTTTTTAAGAATTTATTTTTGGTCTTTACAAGAAAACTGTCGTCGTTTTTGTCCCAAAATTCGCATAAGAAATCAGAACCTGCTAAACCTTTTGAAATATCATAACTATAACTTTCAGAATTATTATTTCCAAGGTAAAAACCTTGTGTGTAACCACGATTTCCTACTTTTTTAAGCTCTAAAAAGTATTTGTGCAAATCATCCGTTTTTCCGCTAATAACTTCATCAATAGCATTTCTATATGCTTTTGTAACCGCAGAAACATAATATAAACTTTTTGTTCTGCCTTCAACTTTTAATGAGTCAACACCGGCATCAATCAATTGTGGTAAATATTCAACCAAACATAAATCTTTAGGGCTTAGAATATGAGTGCCGCGTTCGTTTTGTTCAATTTCGTAATATTGACCGGGACGTGTTTCTTCTACAAGTTTATAACTCCAACGACAAGGCTGCGCACAATTACCGTGATTTGCTTGTCTTTCACCGTCCGTCATATAATCACTTAACAGGCATCTGCCGGAAAATGAAACACATTGTGAACCATGTACAAAAACTTCCAATTCCATATCAGGAACTCGTTTTTTTATTTCAGCTACATCTTTTATTGGCAATTCTCTTGCTAATATTGAACGGGTTGCACCTAAATCTTGCCAAAATTTTACCGCCTCATAATTTAGTGTGTTTGTTTGTGTACTTACATGAATTGCAACATCCGGCATATATTTTCTCACAACTCTATATACACCCATATCACTTAAAATTATCGCATCAGGGTTAGAGTCTTTTATCCTGTCCATTACGCTTTCAAGTAATTCAATATCATTGTTGAATGCGAATATATTTATTGTTAGATAAGCTTTAGCTCCCAAATTATGAGCCAGTTCAATTGCTTCTTTTAGATTTTCCATGGTAATTAATTCGCCCTTGCGCATAGCTCTAAGGCTGAAATCAACTACACCTAAATAAACTGCATCAGCACCATATCTTACGGCATATTCTAACTTTTCTTTATTGCCAGCAGGCATAAGTAATTCAGGTTTTAAAGTCATAAGAATAGTTTACATCAAACTACCCGCCCGTGCAATGTATTTAGTAAAATTTCCTACTAATATTCTATAAACAAAGGAGTTATAAATGAAACATATTATTATTTTGTTATTTTTAATTTTAATTTTTTCCCAAGAAGTTATTGCAGCTTCAAGTTTTAGTACTTATACACCGAATTATCCTTATAACGGCTACAATAATTATCTTCCTCCTCCACCTCCGCAAAGTATAAACAATCAAAACTATAAAAACAGATTTTGGCGAAGACGTAATTATTACAATAGTAATAATTACAATTATCCTTATGGTTATTATCCACAACGACGTTCAGTTTTTCGCTCAATAGGTGATTTTTTTGGAAGGGGTAAAATGACCGGTTATACTGATTCAGATTTTCAATATCAATATCCAAATGTAGATTATTATTTTAATACGCAAAATGGTTCTTCTGTAAAAATATTAGATTAGAGATATGGGGATTTAATATCTGAGAATAAAAGAAAAGCCTTGAGTTAACTCAAGGCTTTTCTTCTTCTCAATTATCTATCAAAACTTATTAAACTGTAGCAACAGGTTTCTTTTGAGGTTGAGCACCAGGAATTTGTTGCCAGTTAGCTGACATGATTTTTTTGAATGATTTTAAAGCTGTATCTTCTAATTCACCCAATTCATCAGCTTCCATAATTAATTCTCTTAAAGGAAGTAAAGCTCTTTGGTCGCGAAGAACACCTAAAGCAGCAGCAGCACCGGCTCTAACTAATTCATTTTCATCTTGTTTTTTCATAACATCAATCAATGCAGGAACTGCTTTTGTATCATTCAATTTGCCCAATGAAGTTACAGCGTAAATTCTTACGTTAACCCATTCGTCAAATAACATGTTAATCAATTTATCAACAGCTTTTTTGTTACCGATTTCACCTAAAGCACGAGTTGCATCGCAACGTACATTAACTTTTTCGTGATCTAAAGATTCAATTAAAGCATCTGTAGCAACATCGCCGATTTCGATTAAAGCTTCAGTAGCTGTAATACAAACTTGAGGATTTTCATCATTTAATGCTTCAACAAGAGGTTCAACAACGATTTCGCCGCCCAATCTGCCTAATGCACGAGCTGCACGAACTCTAACGTCTACGTTTCTGTCTTCACGTAATGATTCAATCAAGTAAGTAGTTGCTTTTGAATCGCCTAATTCACCCAATGCTCTTGCTGCATATAAACGAACTGAACCGTTTTTATCATTTTTCAATACGTCGATTAATGGTTCAACAGCTTTTGATTCGCCCATTTCGCCAAGTACACGAGCTGCATTGTATCTTACTTTCTCAGAGTTGCTTGTTTTTAAATCTGTGATTAATTCTTCAAATGTTTTTTTAACTTGTTTCTTTTTGCTATTCACACTGATAGTCATTTAAAATTTGCCTCCGACATGCATAATTGTACCGATATGTATTAATAAAGTTTTTTATTTCAAAAAAATTGCTTTTTTATTGTTTAAATGTTAAACAATGTTAACAAATTCCTAATCATGTGTATTACATGCTGTGCTTGTATTTCAGCCTGTATGAGTTTTTAAGGGTAAACCTCACACTTTATGATTTTATATTATCATTTTTTTTTTATTTTGTCTTGCGTATTTAACAAAATTTCATACATTTGTAGTAATTGTTTTATTAAAATTATGCATATTTAATATTATTAGTCTTTTTTGTTTTAATTTTTATTAAGAAATCGGAATAGAAATTATAAAAGTAGAACCATGCCCAAATTCACTCTGTACATGGATTTTACCATGATGCTTATCTATTATTTTTTGAGAGATAGCAAGACCTAATCCTGTACCGACGCCGGAAGCTTTTGTTGTAAATCCTACTGTAAAAATTTTATCAATATTTTCTTTTTCAATGCCTTTACCTGAATCTTTTATTGCAACATTAAGATTGTTATCTTCGACGGATGTCGTTATTTCAATAGTTCCTCTTGTTTCAATAGCATGGCAGGCATTTACGAGAATATTCATAAAAACTTGATTAAGCATGTTTGGATAACACTTAATCAGAGGTAAATCAGCGTAATTTTTAATAATTTCCGCTTTATTTTTTGTTTCGTGTCTTATGAGTGTAAGTGTTAAATCAAGTTCTTTGTTAATATCAGCTTCTTGAAGTTGAGCTTCATCTAATCTTACAAATTTTTTTAATGAATCTACAAGTCCTGTAACCCTTTGTACAGCTTCTTTATCTATATTATTAATTTCTTCAAACATTTCTTTTAAATTACTGTCATCTATTTTTTGGATTAATTTTTCCATGATATTGTTGTTTGATTTAACAGATGCGAACGGAGTGTTTATTTCGTGTGCTATTCCGGCTATAAGCTGACCTAAAGATGCCATTTTTTCTGAATTTATAAGTTGTAATTGGGTATCTTTAAGCTCTTTTAGTGTTTTTTGAAGTTCATTTACTGTTTTTACGTTGTCTTCATAAAGTTTTGCCTGCGCAACCGCGTTACCTATTTGAGCAGAAATACTTTCGAGTATTTCAATTTCATCGGTCATGTCTCGTTTTTGGTAACTGATTAAAACTATTACTCCAAGCAAAATATTCATTTGGTGAACAGGTAAAATAACACGCATTAAAGGTGTATCAAACAATTCAGCTTCATTGAATTCTTTAAGGCTCATTGAAGAAACAGTTTGTTTGTTTACTAATTCATTGAAAACATCTTCATTAAAGGTTATATTTTTATCTATAAAGTTTTTTTTGTCTTTGCCATAAGCATATTCAATCGTAAAAAATTTTTCATTAAACGAGGCATAATATGCTCTAAATGCTCCAAAAACGGTTGCAAGTTCTTTCAGAGCGGAATTTAAAATTATTTTTGAATTTATAGATTCTCTAATAATATTAGAAATAGTGTTTATAAGTGTCATTTTTACAGCTTGTGTTTGATTAGAGCGTGAAGTTTTTGTTAATTTTTCTATTTCATTAATTGCATCATTGTACTCTTTTTCAAGTTTCTTTTGATTTTCTTTCAAAATTTCCAGTTCAATTTTTGAAGTTACGTCTGTAAAAATAATAATAATGTATTTTCTTCGTCTGTAGGCAAAAAGGTCAAAATACAACAAATCACCCGTAGATTTTTTGTAGCTTACAAGTGCGCTAAAATTTTCAGGGGTTGTGTAAAGTTGGTTTATAGGTAAAAAATCAAGAGCATTTTCGGCTTCAAGAGGAATAAAATCGAAGTTAAGTTTGTGGGAAAATCTTTCAAAATCTGTATAATCATTAAAAATTCTTTTAAATGTATTGTTTATAAAAAGAACTTCTTTTTGCTGATTAGTAATGATTACAGCTTCTTTAAATTTATTAAAAAAACAAAATTTTTCCATGTCTATATTATATACATGTCCATGTAAAAAGTAAAAATTTTAATATAGCTGTCAAAAGCATGCCTAAAACTGTATTTTTACAATTTTCAAGTATTTGTAAATTAATAATAATAAAAATTTACGTTATGAAATATTTTAAACCTAATGCAATTTTTTATGCTAGATTTGATAATGTGAGGAATATAAATAGCAAATTTTTTATAAAAGGAGTATAAGGAGATATAATGTCAGAGTACTTGACTAAAGAAGAAATTAAGCAATGGAGAAGTTCACTGGAAAAAATTACGCTGGAAGAATATGCAGCGAGGTTGGGAAAACAAATAGAAGAAGCTAAACATACTAATGACCTTGTAGATATAGTATTAAAAGGTAAACCGTATACATCATATACAGATATGTCAACAACAAGAGCAGAAAGAATAAGCTCTATTGCCGAGCGTTCAATTGAAAAAGAGCATGACATTATGTCAGGCAGTCGTTCTATTGAACCTGCAAAAAGAGTTAAAAAAGAAACTTCTGTTCAAAATACAAAACCTGTTGAAAAGGCAGTAAAAGAAACTAAAGTTAAACAAGTGAAACCTATTGTTGAAAATGTTGAACCTGAAACAACTTTGCAAGAGAATGTGCAAATTGTGTTTAAGAAAGCTCTTACAGATAGAGAGCAAATGGTATTTGATTTCTTCCTAAAAAACAGAAATAAAGTTGTTTATGCCAAGGATTTAGCAACATTATTGAGCTTACCAAGAGATTATGTTTATAAATACATTAAAAATCTTAGAGCAAAAATAGACGGTGAAAATCTTAAAAATGCCGATTCAGGCGGATTTGTACTTAACGTTTAATTATGGAACAATTAACACTAAATTTAACTGAAATTTTACATAAAACGCAGGCATTTTATTCGACGGATTTTTCCGCAGATTACGAAATGCCTGCGGATTTGTTGGAAATGTTAATAGAAAATTCAGGAACAAAAGAGCCGTTTTTGTTTGGAACAATTTTTTTACAAAAAACAGAAAATAATTCTTTTATTGTAATTGACGGTTTGAAAAGAATAATATCGTTAAGTCTGTTACTCCATGCTATTTGCGAATGTTATAAATTAACCAATGAAAAAAATAACCATGCCATTGAGCTTATAAAGAAAAGATATTTGTTTAATGATTTTGGTACAAAAATTCAATTGAGCGGTTATCAAAAAACTATTTACGAGAAAATTGTAAAATACGAAAAATTAACCCCGGAAGAAAAAGAAAACAGTATGTTTAATGTTTTGCATACTTTTTGGGCAAAAATTAAGATGAACAACTTATCAGCAGTTCAACTTTTCAATCAAATTAAACAAATTAAGGTTATAGCATGTATTTTTGAAAAATCGGATATAGATAACAGAGATATTTACCAGTGTTTAAACTGTAATAATCCTGATTTAGACCAATTGAGGCTTATTTCAAGTTTTATAAAAGATAAAACGGAAGACGGATTTGTTTTATGGCAAGATGTTTTGAAAATGTTTAAGAATGCTGATATGGAAAGAAAGTTTAAATATTTTCTGTTTGATTTTTTGTCAATACAAAAAAATGGCGTTATTCCAAGGGATAACGAAATTTTTATGAGTTTTAAAAGATTTTATTTGAGGATGATTAATGCAGGTCAATCACCGGAAAATTTATTTACCTCAATTAAGAGAACTGCCGGATATTATATAAAAATTTCAACGGCAGGTTTTGATGATAAGGAAATTTCAAACCGTATTCAAACTATAAAAGACAGTAATATGTATGAAACATTCCCATATCTGTTGGAAGTAACGGATGATTATGAAAACAAAAGAATTACTGCCGAAACATTCTGCCAGTTGTTGGATAATGTAATTCTGTTTATTGCGGAACAACGAAGCGGAAATTATAAGAGCATGATAAATTTTGCAAATTTAAGCCATGAAATAAATTTAAAAATGGGACAAAATAAATTAACTTGACAAAGTAATTCAAATAGTCGATAATGAAAATGTTAGAGTAATAACTATGGAGGAAAACGCTTATGAACACTGAATTACACCTAGGAGGGGGGGGGGCAAATCCTCTCATAGCAAAGATTTTAACCTAATTGACAAGACTGCCAAGCTATTTTATAAAGGCACTAAGTTACTAAGGCACTATGGCACTAGGATTTTAGATTTTCTTAGTGCCATAGTGCCGGATGCCTTAGCGACTTTTGGCAAAATAACACAAAAAACAATGGCATTTACATTAGCAGAAACATTAATTGTAATGGGTGTAATTGGTATTGTATCAGCATTAACATTGCCTAATTTAAACAGTTCAACAGGTGATAAAGAAATTGTTGCTAAGGTTAAAAAGATATATCAAAATTTGAACGATGCACTTGGCCGTGCAGAGGCTGTTTATGGGCCTTATGATACTTGGTTTATAAATGATACAACTGATGCTCAAAAAACGACACGTTTCGCTCAAAGAATAAGTGAATTTATGAAGGTTTCGAAAGATTGTGCTATGGCAACCGGTGGCGGTTGTGCAAATGCAGGAACTGTTAAATATTTGAATCCAAAAGGTGGTAATCCGGATATGGGTCAATTGGATATTAATTCTAATTATAAAATAATTACTGCCGACGGAACCGGAATGTATTTCTATTATTTTAATAACAGTAGTATAGGATCAAGTATACATGTAGATATTGATGGTCCAACAAAAGGGCCTTTTGTTGAAGGTAAAGATATATTCCATTTTTCTGTTGATAAAGTACATGGTGGTATTATACCTGAGGGGTTAAATATTGGTTTTAGTAATATGCTTGATCATTCCTATACTGGTACAGCGGGTGCAGCGTGGATAGTAAGGTTTGATAATGCGGATTATTTGAAATTTACAAATTCATCAGGACTTTGTAAAAGTGGAACAACTGTAACCGAAGCCAATCCAAGATGTAAATAGTGAATAGTGAATAGGTTTCTTTCTATTAACAACTCACTATTCACGGTGAACGCGCTTAGTGTTAATATAAAATTTTGCGCAAAAAAAAACCACTTACAATTAAGTGGTCTGGAATTTTTTTTGTAATTCCTCGTGTGTAGAAGGTTAGTGTGTGGTAGGTTAGTGTGTAGTGTGTGTGTTAAAAAAACTTACTTTGAATTAACTCTCGTTTAATTCCTCTCTGTATATATATAAAGTATTTTTAGAATGTCCGATTTCAGACATGTTGAATTTTGTTACATATCGTTACATTACTGTCTAAAAATCAATTATAATTTGATTTTTTTAAAAGTTTATGGTGTGATATAATATAATAGAAATTAAAATAATGAGGGAAAATTATGTCCGTAAGAAAAGTTTTAACATTTGGTGATAAATTTTTAAGAGAAAAAGCAAAAGACGTTCACAAAGTTTCAAGAAAAATTCAGGATTTAGTAACTGATTTGTTAGATACAATGTATTCTCAAAATGGTGTTGGTCTAGCAGCTCCTCAAATTGGTGAGGGATACAGAGTTTTTGTTATTGATGTTTCAACAGGTGATGAACCGTTAAATCCTATGGTATTCATTAATCCTAAAATTATAAAAAAATCAGGAGCAACAATTAGCCGTGAGGGTTGTTTAAGCTTTCCTCAAGCGTTTACGGATGTTAGAAGATACAGCGATATAATGGTTAAGGCTATGGATAGAAAAGGTCGTTCTTTTGTTATGGAAGCCCATGACGGAACTCTTTTAGCAAGAGCTATTCAGCACGAATTTGACCACTTAGACGGAATTTTATTTGTTGACCATGCTATAAACCGTTTTGAAGCGGAAGAAGAATTAAGTAAGAATAATCTTCCTGCTTTGGAAGTTGATAAAATGCTTGATGAACCCGAATTAGCTGAAAAAATTAACGAATTACTTGAAACAGTTGATACAGAAGAAGAAACAGAAAATGCAGAATAAAATTAAGGTCGTATTTTTCGGAACACCGAAAATTGCGCTTAAATCACTGGAATATTTAATAAAATCGGATAAAATAGATGTTCTTGCTGTTGTAACTCAGCCTGATAAACCTGCCGGCAGAGGGCATAAGCTTACAATGTCGCCAATAAAAGAGTGCGCTATAGCAAATAATTTACCTGTTTTTCAGCCAAAATCAATAAGAAAAGAACCTGAAATTCAGGAAGAATTGAAAAAATTAGAGCCTGATTTTTTTGTAACATTTGCATTCGGACAAATTTTATCACAGGAAGTTTTGGATATTCCAAAATATGAAACAATTAATCTTCACGCATCTTTATTACCGAAATACAGAGGGGCTAATCCGCTTCAAAGAGCGATTATTGACGGTGAAAAGCAAACCGGTATCTGTACAATGATAACGGAATTGGGACTTGATTGCGGTGATGTTTGCCTAAAAGAACCTATTGAAATTTCAGAAACATTAAATTGTGTTCAATTGTTCGATATTGTTGCTGATAAATCGCCTGAAATGATTGAAAAAACTCTTATCGGACTTGTTGAAAATACTATTAAGCCCGAAAAACAGTGTGAAGATGGTGTTTGTATGGCATGTAAACTTACCAAAGAAGAATGCAAAATTGATTGGTCAAAATCAGCTCAAGACATACACAATTTAGTTAGAGGAATTTATCAATGCCCGAGCGCTTATTTTAATTTTAACGATAAGATTATAAAAGTTCTTGAAACAGAAGTTTTAAACGGCAAAGGTAAAAAGGGTGAGTTTATAAACATTACAAAAGACGGTGTAGAAGTTGCATGTGGAAACGGAAGTCTTTTGTTAAAACGGGTTAAACCTGAGGGTAAGGGTGAAATGCCAGCAAGAGATTGGTATAACGGAGTGAAAAATGCTATCAAAAGGAATTAGAGGCGCAATTACAGTTGAAGAAAATACTGAAAGTTCAATAAAAAAAGCAACATTGGAGCTTCTTAACGAAATTGTAAAAGCAAACAATTTTACTGAAAATGATATTTCTCATGTATTTTTTACGTTAACAGAAGATTTGAATGCTGCATTTCCTGCAAAGTTCGCTCGTCTTGATTTTGGTTGGAAAAAAGCTGCAATGATGTGTCATCACGAATTAAATGTACCAAATTCTTTACCTATGTGTTTAAGAGTTTTGGTTGTAGTGAATTGCGAAGATGATTTTGAACCTGAATTTGTATATTTAAAAGGTGCTTCAAAATTAAGAGGTTAAAATGATTTATTTCGATAATTTAACCTTAAAAGCGTTTGTTGAAGAAAACAGAGATTTTTTTTGCGGTGCGAGAATACAAAAAATTCAGCAGCCTACAAGACGAGAGTTTATTTTTATTCTCAGAAACAATGGCGAAACAAAGCGTTTTTACGTTAACATAACCCCAAACTTGCATCACGTTTGTTTTATGAGCAAGGAAAACGAGGAAAAGCGTTATCTTTCAATACCAAAACAACCTCCAATGTTTTGCATGCTGCTCAGAAAATACATCGAAAACGGTAAAATTATAAAAGTTGAACAACCGTTTTACGAAAGGATTTTAGAAATTTATATTGAAGCTTATGATGAATTGTCAGACAAAATAAATCTTTGCCTTGCAATAGAATTGATGGGTAAACACTCAAATATAGCTCTTTATAATACAAAAAACGGTATAATATACGGCTGTGCACACAATGTGGGTTCTGAAAAAAGCCGAGACAGGGAAATGCGTGGTAATGTGCCTTACGTATATCCACCAAAACAAAACAAAAAGGATTTTTTAAGTTATAACGGTCAAATTAATTTTGAAACCTTAGCAGACGATTTTTTAGGTTTTTCAAAACCTTTTGCTCAAATGTGTACAGGGCAGGATATTGAAACAATAAAGGATTTTCTTGAATTAAAATATCTTTCGCCCATTATTAGTGAAGATTTTTCAAAATATTCTTTATTTTCGCAAATTCTTGACGGAATACCGCAAAACAGTGTTAATGAAATGATAGATAATTATTTTGCATACTATCAAAATAAAGAAATACTGAATACTTTAAAGCAAAAATTAACAACAAATGTTTCTCACAGATTAAAAAAAGCTGAGAATTCTTTAGAAAAAATCGAACGACAATTGAAAAAAGAGAAAAATGCAGAGCGTTACAGAAAATATGGTGATTTAATAATGGCTAATCTGTATAATTTACAAGATTTTAGTGAAGATTGCACGTTAACAGACTGGGAAGCAAATGCAGAAATTACAATAGATTTAGATGAAACAAAAACAATTAAAGATAATGCTAACAGATATTTTAAACTTTATAACAAAGCAAAACGCTCAACAGAAAAGCTTTTACAATTACAAGAAGAATTAAATGACGAAGTTGGATATTGTAATCAAACACTTTATACAATTGAAAGTGCTGAAAGTTTTGAAATTCTAAACGAAATTAAACAGGAAGTATTACAGGAAGCAGATACTAAAAAAGTTCAAATAACGACAATTGATGAACGAACGATTTTAGGACATTCGGTTTTTGTCGGCAAAAATAACAAACAAAATGATTATATTATTTCAAAATTAGCAAAAGAGAATGATTTATGGTTTCACACTCATACATGTGCCGGCTCTCATGTACTTTTAAGGCTTAACATGAATGAAATACCAAGCGACGAATTGATTTTTGAATGTGCTAAACTTGCAAAAAACTATTCACAAGGCGCAAATTCAAGTAAAATAGGTGTTATTTATACAAAAAGAAAGTATCTAAGAAAGCCGCCCGCAGCAAATTTAGGGTATGTTACATACAAAAATGAACAAGAAATAATCATAGATTAGTGTAATTCTTTGCTGTGGCAATCAGTTCCGCCGGTTTTTATAAGTCCGTATTTATCTGCAATTTTTTCAACAGTTTTTCTTGAATGAAATTTAATAATACCTCTATGTCTTTCGTACGGGTAATAAACTTCAATACCGTCAAGACCAAAACTTATAAGTTTTTTTACAAAACCGTCAAGACTTAAACACCAATAGCACGCAGGATGTGCTAATACCACAATACCACCGGCATCGTGAATTGCTTGAATTAACTTTTTAACATTTCTTTTTGCAAAAATTCTAACCCAATCAGCCTCGGTATCTTTTTTATTTTTTGCTAAAAACGGATTTAATAAGTCAGTATTAATATCAAACCCGTAACCCAAAAGGTGAAAGAATGTTGTCCTATACCAGCAGTCAAATTCTATGCCTGATATAACCATACTTTCATTTTTTAAATCAGTTTTTAAATATGCTTCAAAATTATTATGGTCAGTTATGGAAATATGTTCAATACCTTTTGATTTAGCTTGACTAACAATTTCTTCAGGCGTCATTTTTCCGTCAGAAAAGTTTGAATGAATATGAAGATTTACGTTATTCTGAAAATTTTCTTTAGTGAACGATTTTATTAACTCTTTGTAATCCATTTTTATATTTTACCGATTTGTTATAGAATGATTATACAATAAAAACGAGGAATAAAATTATGACAACTGAAAATAAAACTGTATTTCAAATAATTATCGATAGTATAGGGATATATTTAAAACATTTACCGGCATTTTTGAAATATATGTTATTTCCTGTATTTGGTCAAATTATAGGTATCATTTTATCGTTTGTGTTGTCATTGGGCTTTGCATATACAATAGGAGCATCAATGAATGATGCAACGTTAAGTTTTGGAATAACAATGCTTTTAGCAATCCCGGGATTAATAATCTTCACGAAAGCATTTTGGGAATATTTGGTAGCTTATGTAGCATTAAGCTCAATGACAGAAAATACAATAAAGTCGGGCAGAATTTACGATATAAGTTCACACAAGAAAGTCGCTACATCATCAAAAAGAGTTGGTGAATTTATAACATTGTGGTTATT
>Ga0256405_10002789_pt1 | contig 38242 bp, 32 predicted proteins | sample RumenRJG_02DNA_FD_189096 | JGI IMG/M metagenome (GOLD analysis project Ga0256405, IMG submission 189096) | Bovine rumen microbial communities from Lethbridge, Alberta, Canada - RJG_02 | ecosystem: Host-associated > Mammals > Digestive system > Stomach > Rumen | place: Canada: Alberta...
TTATGTTGTAAAGGAGATCATTATATTAGCAACCCTGATCATGGGTATGTTATTGAAAAATTCTCCAATCCTGATCATAAACCTCTTATTAAAAAAGGATTGGTAACTTATAAAAATCGTTTTTATGAACCCTGCGGAAAAAATATTTACAACAGACTTGTTTTTTACAATAAAGAAGAATATCAGCAAAAGGTGCTTGATTATTATCGGCCAAAATGCTTGAAATGGTTGAATGAGTTAGAGTATAAAACCAAAGTTGAGCGCATGAGCAAAAAAGAATTTGAAGAGCTTGGATTTAAAGGAGATCCAAAACCGAACTTCAAAGAGTTTGCTGCAAAAGTTGGGTCGCGTTTGCGTGTAAAAAAAGTTTCGTTAAATGTTGAGGAAGGTCAAGTTTATAATCGGGAAGATGAGATTTTGACTCCTGATGTTGAAACTGAAGAAGTTGTAACTTTTGACGAACTTGAATTTGAAAAGAATTACCCTCCTTTTGACGATATTTGGAAAATTGAAATGACTCAAGAGGAGATTGATGAAAATGGCAATTCAATTGGGGGAGCTTGGAGGGATTTAAGGAATGGAGATATTATTGGAAGATTTTCTGATATAGATAAGTCTCAATACGAAAAAGTAATAACTTTAGGATTTCATACAGATCAACCTCCTCTCAACGCTGTACCTTGCCCTGTATGCAGAGATTTGTACCTTTCATTGTGCAGAAGCGGATATTCTCCTTTGAATTTTTTCCAAAAACTTAAAGAGAGATTTTATGGTTTGCTTTTTGTAATTAAACATGGGAGAAGAGGAAAATGAAATCGATGATCAACTTTTTTGTTCAATCTCAAAACGTAACGGCTTTTAGGCATTCTTATTTACAAAAACTTGCAGAGTCGTTTGGAGCAAAGTGTAAAAACTTTACACCTGACTCTTGTGATATGATTTTTCCAAACAAAAAAGCTTTTGAGAAATTTGAAGAAGCGAGAAAATATATAGACCCTGAGGACTCTCAAAATGATTGACAAATTTGATGGAGAGTTTGTGAGGGAGTTGGTGAAAATCATTTAGGCAAACTTTTTATAATGAACGAGTCGAGAAAACCTATTGATCTTTAGTCAATAGGATGAATTGACTCAAAATATTTCCACTAACTATATTAGAGTGAAACTTATATATTTCGTTTACACTAACTATAATATATAAAAACCAATACAAGGAGGAACAAACAATGTTGAAAGCTTACGAATTCAGAATTTACCCAACAAAAGAGCAAGAACAGTTCCTTCTAAAAACTAATGGTCTTTGTAGATTGTATTGGAACACCTGTTTGGCAAAGAAACAAGAAGACCATAAATGGAAAATAGGATCTGCTAAAGTTGTATTTGAAGAGTTGAAACCAGAAGCAATAGATTGGTGCAAAGAAATAGATTCTACTTCCTTGGCAGCCGAATGGAGTGAAGTAACTTCTGCTTTCAATAACTTCTTCAAATCAGTAAAAGGAGAAAGGAAAGGTAGAGTAGGTTCTCCAAAGTTCAAAAGTAAGAAAACTTCTAAAGTTTCTATAACTTGGACCTCAATGGCAAAACCAAAGTTTGTAAATGGAAAACTTCTCATTACAAAGAAACTTGGTTTGCTAGATGGAACTTGGCATAGATTTGCAGAAGGAAAGTTGAGACACTGCACAATATCACAAACTAAAACAGGAAAGTGGTTTGTCAAGATTTGTGTAGAAAAGAAAGATGAAAAGAAAACTGAAAATGGAAAATCCATAGGAATAGATTGGAACTGTAGGGGTGACTCATTTGTAACAATGTCAAATGGCACGAAAGTCAAGTGTCCTAGATATTTGAGACAAATGGAAGTTCAACTACAAAGACATCAGAGGATGATGAGTAAGAAGTTTGTGAAAGGACTTCCTAAACAATCTAGTAACTATGAGAAAGAGAAATACCGAGCTGCTAAACTTTACGAGAAAGTTGCTAATCAAAGAAAAGATTGGCTACACAAACTTTCAAGAGAAATATGCAACAACTACGAAAACATCTTTGTGGAAGACATAAATCTTCAAAGAATGGCTTCAAACTTACATCACGGAAAAGTTGTAGGAGATCAAGGATTTGGAATGCTAAGAACAATGATTGCTTACAAAGGTCATTTGTACAAAGTAAATCCAAAGAACACTTCTAAAACTTGTCATAAATGTGGTAAAGTGAACGAAAGCATTGTAGTTGGTATTGAGAAATGGACTTGTCCAAGTTGTGGAGCAATCCATGACCGTGACATAAATGCGGCCCTAAATATATTGCGCAAGGGCATAGTAGGCAGGGAACTAGCCGAAAGTACAAATGCCTGTGGAGCACCAAGCAGTGCAGTGAAGCAGGAAGTTTCGTTGGCATCTACTGAAATAGTAGTAAACAACGAAGCTATTGAGTCTTTAGCTCAATAGCAGTTCACGGAAATAAGAAACGAACTCTATATTGAAAAATATGGATCTAATACAAATTAGAAATCAAATTTTGGACAATTCAATTGAAGTATATTCTTGTCATCCTGAGACTTTTAAAAAAGTAAAAGCAAATACAAAAGACTTACCTTTTAACTGGATTGTATATCCAAATCCTTATTGCCAAAAAGATAAGTTTGAACAGGTTGATTTATCAATTGAAGAAATGAAAGATTTTATCTTCAAAGTTGCTCTTCCAAATTTTGGTTTTGTCAGGGGTGAAAAAAGGTAAAATCGTCAAGAGGCTGTATCGGCTCAACCTCCTAAGTTGTAGTACCGTAAATGGATTATGCAGGTTCGATTCCTGTCTGCCTCGTATGTTTTTTAATTTTGAATCTAAAAATTCAAAAAAGAAAACATGTTCTCCTAAGTGTTGTTGAAAAATTAGAGACTTCGGTCTCTTTTTTTTGCCTTTTCAAAAATCTCATACCTCACTAATTTTTGTATGAGTATCCAAATTTCTGCAAATGTTTTTAATAGTGCAATTCCAACACCCCTAACAAATGAGGTGCCTCATTTATCTGTATATGACCTTTTGAATAAACAATTTAAAATGGATTGGTCAAGGCAGTTGATTGGTAATTCAATTGTACATTATGAAAATAAAGAATCTGTAAAAAAGATTGCAGGAGAGCAGTCTGATAATTATGTTCCAAAAATAGATGAAGTTGTAAACCCTGAAAATAATAAAAAGTATTTAATTACTAGGGATAAAGTTAATTTTGATATTGACGGTTTTGTTGAAACAGAAATGGATTACTTAATGCATGAAACTATCCGTTATCTTGGAAAACTTTACCCCGATGATATGAATTCTTTGATTACCCTAACCGAGATGGAAAGGCAGTCATATTTTAATGAAGCTTTACATATGATTCATTCTTATTTTGATACCGCTCAAATTTTAGATGAGGATGAAGCAAATACATTTTATTTCCGTCTAAAGTTTTTGTTAGGAATTACAGGCATTCGTAAAATTACAGGAGTTTTGGATCAAGAAAAAGAGCTCATTCAATTATTAAATGTTGATGGATTTAAATTCTACACTGGTTATGATATTGCGGTGGATGAAGATAGTAACGTACAATTTTCAACTCAAAAAAAGATTGAGCAAAATCAAGAATTTAATTTATTCAAATATGTTTTTTGTGATGAAAAAAGTATATCTAAAAAACTCTTAAAAGATTTGCGGGCTTATACGGATAATTTTAACTTTTTGACCTTCTTTGAAAATATCTCTGAAAAAAATTCTCTTTCTGCAAAGAATTCATTTTTGCCTTTGTATAAAATAAATCTATATGGATTGAGAAATATTATTGAAGAATATGTTTTGGATCCTGACCCTGAAGCAAAAAGGGAATCTATAAATAGATGGATTTCAGATGGAGTTTCTTCAGGTTCTTTGTTTATGGATACAAACCTGGAAAATTTAATAGAAATTCAACCTGAACATATTTTTCCAAATTTCCAATCTACTCCCGTCTATTTTATAGAATCTCTGGGAGCAAGCAATTTTGTTATACCTGCAGTTGGAGATGAATTTAAAATTTCGGATCTTTTGGAATATCAGGATTCTTATTTTGTAAATCATACAACATTAGGAGATTTACCGATTACTTATTTGTTAAAAACTGGAAATATAGAATTTAACAAACATTTCTCACTTTGTATGGGTAACTTGATTGTTTGGAATTTACAGCAATGTAACCAAAAATATGAAATCTTTAAAGATCAAATGAATTCCGCTGCATTCAACTCAACTGTTTTTATGACTTTTTCTATAAGAAGACCTTTGAAAGAAGGAGAAAGAGAAAAGCAAATTGAATATTTGGAAGACCTTAAAAAGAAAATTAACGAAGGAATAAAAAGTTTAGAGGAAAAAGGAGAATATACTTTTACAAACCCTTGGACTGCAGAAACTACAGGCCATACAATGTGGGTAAGATATTTGAATCAAAAGCAGGATAACTTCCTTGATTATACTCCTTTGAATTTAACAGATACAATTATTGATGCAAGAAATTATTTTGATGCAGGAAAATACCGCTTGGCTAAAAAGGCAATTGATTATATATTCAACAATATTAAAGATAAAGATTTTAAGATTGAATGTTTTTATTGTACTGTAAATAAAGATTTTTTGAAAACATTGAATTTGGATAATTTGGAAGAACAGCCAAATATTAAGGCAGATTTTTCTGAAAACTTTACTTTGGATAACGTTGCTTCCTCTATAAAGAGTCTTGACCTTTTTGAAGACTTTAGCTGGAAGAATTCAGATGAGTTGGAATTTTGTTTCTTTGTAGATCCTATGGATTTTCAAAATCATCCTTTTGAAAATTTTTATAATTACGGTGAAAATATTGAAAAATACAGGCTTTCAAAAAGAGAAGAATTCAAAAATTATTTAGGCCCTGATTTAAATCGTTATGTTTATGGAGATTCTTTAGAAGTAAATTATTTGAATTTGCCAATTGATTTTATTAAAAATCTTTATTCTATTATAAATGACAATGTAAAGATTTACTTTAAGGAAATTGAGAATAATAAAATAGTTTCTTATTACAACCAGTATAAAATAAAAGAAAACTATAATGAAGACGAAATATACAGCGAACCTATTGAATCTGATTTATTATCTTCTTTGTTTTACAAAAAAATAAAATTAACTACAAATGCAACTTGCATTACTTTACCTTGTTATTTTGAATCAATCGATACTTTGCGCGTTGATAAACTTCCGAAAGAGTTAGCTGAATCTGAGTGTAAAATTCAATCAATTGTAATTGATAATTACGGCGAAGTTTACAATAACGAAATCTATAAAATTTACAAAGAAGGAAATTATTATTATTTCAAAGGAACTGAATTAAATCTTCAAAATAAAGATTTAAGAAACGGGCTTTTGATTATTGAAAGGCATATTTTAAATCCTTTGGAAAATATTTATGAAAAGAATTACTTTACAAATGATCGTATTTTTGAAAAGCGAAAAATTGCAGATTCGAAAATTTATAAAAACGATCAAAACTTTATTTTCTATTGGAATTGGGAAACCTTAAAAGAGAGCCATATTAACTACACTTTGAATAATTTAAACTGTGATCTCCCTGTTACTTTTGCGGATGACTCTGTCATTTCTCAACAAACAAAAATTCCAAAATCTTTGTCAATTTTGAAGGATTTAATAATTTTGGATCTTCCAACTGAAAAAAGAGATGAAAGATATAATTTGATTAAAAGTCTTATAATGGAAAACAAATCTCTTTATTTGGATTCCGAATTAAAACTTTTGAACGCAGCTGCCTTAAACTTAAACAACTTGATTTATACTCAAACTTATGGGGATTTAGGAATACTTTTGAAAGATGAAATTCCTTCATATATTTCTTTTTATTACAAAGATCCTACCTCTTTTAACTATTATTCAAAATTTCAAGATATGCTTGATTTTATAGAAAATGGTAAAAAGAAAGAATTAAGTATTGAAGATTTGGAAAAAATCTATACAAGGCGTAAAATCATTTGGGGTAACGTTGTTTGGGATGCAAATGATGAAAGCAGAACCGTTAGAGTTTTGAGAACAATTTGGGCAGGTTATTTTTCAAACTTTGAAATTTTCTCAAGCAGCGATATTATTCCAAGTGAACAAGTCTTAATTTCTCTTCCAGGAGAAAATAAAGGAAATAACTTACAGATATTAAATTATAATTATAGCTATAATAGAGGACTTCCTTCTCTTGACTGGGAATTTGCTGTTTCATCAAATCCATTAGGTAATAACAATATAATAATTGAAGGAAGTGATGCATTTACCCATAAAACAATGAATAACACAGAAAAGAAATTGATTTTTAAAGAAAATCAAATGTTTTATCCTTTGAAATTCTTTATTTCTCAAAATATTCCTGATGTAAAAAATCAATTATTCAAATTGACAACTCCTTTTTATGTTGAGAAAATTTATAACGATAAAAATATTTATCTGGAAATTTCAAATCCTATAGAAGTAAAATTAAATCCAAAAACTGAAAAATATGAGTTTACTTTGGATGGAAAGGATATTGAATTAGGCCTTGTTGGTAACCAATTATATACAGAAGAAAACTTCAAAGAAATTGGTATTTTTGATAAAAGATTAGGCTGGGTTGAAAAATTATTAGAGTTTTATATTTCTTATTTTATTAAAGATGAGTACCTCAACAAGTTTATAAATTACACAAAAGAAAATAATAAATGGGTTAAGAAAGATGACGCAAGAACTTTGACCTTGAAGGATTTTACAAACTTTGCAGAGGATTTGACAAATTATGTTAAAATAAGAAAGGATATAGAAAAAGTTATTTCAGGTGACTTTGTTTTCAAAACTGAAGCTGTAAACAGAGGTTATATTGCAGATAAAAATAAATGGGATGTAAACCCTGAGAATGAAGAAGGTCCAAATAAATGGGAAGGATTAGTTCCAAATATTTGGGAAGATCTTGATTATTTTGATGAGCTCTTTGATCAAAATTTTGGATTGAAACTTTCTCGAGTTTTGAAATATATACTTCAAATCAATAAAATCTTGACCGCAGTAAAAGTTAGAGAGGATGGATTAGCGGATATTTATTATTTGGTAATTGAAGAAAATGACGATGCATTCTATTTAAAAGGAGGATGTATAACAGAGGCTTTTACAGCAAACCTGGTTAAATCTCTTACAACTTATACAAATATTCCTTTGCTTGATTCTGAAAAAGAATATTTTGTACAATCTTCTAACTTAAATCAGCACTTCTTGAATACAGGTAAATTTGATGCCAACTTTTTGAATATTGATATAAATTTGATTAATTACCCTGAACATGACAAAAACTTGAATAAGTACAAGCTTTTGGAAAATGGAAATACACCTGTTTTTGATTATAAAAAAGGTTATAATGAGGGTGAAAAAGGAAATATTATTGATTTAACTGAAACCAAAAAGAACGATGATGGAGAGGTTGTCTCAATTACTCATACAGGTGAAAAAGATTATTTCCACCATATTTGGGAAAATGGTTATATTCATCCGGATGGAAATGAAACAAGAGATTATTTGAATGGTTTGTATGGCAACTCCGCTACTTTAAATGGAAATGAATTAACTATAAAAGATTACACTTATGAAGTTTCAAATGAATACAAATATTTTAAAGAGTATCATGACGCGCTTGTAACTTTGTCTTTAGTAAAAGATCAGGATTCTCGAGTTCAAAATGAAATTGAAACTCATCGTATTTCAATTGATACTGATTTTGATTTCTTGAGAAAAGGTTATTTGTATTTCTATGACCTCAAGGTTACAAATCAAAGAAGCAGTTATTCTCCTGAAAGAGAAATTCTTTTAATTGACCGTAAACTTACAATTGAAGATTTGAGAGTTGATTCTTATGAAGTTGGTAAAATTACTTTGAAGGATAAATTCGGGGGAACTCAAAAAGTAAAATCAACTGCAGATGAACTTTGGCCAATTTATTCTGAAGAGAAAAAACAATTAATAAAAGATGATGCAATTAGATTAGGAAAAATGTGGCCGGAGCCAAGTACAAATATCAATTATACCTTCTACAAGAGAAAGTATATTTTTGAGGGTATGATTACAATCGATGATTTGCAAATTATACGTCCTGTTGATACAACAATTACTAAAGAAGGAAAAGGTTTGCAAGATCACGTTTCAGTCGGAGATAAAGTTCAGCTTTTCCTTTTGGATCCACCTTCAGTTTATGCAAGCCCAAATAACGCGTTAACTATAACGGGAGATTCCTCTATTTTAGGGCATGGACCTTTCAAAAAGATTTATGAGGATACTATAACTCAGCCTGGATCTTCAAATAAAGAACAAGCAAATACAATTAACAGAGCAATTTTCTCAGGTAAAGGTATCTTATTTACAGTTATTATAAACTTGAAAGATTCTTTAATGGGTATTTCCAATATTAAAGATAATCACTCAAACGAGGATGTTTTCTTCTTTGAGGATAATGGAGTTATTTACGCAAAGGATAACGAAACAAAGGAAAATTGGCAGTACGCAAGAACAATTCCTTATTTGAAAGATGGGTCTTTGGATGAAAATAAAAATATTCCAGCTCCAATTGTAACACAGGTAAATTTGAATTCTGAAAATGCTCTTGAATTTGAATATGATTCCTCAAAATGGGGAGGAACAGATGATTTAATAAACGAAGGATTGAATTCAAGCCATGAGGATGAAAAATATGCAGATACAAGTAAATCAATTGTAATTGATAAAATTACATTGAATACAGGTGATTTGTATTTTACAAAAGATGATAAAATTTTCTTTCAACCAACTGATGATTTGTCGGAATTCAAAGATCATCCTGCAAAAGCTGATTATGCAGATTTCTCAGGAGAATATGATACAATTGTAGTTGAAGAAAACGGAGCTTCTGTTTCAAAGTTAATAAATGGATGTTCGGAGAAAGAATTGAAGGAATGGATAATTAAAACTTTGCAGGATTATTATTATACATTTCATAATGATGATGATCAAACTGTTGAAGCTTATTATAAATTCCCGGAAATGAAAATTGTAACTGATAATAAAGCAGGTGCGGAACCAGAGGCAGAAATTTCAATTGATGTTCAGGGTTCAAGAAGATTAGCAGAAATTCTTTTACATGCAAGCGATAATACAGAGCCTTATTACTTTACGCAAAAAACTATTTATATGCCAAAAATAGAAATAGAGGATACTCCTGTTTATACAGATGAAGAGTCTCAGCCAAAATGGAAGAAGTCCTTTATTTTAAGTGAAAGTGAAACAAAATTCGAAGATGCTTCTTTTGAAGATTTGAAAAAATTCACAAGAGCTTTGCTAGGAACTCGTTATATTACAAGAAAAGAACAAAATGTTTCAGCTTGGGGAAAATCTACAAAAAATATTGTTGCTTGGGATCAAAATTCTGCAACTATAACTGTAATGGATGTTACAGGAAAAGTTGTTGAAAAAATTGCTACCCCAAATTTAGGTTATGAGGCAGAACTTTCTGTTGTTCAAAAAGCAAAAAATCAAAATATAACTCCTATAAAAAATACGTTTACAATTCCAAATACAATCTTTATAAAAGATGAAAAGAGCGTTTTTGATACTACTGAAACAACTTATACAATTGGAGGAGTTTCTGCAAAAGGATACGTGGGATCTTATGTAAACGGGGAATACAATCTTTATAAATTCTTTGTTGATGGCCCTTTGAATTTTGCAAATATTTATAATAAATTAAATAAATCCGCGATAGCTGATTTAGATGCAAATCCAATTCAAGTTGAAAATACAAGTATTACATTCTCTCAAGTTTTAAAAGGAGAGGCTATAGTCGAAGATGTAAAAATAGATTACGAAAAGTACTTGGAATATATGTTCTTTGTGGATTATATGAATGCAAGTGCTTGTCGTTATATAACCTTAAAAAATCCTTCTTCTTGGCTTTCTTATAAAAATATCCAGGCGCTGATTGAAGGTATTGATGATACAGAAATTGAAGAAGCTTTGAGGGAACTTGGGGAAGGAATTGAAGGAAAAGAAATTCCAAAAGGTGTTCCTTTTATTACATTTGAGCAGTACTTGAATGGATATTGTAACGTTGCAAAATTGAATGAAGATCCTTTAGTTTCATTCAGTACAAATAATGATATTTTCGCGTATACTTCTCTTGTAAAAGAATCAAGTATTGAAGTTTCTGAAACAGGTGTAAGAGTATTTGGAACTATAACTTGGCCATATTTAGGGGATGAGGATAGTAGTGCTTCTTTCTTGGGTAAATTTAAAGAAGCTTATAAAAAAGAATACGCTGAAGCGGAAGATGCAGATCAACTTGTAAGTGATTCTATTGAAGAATTAAAAGCTCAATTACAAAGAAAATTCAATATGTTCAAAGCAGGAGATTATGTTGCAGGTGATGCTCCATTTATGTTGAACTTGAATTTTGATGATTATAGCTTTGGACCTGTAACAAATGTATCTGAAGATTCTTTAACAGAAGATGATATTCCTCTCGCGGTTGTAAGGGATGGAGAAAACTTTTACGCTTATACTCCAAAAGGAAAATTCGATGCAGGAACTTCAGATCAAAAAGCATTCCAGCCGGAGATAGATGATAGCGAGCCTGAATTAAATAAAGCGGATATTCAGATACTTGATTTGGTAAAACAAATGAGGTCTGCAACAAAAACTATAACAATTTCAGGAGGAAGTCCTTATGGAAGTTCTCCAACAAGTTATGGAAATATTAAAATGTATTTGCAGGGAACAATCGCGGAAAACCCTGTAATAATGTATTCAAGAGTTTTGGAAGTTGCAACAGATTATCTAAAGCTTGAAGATTTCGGCCTTGCAATGGATGACAATCAAACAAATGCAATTATTTTGATTGAAAATAAAACAAAGGATAACTTCCAATTCGGTTATGGAAATATAACAGGATTTGAAAATATTTCTTCAATCCAATCGGTTTTCCCTGTTGTAAATTCAGATTACGCGGATTTTGCAACTTATGATAATTCATCAAGCAGAACAGATTCATCTGTTTTTGATTTGTACCCAACTTGGGAAAAAATCACTGAAGAAAGAAGAAAGTACTTCTATAAAATGGATGAACAAAATATTCATTATTTACAGAATTCATTTGGAAAGCCAATTTTGAGAATTACAAATGCATCCGCTATGAATTATGCATTTGATATTTATAAAATGGGAAATACGGTTGCAGGAGAAAATGTAAATCTAAACCCTGGGGATGATTATGAAACAATTGCAAGCACTATTGTTGGATCTTCAGAGTTGAAGGGTAAAACTTGGGATAAAATAAATAAAGAATATCCAAACATGCAAAAAGTTCCTGAACTTGTAAATTACCCTCTGGATGCAATTAGAAAATATGCGTATAATGTAAAAGAGTTTAAGCTGGATGATTCCTCTGTAAATGATTTGAATATTATTGAAGGTTATGATAATTTAAACCAAAAAACAAAATACATTGAATTAAATGTAAACTTAAAAGATTGGGATGCATTGGAGGAATTTATGACCGAAGATGCAGAAAGAGTAAGTCTTATTGATTTGGATGTTTGGATAGATAATGTTACAGAGAATTACCCTCTTTACAAGAAAATTACGGATTATACTGTAAATGTAAATGGTGAAAATACTGTAATTGATACAGATTATATCAATGAGATGATTATACCTGAAAAAGGTTATGGACAGGCTTTAATTGGAAGTTATAAACTTCCTGATGAGAATTTGTTTGAAGATGGATACTTCTTTAAAGAGGGAAAATCAACAGATGGTGTAATTACTCAAAATAATAAAAACGAAGGCTTTAAGCTGAAAAAACTTGTTTATGATGATCAGGGAAGAGTAAAAGAAATTGTTGATTTGAATCAAATTTGCCGTGCAATGGTTTATCGCTCATTTAAAGAGGCTGATACAAATCTTGATAATGAGCTTTCGACTGTAAATGGAATTGAGGGAGTCCAAAACTTCTTCTTGAAATTAAATGATTACAATGTTGAGTATAATAATATCTCATTTACTACAAAAGACGTTTACCCTGAAATTTGTGGGGATATAAAAACTCATGAAAGCCAATTACTTGATATGTTTGTAAGTAACTTAAAATTCGGCTGTAAAATAATTTGGAGTGAATCTGTAGTTGATTCTACTTCTTTGAAAATTGCAAATTTGCAAAAAATCGGAGGAGAATGGTTTGATAGAGATGAAGTAATTGATAAATTGGGTTATACAAGAATTTACGCGGAAAATAGAATTCCAAATAACAGCCCTTGGCTTGATAAAAACGATAAATTGCAATTTACAAATTCAAACTACGCAAAAGATTTTAATTCACTTCTTTGTGATGAGAATGGTAATTTGGTGGGCTATGATAAAAATGGAAACCTTTCTACAACACCTGGAGAAAACGGGTTCTTCTTTGGAATAAAATCCGTATTTACAAATTCAGAATCTTTATTTTCAAATTGGGGAGTTACTGAAGATGGTATTTACTCAAGTATTTTCAATATAAATGAATTTATGATTATTACAAAGGATTGTTTCAAAATTGATTATAATAAAAATCTCTTGAAACTTTCAAAGGATTCTAAATTCTTCAATTTCTTATTCTTTGAGGATCCTTCTGAGAAGTTTACAAAATATAATAGGATTAAAAATGTTACTATTACTCAAAAATACAACTCTGATAAAGAATTGGAAACTACTGAAAAATGGGATGAGTACGAGGAATTCAAAGTAAAATTCAACGACTTGTCATTCTCTTTGAATTATAATACCCCTTTTGAAATGTACAATTTCGCTTATTTGAAAAATAAAAAAGGTGAAACCATTGCAAAGGTTTATTATGAAAACCCTGTTACAGATAAAGATTTGTTAGTCTTTAGTAAGATTATAACGCACTAAACTTTTAGTATCTAAGATACAGAAAACATGTAATATATTTTAGGAAATTTACTATATTTTTCCTAAAATTCTTTTCCACTAATTAAAATATGAGTAAGAACGAAAATATCCAAAAAGGATTGCTAGAATTGAAAACAAAAAGAAAAACTCAAGAAATTAAAGTCTATGAGTTGAAAGTGAATGTACATTCAACTTCAAAAGAAGACTTTGCTAAATTCAATTCTATGTTCGTTCAAGCAAAATGGGTTGCAAATGATTGCATTGCGTCTGAGGATATTTTCACTTACAAATATCAAGAACATAAAAAAGTTGTGAACTTTGACAAAGATGGAAACAAAGTTGAAAGAACAATCAATTTGAATTCCGGTATACATCAAGACATTATTCGTCAAATCAAACAAGATATTGTGAATCTCTCAAAAAAGAAAAAGAAAGGTGGAAAAGTAGGAAGACTAAAATTCAAAAGACAAGTGAATACTATCAATTTGAGGGATTTGAAAGTATTGAATTCAAAAACTGTTTCCATTCCTGGTTTCAAAAAATTGAAAGTGTACGGGCTTGAGCAATTCATCAATATTCCCGAATTTGAAATTGCAAGTCCAAAATTGGTCAAAAAGGCTTCAGGGATATACTTGAAAGTTCCTGTATGTACAAAGAAAACAAATTCCAAAAGAAAACCTACAAACAAAGAGGTTGGGTTAGATTTTGGAATCAAAGATAATATAACTACATCTGATGGAGAGAAGTTCAACTGTAGTGTGCAAGAAACTGAGTATCTAAAATTTCTGCAAAGAAAACTTTTCAAAAAGCAAAAGAACTCAAAGCGATACTACAAATGCTTGAATCAACTCCAAAAAGAATATGAACATCTTACAAACAAAAAGAATGATGATTCTAACAAATTGATTGCATATCTTTTGAAGAATTATGATGTCATCTATTTTCAGGATGAACAAATTTCAAAATGGAGAAAATTCAATAGGTATTTTGCAAGAAACATTCAACATTCTTATTTGGGAAGAGTGAAAGCGAAATTGGTTGAACTTCAGAAAAAGGGGAGGAGTTTTGAAATTTCAAAATGGTCTCCTTCAACAAAATTCTGCCCTCAATGTGGAAGTTTGAATGATGGAATCAGACTTTCAGATAGAGTTTTCAAATGTTCTTGCGGCTATCAATTTGATAGAGATGTTCATGCTGCTAAAAACGTAAAATTGTTTGGCTCAACTAAAAGAGCTGAGTGTTTGGAACAAACCTCCGTGGACTCGTTGATCAATACTGTATTGGAAAATTCTAGTGCAGCAAATCAAGAGGTTGAAGCGAAAAATGAAGCTGTAGTATCTTCAGATGCTCAGTAGTTCACTAAGATTATTTCAAAGTAACAGAATTGAATTTTATAAAGCTTGCTTTTAAGATTCTTATAAAAAGAGGCGTTTTGTAAATTACTTTTCCAAAAGAATAAAAATTGTTATTTACAAAACAGCCTTCCCCGTTTTTTACTGGGTTTTTGAATAATTCCAATTGATTGCAAGAGAGCCACCCTGTTTTACCTTCAACTTTTAAATACATTTCTCCGTCATGCTCAATGTCAATTAAACAATGGCTGTAGCATTCTGAATTCGGTATTTTAAAACAAATTGCAGAATTTTCAAAAACAGATCTGTAAACCCCTTTCTTCAAAATAGGATCCCATTTTTCTACAGGCTTTTCAGAATGCCATTCTCCTCCATAGCCTGTTTCAGGGTATAGATTTTCAGAGTCTACCGTTTTTACTCTATATAATTCCTCACTTTCATCTGTTTCAACATTTAAAGGAATTTCAGATGAAAATAAAAATTCTTTTGATAAATTATATATTGAAACTAAAATACTTTTTATATTTAAATCGTAAGTTAAAATTCTGTCAAAAGTAAATTCATTCTCTAAAGGAAGATGAAAAGTATACCCTAAATCTTCTGCATCCAAAATAGAGTCATCTTTCAATTTCATTTGGACTTTACAAAATGTTTCAGGTCTAAAATATTGTAAAAAATTATTTTTTAAATTTATATTAAAAGGCAATTCATACTTTTTTTCCCAATCTGGTATAAAATAAGAATTCCCTGATAAAAACTTTTTGCGGTTCTTTTCTAAATCTGCTTCTTTATAAATTACCTGTAAAGTATTTTCTGAAGAAGAAATATAATTATCTAACCCATATTCTTTTTCTTCTGTACACATACTTTGCCCGTTTTCAGAGATATAAACAGATAAAGTAAAAAAAGGATCACTTGAATCAAATTGTGAAGAAATTTCATCAGGTTCAAAAGTTAATTCCAAAGTGTTTTTCCAAAATAATTCGCTGACTTTTGAATTATAGATATTTTCCATATCTACGCATTTCCAATGTTTTCCTTTACCCTTCAAAATATCCGCAACTTTCTCTCTAAAATAAAACAAATCTTTTACTTTTAAAGAAATTAAAACTTCATCTGAATAATTATTTGGAATTGCAAAAGGCTCAACCTTTACAGTTATATTTGGAATTTTTTTACCGTAAAAATCACTTAAATAAATAACTTTCGCTTTTCTATTATTTGTATATGAAAAACCTTCAATTAAATCTTTTCCTCCCTGATACACTTCAAAAGTTTTTATTGGGTAAATTGACGAAGTTAAATCCTCAACCAAATTATCTGCATAAGCTTTTGTTACAACATCTGTAGGTTTTATTGGGATATATTCAGAATCCATTGTTACAGACCCGTCTTTCAAAAGTACAGATTCTTTTGCAGGTCCTTTATATATTACAATAGAAACAAAAGCAGGCTTTATTAAAGGTTCAACTTGGAAAACAATCGCAGAATATTCAGTATTCAAAGAAGGTAAATTTTGTATATTATTTATAATATTTTCTTTTTCATCAAAAAGAATAAATTGAGTATATTCGTTTAGAGGTTTTATTGCATTCCTTAATTCCTCATTTACGAACATTGTTTTAAAATTACCATCCCTTGTTAAGGGTAATTTTTCTCTTTTTGCTAAAAGTTTTTCTCCGTAATAAAAAGATCCATCAGGCTGAGGTATTAAAGAATAAACATCTTCCGCAAATAATTGAAACTTTTGACCTTGACCTTTTAAAACATCATAATTATTCATTTTTCTCTCTTACCTCTAGATTTTGAATAAATCCTGTTGCATAAAAACTTATAAAATCCATCATCGTTTTTGCGGATTTTATATCTTTCTTTAAAGCATCAGGACCTCGTTCAATTCCAATCCTTGCTGTTTCTTTATCACCAGGAAACTCATCAATTGCTGCAATTACTTTTTCTTTTTTATTTGCTAAATCATTTAAAAAAATATTTATCCATTTTGAAAAAATTTCTTTTGTAAAGTCTTCCATATATTTGAAAATTAGTTGCGGGCTAGTCCTTGATTTCTATTCTGTTTTCATACCCGAATTTTGAACGGACTTCATTTATTAAATCCTCTCCCCAGTGATATTTATCATTAAAAGCTTGCCATTCCTCTTGATCTCCATCTTGAGGGTAAACTGCAATTGAATCAATAACTCTTTTGTTCCAACGCGTATTATTTTCCATAGTTGGATACCAGTCCCAACCTGTTCCATTTTTATTTGGTTGGCCATTATTGTTTCCTTTACTTGTACCGTTTTCCCAAAAATCTTGAGAAAAGAAAATACGGAATCCATCAGGTAAATCATAAGCCAAAGAGCCATAACCCGTTTGACCAACCCAAGCCCATTCTGCAGCCGAAAGAGTTCCAACTCTATTTTCTGTACTTGCATTACTTTGATCTTCTTTAAACCCTATTGTATGATCATGCAAGAAAATCAATGTTTTTATATTTGAAGCATAAATCAAATAATTCTTGAGTAAAGAAACGCTTTTTGGAATCATTAAAGTTGTTACTCTAGTTGAAACTAAAAAGCCTGAATTTTGTTCCCAACTGCTTGCTCCAATTAAGGTTAGTGAATTTTCCGAAGGTGTTAAATCTACTTTTCTTAAATATGTACACCACTTAAAAATACCTTGACCGAATTCTTTTACTCCTTGCGGAATTGCTATTTCTCTCAAAGAAACACAGCCTTCAAAAATTGAAGTTTCCCAAACTTCTGCATCCGGTAAAACTTTACACATACTTAAATCAAGTGCAACTTGTTTTTCCAAATGCTTTATATAAGCTGCAATATTTTTCAAATCCTGTAAAGAAAGCCATTCTTGAGTAATATATATTTTATATGGGGCATTATCTTCTCCTGTATCATTCATACTTGGAAGTCCACTCGTTTCATCCATATATTCTTCAACACTTCCAAAATATCTCGTTTCTGCATAATAATCATTATCATTTGATTTATCAGACAAAACTTGATATTCAATTTCAGGGTCTACATACCCATACGGAAGTAAAGGAGGGTCAGGGATATCATACCATCCGTTCAGCCAAACTTCAGCTGCTTTTGGTTTGGATTCCTTTATATTATACTTTTTACCTTTTTGAGTAATTGAAAATGCAATAACCTCGCTTCCATAATTTAATGTATAATAATAATTGGATCTCGTTGTAACTATAACAGCATTTAAATCAATCCAATCTTGATCAGATTGTTCCATTGCCAAAATTAAATTTGAAGTCTCACTTGGCTCAGATTTTACAATTGCATTTGTAATTGAAACGTGAGTAATTCTTGTATCATAATTTGAGTCAGTTCGTCTGTAAATTCTTAAATATAAATAATACCCTTTTCCATACCAGGGTTCTAGGTTATCATCTTCTAATCCTGTTTGATATCCAGCTAAATTTATTACATCATCTAATTTTGCATAATACCAATAATTATACCCTTGAGATTGAAAAACTTGGGTTAAATTAAGAGAATTTCCATTTTTCGTTAAGGTAAAATTCGTTGCATCTACCCTATGTAAATAAATATCCTCCCAAAATGAAGAATAATTTACAGCTGTATATGTAAAATCTTGAGAGATTTTCGGAACTATTCTTGTTTTTTCAACTTCATGCTCTTTTACCGCAGTTGTAATAAATTTAAAATTACCAAAAGAATGTACAAAGTTGTTTGAGTTGTTTAAGTCAATTGCTTTTATAGTTTCAACTAAGTCTACAAAAGTCATTAAAGGAACATGCTGTTGTAATGTGAGATTGTAATAAGTATCATTCCTTACCAAATCCCCGTTAAAATCAACCCAGTCTTGATCTACAACTCCGTAATTCTTGACAACACCTGCTGTTCCATTTGAAGGAGCTGTATTCATTTGTTGAGTCGTAATTGCAACTTGAGTAACACGGAAGGAATAATTTGTACCTGAAGTTCTTCTATACATATACAAATACAAATAATATCCTTTGCCAACATAGTTCTTCAAAACACCTTGAGCTGTAAATCCTAAATTGTTGAAAATATTATCTAAAGAAACCCAGTACCACCCATTATAGCCGGAATAAAGCCCTGAGTAATTTAATTGTATGTAATTACTTCCAGCTCTAATATAAAAAGTGTTCATCGTACTTCTGTAAATATAAATTTCAAAAGTTTTTGGATTTGAATTTTTTGTAATGCTTAATTGTTTTATAGATTCATCTATATTCAACCAAGGCCTATCTCCTTCTACATGTTCAACTACATTTGAAGGATTTAATTCCGGATCAAAATTACCGCTTGTATTGCAAACATAACAATCCGTTAAAGCGACTTTGTCATTTGAATCTCTTGAATTTCCTCCATCATTTTGGAAAAATGTTTTGAAGTATAAATAATAATTGTTTGTATAATACTCATACAAACCTGTTCCGTCATCATCCTTTAATTCTTCTCCGCGTAAATTCATCAAATCTTTAATTGCGCAGTATTGCCAATGTACTCTAGAATCTTCGTTTTGAGGAGTAATACCTGTATCATTCAAAACAACAGCGGTACCTGTTTCATTGTTACATAAAGCAATATAGCTACGGTCGTCATAATGATAAACTATTCCATTGTAAGTTGTTGTTACAGCCATTCCCATAAAAAAGTCATCATCGTATTCTGTTTGGACTTCTGAAGTTTCTGTATCTGTATATTTTTCTTCTTCTTCGTAAAGATTATCTGTTACATGTTTTTCAACTGAAGTCTCTAAAGTGGATGTAATAACTCCCGGCATTTTTAACCCGTAATAATATTCACCCTTCCATTTACATTTACACATACGAACTTCTGAAGCTGCTTCAATTGCACCTTTTAATGACCAAGACCCTGTTGAGGAAACTGTAATTGCATAATGACCGTAAGCTAAGCTGTCATTTTCTTTTGTTAATTTTACTAAAATCTCTCCGCCTAAAATACCTTTGATTTCATCATCTATTTCCGTCAATTTTGTCAAAAGTAAAATTGCGTTGTGATCTTTTAGTTCTCCAATTTTTATTGTTCCTTTCCAGCGAATTGCATCTGAAAATTTTCCTAAAGTAACTGTATTTATATCTATATCATCAAGCAAACGAACAATCTCAGGGTTTATTTCATTTCCTTCTTCATCTTCCTTGATTATTTCTATATTATCCCCTGCTTTTAAATAATTCTGTTTACATTTTCCACCAATTGGAATCAACTCATCATTCCATTTTATATATAAATTTTCGCCGTCACGAGTAAACAAAAATTGGCGAGGTAATAGCTCTTTTTTAACTTCTTCTTTTTTTGCCTCAGTAGTTGTAGGCTCCAGTACCTTGTTCATAATTTAAATTAGTCACGCGCAAGTATAACTGAAGAAACAATATCATCCTCTTTTATTTCTAAATCAGCTTTTAAATTTCCTCTGCAATCCCATCCATTAAACCAAACTTCAATACTTTCAGGAGGTGTATATTTTTCTGTTGTTTTTGGAATTAAAACTTTTTGTCCCGGAACTACCATATAAACATCCATTATTTTATATTTTCCACCGGCTTCATATGGAGTGTTATTTGAGCTATCATCAAAAACAGTTGGAATAAAAGTAAATCCATCACTTACATCTATAGTATGCTGATCATTTGGAACCATCCAATAAGGATTATGACACCAAATTCTTCCCTCAGAAACTATAGGGTCTTCACTTCCAGAGGGAGCTCTTTTTGTTGTAATAAATGCACGGTCAATTGAAAAAGAAGAATCTGTTTTATCAAAGAAAATATCAAAATAAACATAACAGGAGTCATCAAATTGATCAAGTGAAGAACCTGTGTTCAAAGGAATTCCGGTTACTGTTCTAAAATCCTCCATTCCTAATTCAAACCAATGACAACCTAATTCATTATTTTCAGGGTTTGATTGATTTATAATATCCATTCGCCTTTCGAATTTTGCAGATCCATTATTTGACCAAAGACGTATATCTGTATGAGAATTTATTATAAACCAAACTTCAGAGGAAATGCCGTATTCTCCTCCATCTACTTCTTCATAGGTTGTAATTCTTTCTTTTGTACTTTGAGTTTTAAACCCAATTGTTTTTGTACCATTTTTTAATGTAACTAAATTCAAACTGCATTTTGCATTTCTATCATCACTTCCAAAAATAACCCCTTTTCCAAAGCTTGTTGCTGTTAATTGATAAATTCCTTTTTCAACTCCGCCTGCGCGAGTTATATATAATAAAAATTTACCCCCAATCATTGCTTCAGATTGGGATTTTTTCAACAACGGAAAAAATGTGCAGTCTTTTGTTTTACCTAAAAAAACAGTACCCTTCCATCTTGGATTTTCAGAAAACTTGCCTAACTCCATTGCATTTATATCAATGTCATCAAGTAATCTTAAAACAGGTCTTTCTTTTTTTACATCATCTTCTTCGAAAACAATCTCTAAATTATCGCCGACTTTTAAAACATTATTCTTCCATTTACCAGCAATTAAAATCCATTTTGCTCCATCGTAAATGTATAAATTTTGTTCTTCGACTTCCCAAAATAACTCGCGAAAAATTGGGTCTTTATATTTTTCTCTCTTTCCTGCAGGAATTAAAACTGGATTCATGTTTTAATTTAGTTTTGTGAACCCCAACCACTCAACATTCCTGCGTATTTGTTTTCAAATTCCATATTGTTGCAAACATCTCTCAATTGATCAATTGTCAATTTTCCACCCTGCTTCTTTACAACTTCTTTTACTTCTTCCATTGTATATTCTTCAAAGTCTCCTGTCTTTTTTACTTCAAGAGGCTTTACTTCCTGTACATTACTCATCAATGGTTTTTCAAGTTTTGTAATTGGATCCATTTTAATCTCCGGTTCTTTATATACTTTTTTTGGGGTTTCTGTTTTTACAACAGGTTTTGTTGTATACTGAGGCAAAACAAAAGGCTTTGGATGTTTTGGAACTCCTTTTATCATTCCGTAAAAGATTTGGCGAGCTTTGATTTTTTCAAAAGGTATAGATTCAAGCAGAAAATTTCTTTTACCATCGTTATACCATTTTCTATCTTTTTTAAGCTTTGATCTTCCAATCCACCATCCATCGCCAGGATCTTCCAAAACAAAAACAGTTTCTCTGCCGTTTGTATACCATCTCTTTCCTGATTTTAGTCTTCCTGCATTAAACCCTTCCGGCCTTTCTTTTGATTTCACTTCAACAGACCCATCGTTATACCATCTGTATCCTTTATTCGCGAGTTTTATCTTTATTTTCGTTTGTTCAGATTGCTTTCTCATGCTTCAAAATATAGAAAAGAAATAGAGGTATCTCCCTAAAAAAGTGAATGTATAACGAGTTACGGGTTTTTAATTATATATTTAAAAAATTGAAAAACTTTTTAAAAGAGTTTAGAAAAGATAACTCGTCATACATTTATCTTCTTTTCTTTATTTTATAAGGCTTTAGCGCAGTTTTATTGTATCATATTTTATAAAACCTGTGATACATTTAATTGAGATTTTTAATGTATCACGAGTTACGCTTTTAGCTTTAGGTTAGGATTTGTATTATATAAATAAAGAGGAAGGGGGTTATTATATATAATAAAACAAAGAATTGAATGTACAACGAGTTAACCTTTTCTAATTATATATTTAAAATTTTAAAAATCTTTTTAAAAAAGTTTAATAACTCTATCTCGTGATACATTCACTTCCATTTCTTTATTCTATAAGGATTTAAGCGGTTTTTAATTATCTTTAGTTACTCTAACATGTGATACATTTAATTCATTATACATTAAAAAAGCAGGATTAATCTCCTGCTTGCTTATAATAAAGTTGCAAAAGAAATTAAATGTACAACGAGATAAGGGGTTCTTATTTATATTTTAAAATTTGGAAAAAGTTTTTTAAAAAGTTTAATAACTCTATCTCGTTGTACATTCCCTTTTATTCCTTTATTTTGTAAAGCTTTAGCGTGATTTTAATGCATCTTTTGTTATAAAACTCGTTATACATTTAATAAATGTATCATAGGTTAGGATTTGTATTATATAAATAAAAGAAAAAAAGAAGAGAGTTATTATATATATACATTAGAGAATTGAATGTATAACGAGTTATCCTTTTGCAATTATATATTTAAAATTTTAAAAAGGTTTTTAAAAAAGTTTATAAAACCTAACTCGTGGTACATTTAATCTTATTCCTTTACTCTATAAGGCTTTGGCCAGTCTTTAATGTATCATATGTTTTAATAACTCGTTATACATTGAAACTAAATGGAATTATATGAATACAGTAGAAAATAATAATAATCAAACAGCCTTCAAACAAGTATTCCCCAGCTATATTTTTACAGATGAGATACCGGAAGAACCTTTAGCTTTAGAAAAAGCAACAGTAGATGAATTTAGAGAAAATCCAAATGGAACGAAATATAGGATTTGTTACTTTAATAAAAAAAATATCTCTTCAGAAGAGAATTATTCTTTTTTAGTGTATTTGGATAATTTTCAGCTAACAAAAGAATTTCGACAAGGAAAATCATGGAAGTTTGAATTTACTGAAGATGAAGAAATGATTCGCCGAATTATTTTTCCAGGTCAAACAACTTCACGTTCTTATATGCCACTTTTTTATAAAGATGATTTGGCAACACCTTTAGCTTTTACGAGTATAGATCCTGTTTTTGATTTACAGGATTGCAGAATAAATGTTGCTTTGGATGCAGAAACTTTGTATATAAGCTGCTGGGTATATATTGGAAAAAATTTGGGAGATTTATTAAATAACTATTTGAAACCTCCTTTTAACTCAAAATACTGGCTTTTACAAGACCCTGAAAATCAAAATTTAGCAAGATTTGAATTAACCGAAAAAAATAAAATATATATTTTACCTCCTGATAAATTAGAAAAATTACCTGAAAACGATATGCTTGTTTCTTTGCGTACTTTTAATTTTGTTGCAAACGAAATTGGTGTATTAAATGAAGGGGAGTATATTTAATTTTTGCAAAATAATAAAGTGAAAACCCTATATAGATTCAAAGCCATCTCCTTTTCTATATTTTTTTCAAAAAAAGGAGTAAAAATGGCAAAAGAAAAAAAGCCTGCCGCACCAAAGGCAGATGAATTTGATAAATTACTTTCTTCAGTAGCAACAAAGTTTGGAGAAAATTCCCTTTTTAACGGAGCAGATGCAGCTCATCAGGATTATAGAATTCAGTTTGATGCCCCAAGATTGACTTGGGCTTATGGCGGAAGTTTTAAGCTAAATGCAATACATAGATTTAATGGAAAAGAGTCGGGAGGTAAAACAACTCTTTGTACATATATTGCGGGTCAATGTCAGAAAAGAAAATTTGAAGCAGAAGGAAATTATAATAACGCGCATGTAGTTATTATTGATAACGAGCGTACTTTTGATGTAATTCGAGCTCAGGATTTAGGATTGATTTTGGAAGACCCTGAAACGGGAAAACCACTTGTTCACGTTTTGAGAAATCTATATGTAGAAGATCAATGTGCAGCTTGGGAACAGATTGTAGTTTCAGGAAGAATTTGTTGTACAATTTACGATTCAGACGCAGCTGCAATTAATAAAACAGAATTTGATAATGAGATCGGAAAAGCTTGTGTAGCCCCTGAAACAAAAGTTTCGTTTGAAATGATTTAGCGCCTAATCCAAAATTAGCTTAAAATTTTTCACTAATTAAAATATGACATATTACGTATACAAAACAGTGAATAAATTGAATGGAAAAATCTATGTTGGAAAACATAGATGGAATGGAGAAGGAAAAGACCCCCGGTATTTTGGTTCAGGTGCAATAATCAAGAAGGTAATTAAGGGAGTTGGAAAAGAGAATTTAGAAGTTGAAGTTTTAGAATTTTCTCCTGATGAAAAAACAAATCGAGAAAATGAAGTAAAATGGATGCATCAATTAAACTCCTTTTTACCTAATGGTTATAATTTAAAAGATGAAGCAACCGGAGGTCTCATAGAAAAAGATGGGAAATTTGTTACTTTTTGGGAATTAATGAGTCCTGAAAGAAGAGAGGAAGTTAAAAAAGCCAGGGCCGCAGGTTTGAATAGAGATGATGTTAAAGAAAAAATCTCTGAAAAATCAAAAAAAGCTTGGCAAAGAAAATCTCAAGAAGAAAGAGATTTGGTGAGAAAACATATAAGTGAAGGATGGGCAGAAGAATCTCGAAAAAGCAAAAGTGAAAAATCCAAAGGTTCAAAAAATGGAATGTTTGGTAAATCTGTTTTTGAAAGATGGGTTGAACTTTATGGAGAAGAAAAAGCAAAAGAACTTGATGAAAAGAGAAGAGAAAAAGCAAGAAACCTTTTCAAGGATCCTGAAAAAGAAGCTCATCGAAAACTTGCTGAAAAAGCAACAAAAGATTTACAAAGACAATGCCCTCATTACAAAGAGTGGAATCATGTAAGAGCTTTATATCAGGGTATAAAAGGGCGTTTCAAAAGAGGTAAAATCTCAGAGGAAGAGTATAATGAAAAATTACCCCTTTTGGAAAAAGAAATGAAAAATCTATATTTTTTAGTAAAAGGAGAAATGAATGAAAGAAGGAACAATGAAACAGCTCTTTGAAGCTGCAGGTTATAAAGATTATAAATCAATGGAAATTGGAAAATTTTATAAACCAAAAAATAGACTTGCAATTCAAACATTAGAAGATGGAAAGTTGACAAAAAAAGAAGTCACCAGTTTAGTTTATAAAGGAATTTCTAAAAATAGTTATAAAGTAACCACTCCATCCGGTTCTTTTCTTTGTACAGGAGAACATGCAATTTTCAATTCAGAAAAAAATGAATACGAAAAAGTAAAAGCTTTTAAGGGAACAAAAGCTTTATCTGTAAATGGACCTGTTGAAATTAAAATCGAAAAAGTTTCTGATGAATTTGATATTTTGGATTTGGAAGTAGAAGGCACACATTCTTATATTTCAGAAGGAATTCTTTCTCATAATACATTTGGTTCAGGAGCCAAAGCAAACGGCACTGTAATTAAGAGAATGAATTATTTCGTTGATACTTATAAAACGCCTTTACTTTGGATTTCTCAGGAACGTGCAGCAATTGAAATGATGGCTCATCTGCCAAGCTGTATTCCTGGAGAAACCACAATTGAAATATTTAAACAGGATGAAGTTGCATAAAAATTTACAGCTTAAATAAAAATTTACAGCTTTTTCTTTCCACTAATTAAATCTGAAAAAAGGAGTTAAAAAGTGGAAAGAAAATATCATTTTCTGTACAGAATAACAAATCTTGTAAATCAAAAATATTACATTGGAGTTCACAACACAGATAATCTAGAAGATGGTTATTTAGGTTCAGGTTTCGCAATTCAAAGAGCTTTAGAAAAATATGGGCCCTCTAATTTCAAGAGAGAAATCATATCTTTCTTTGATTCTTCGGAAGAAGCATTTTTAGCAGAAGAAAAAATTGTAACTGAAGAATTGATTAAAGATCCAAATTGTTATAATTTGATTTTAGGAGGAAGGAGTACAGGTTTTAGAGGGTTAAAAAAAGAAATTTATTTACAGAAAAGGTTGAAATATTTAACTCAAGAAGAAAAAGAAATTGAAGAGAAAAATCATCAAGAAAAATTAAAAAAGATGGGAGAAAGACAAAAAGGATTGCAAAACCCTGAAACAAAAAAACGTTTTGAAATTTATAAAAATTATTTCAACGAAACAATGAAATATTTATATGAAGAAACAACCTGTCCTGATATAGTTATAGAATGGCTTTTTATGGGAAAAGGTTTTAAAAGAAACAACCCTACGAAAAGATTTATAGAGTCCGGTATGCTGAAAAATCCTCTTAAAGTTTTAAATACAAATTGCTGCAGTTTTCAACAGAAACAAAAGAAAACTTTATTTACCGAGAATCCAAAAGAATGCATTGTTTTAGATATTTTTGAAAACAATAAAGCCCAAAATGTAACAAGAAGATTTGAACACCTCCCTGATCTTTTAAAGTTTTCAAAAGATATGAAAACTTCAAATTCAATGTTAAATAATGGCAAAACAAATTACAAATGTGAAAAATCTGATGCAAAATGGTTTATAGAAAGAGGTATTTTAGAAGAAGATACTGTTTTTATAAAAATAGAAAAAAATGATGGAAGGATTTTAAACAAGGTTCCTAAATCTATATTTAAACTTCGAGAACAAGAAACAATTATTTTAGATAAGGAGTTAAATTTTTATGGAATTGATGAGTTTGGATACCTTTGTAAAAAAGGTGAATTTAGAAAGGGATAAATTCCAGCCAGGAGATATTTTTGATATTCAAGATTTGGGGTATTATACAAATTCTTTCAACTTCAAAACCGGAGAAATTGAAAAGAAAAAGATTTTGAATATTAAATATCAAGGGCCTAAAGAAGTTTTTGAAATAAGAACAAAAGAAGGGCTTGTTTTATTGAAAACATCTTCAAATCATCATTTATATGATTTTGAAAAAATGAATTGGATTGAGGTTGGAAAAGAAGAGTTTGTCACTCTTAAAATAAATCTGAAAAACAATGAGGATTTGGTAAAATGTGTGATTGTAAAAACAAATGAATCCAAACCTATGTACGATTTGGAAATAGAAGATAATCATAATTATTTTACAAACGGCATTCTTTCGAAAAATTGCACAGGGGGGTATGCGGTAAACTTTTACCCTTCTTCAAGATTCCGTGTAACTCCAAAAGATCAGATTACTCGAAGTGGTGAAATTATTGGAATTACAATGAAGATTAAAAACTATAAGAACAAAACAGGTATTCCATTCCGTGAGTGTTTGTTGGATGTTTACTTTAGAGATGGAGAGGATTTCAAATCAGGTATTGACGGAGAAGGTCAGTACATTGATATGCTTGTAGAGCTTGGAGAAATTACTCAGCACGGAGCATGGTATTATTATCACGAAGGCAAAGAGGATATGCAAAGGTTCCAGGGTATGGCAGGAACGAGAACTTGGTTTAAGGAACACCCTGATGAATTTGCAAAAGCCAAAAAAGTTGTAAATGATTTGATGTCTCAGCATTCTGCATTGGATAAAGATACGCTTGAAACAGATGAAATGGAAGATGTAAAACAAGATGAAACTGCAGCTGTTGAAAAGAGACAAGAGAATACTTCAATTTTAGCGGAGCAAGCCTTGCAAGAAGGAACTGAGCCTGAAGAGTAAAAATTCAAATCTCCTTTTTCTATATTTTTTGAAAAAGGAGATTTTTTTATAAAAAATGAAGTTTAGTTATTCATATGGCAGACTCTCTTCAAGAGAATTACCAATGGTACATGGACAATATGCTATTAAATTTATTGAAGATGAAAGCGGAAAACCTTTTGATGAATTGATGAGCGAATTTTTGTCACCTAAGGATAAAACCCTTAGAGAGATTGAAGAATTAAACAATGTACTTGGAAGAAGTTATATTGTTTATATGGAAGTACATTCTGTACCAACAGATGAGGATTTGAAAAATATAAATATTGGAATCCAGCAGCTTGACCGAAAATCTTTTGACTATAGGGATGCAAAGGCGACAACAGATGTACAGAAATTGAAGGAAGCTCGTCAAAGAATTTACGCGGGTTTGAGAGTAGTTGGGCCTCAGATGATAGGAAGTCTTGAACAGGAATTCGACACTGTAAATTATGATCTTGGAGATTCAACAACTGAAGACATTGAAAAGAATGTAGTTGGATTGATTGAAATTACTCAGAGATTGATGCCAACAACTTTTATTATTTCAAACGAACTTTCAGGAAAATTAAATGAAGAAAATACTTTGTGTAAAACATTGAACAATCAAGTCCAAAAAGCGAAGAATGTTTTTGCTGAAAGACCGGAGAGTAATTTTGTAAGGAGTCTTTAAAAATGGAAGAAAAGGATGTATCATTTGTTAAAGATATGATGGTTATTTTTACCGTTAAAGAACTTGATAGACTTCAGGGTGATGTAAATTTGATGAGAAATGAGAAGAGTGAGTATGCAGAAGGAACTCAATCTTTGATTAAAATAATGCGCAAAGCAAGAAGTGAATTTGCGAAATATGGTAAAATTAAAAACCCGGAAGATTACCCTTCAAGAGAAGAAATTGAAAAGTTTTACGGTGATTATGTAAAACTTGAAATGGATTTGATGCAAGAAGGCAAAAAAGCCGCAGAAACTTTGCAAAAAGAAAAAGTTTCAAAAATCTTATCAAAAGTAAAAAAGTAAAATGAAAAAGAGGCTTTGAGTGAAAAATCTCAAAGCTTTTTCTTTGCCCTCCCTATATTAATCAGCATGAAGAGATTTACTTTAGTTGGTGTAGACGGCAATGCATTTGAAGTAATGGCTTATGTGAAGAAAGCAATGATTGCTGCGGAAAAAGATTGCAAGCTTCCAGATTACGATGGTCAAGTAGATGAAATACATCTTCAAGACTTCAATCAAAAAGCAAGAGATGCTTATGTGAAAGAGGCGACAAGTTCAGATTACAATCACCTGCTTGTTGTTTCAATGGAAATGATCAACAAAGTAAATAAATATTTTGAAGTCTAGAGGTGGGGGGAGATTCTGATGAGTTGGAAAATTCAAAACAAAAAAACAAATCAATTTTTGAAAAGTCCTGATTGGTCTAAAAATAAAGTATTGACTTCAGTTGACTCTTTTTGGGTTGATTCAGGGGAAACTCTTTTTGAAGACTTGAATGAAGCTGTTAAAGTTGTGAAAAGGTTGGATTATATCTTTGGAGAAAAAATCTCAAAAATTGTAGAGGTGTGAAAAAATGTTTGTAGAAGCAATTTCAGAAAAAGCAGCAGTAGTGAATTGGGTTGAGAATTTTTTGAAAAATCAACCTGTTTTTGTCAAAGATGAAAAAGGCCTTCCAAAGTGTAAAGCTGGATTACCTTTTACGAAAAAGGAAGTAGACGATTCTTTTCCTGTTTTCACTATTACAAAAGATGATTGCGAAATTCATTTGACTCTTTTCTTTAGGGAGAAAGGAGTATCTTTAGTTTTCAGTGACTATAAAATTCGCAGAATAAAGAAAGCTGAAGAAGCATCTGAAAGTTATTTTGAATCAGGGGATACCGATTTTGAATTCCGTAAATTGAAAGAAAAAATAAATACACTGAGCAAAGATTTGAGTAAAGCACTCAATATGAAAAAAGAAGACTGGAAAAGAAGAGAAGTAGTAGAGGGCTGAAAAACATGAAAAAAATAAATGAAAAAGAATTGTTGAAGACACCTGTTTTTACGGTCGTTGAAAAAGAGTTTGAAAATGTTGGTTTTAAACCTGTTGGATTGAATTGCAATGATTGGGTACAGATTTGTGCAATCGACAAATTGGGAAGAACTGTAATTGTAAAACAGTCAAGATGGGGTGGAGAATATGAAACAACTGAATTTCCTTGTGGAACTGTAGAAGAAAAAGAAAACCCGAGAACAGCTGCAGCAAGAGAGTTTGCAGAAGAAACAGGTATTCAAATCAATGAAGCTGATTTAAGTTTGTTTATTAAGTTCAATCCAAACCCTGCATACTTCAACAACAAAATGTACACTTATATTTTGCAGGTTGATGATTTAAAAAAGCTTTGGGAAAACAGAGGAAAACAGCATTTGGATGAAAATGAGGATTGCAAAGCAAAAGTTGTAAAATTGAAAGATGTAAGAGATGATTTGTCTTTGCAAGCAATTGGATATGTAGGTTTGAGTATTTTGGAGAGATATTTTACAGATGAATGGTTCTAACAAAAGAAACGAAATCGAATGCCCAAACGGTTTAAAAGTTGTTTGGCATGATTCTTCGGGTTTTCCGAGCTATGAGGAGCTTGCTGATTCTCTAAAAGAAAGAGCTGAAATGACAATTCGTTTAAGAGGAAATCCTTTTTGGGGAGGAGGAAATATTTTTAATGAAATTCCTCCAAATCCAAACCCACTCGTCCAAATCCTTATAGATTTTCGAGGAAATATTGTAAACGAGTACAAAGAAAAATACGAAGCTCTTTTGAAAGAAAAAGAAGAAGAATCAAATTGCATTACTTGGTGAAAAAGAAAATGGAAGATTTATACAAAAGATTTATAGAGCAGACGGGAATGAAATTCGGTGCTGCAAATGATAAAGATGTAAACAAACAGCTGGAAAAAGATTTATGTGCTGAATTTTTCAAAACAGATAAAATTGAAGAGCCTCCAAAAGAAATGGACTTCAAAGGGATTGATGTAATTGTGGATGGAGTTACTGTACAAGTAAAATGCCATGCAAATAAAGATTTTATTTTAGAAGATAAAAAACTCAACAAAGCCGATAAATGGATAAAAGGTAATATTGACAGATGCGCAGCAAAATTGTTTTTGAATGTTTTTCCTGAAAATGGAAAATTAGTTTATGAATTATTTGACACCTCTGAAGTAAAAGAAATGCTAGATATTTGCAGATCTTTTCAAGAGAGAAGAAAAATAAATTGGACACCTGAAAAATCAAAAATCTTTGCAAAGTTTGGAAGCAATCCAGGTTATTATCAGGAAACTAAAAATAAAAGAAGTTTTATTTTTAGGATAAAAAGATGAGAGCATACTATATTCTTTAATTATGAAAGAAATTGTTTTAACAAAAGCTCAGCAAAAAGCTGTTGATATAGCATTTAATAATTTTAAGTCAGGAAAAAATACAGTAATTGCTGGATATGCAGGTACAGGAAAAAGTACTTTAGTTTCTTTTTTGATAAAAAAGATTGCAAAAGAATTGGATGTACATAATTATACATTTGCGGCGTTTACAGGTAAAGCAGCTCAAGTATTGACAAACAAAGGTAATCCTGCAATGACCCTGCATAAATTGATGTATGATCCTCATGAGGACCCATGGGGTAATATTGTATTTGAATTAAAGGCAGACCTTCCATATGAATTGGTTATTGTAGACGAGTGTTCTATGGTTCCAATGGATATGCTGCAAGATTTATATTCTTTTGAAGTGCCTTTGATTTTTTTAGGAGACCCCGGTCAACTTCCTCCTTTTGAAAAAGAAAATGAAAATCATTTGTTGGATCATCCTGATATTTTCTTGACTGAAGTTCTGCGGCAAGCTTTGGATAGTCCAATTATAAGGCTTTCAATGAAAATAAGAAATCATGAACCTATAGATGGCTTTAATTTTCCTGAAGCAAAAGTCGTAAATAAAATGGGAATTACAACAAAAGAGATACTTGACGCAGATATGATAATTGTTGGAACTAACAACATGAGAAAGTCAGTCAATCGCGCTGTAAGAAAACTTTTAGGTAAAGAGGGATTGTTTTCCGAAGAAGAGAAACTTATTTGTACAAAAAATTACTGGGAAAGAGAAGATATTGAAAATTCCCTAACAAATGGTACGGTTGGTTTTTTAAGAAATACTAAAGAAGGATTTATTCAACCGTATTCTAAATTAAAAACAAAGTTTGATGTTTTGGAAGGAAATTTTACATCTGAATCCGGTTTGAAAAAGTTTGTAAAATTGGATAAAGTATTTTTGAAAGATGAAGAACCTATGTTTACATTTGAGCAGAGAAAATATATGAACCGAAAAAATCTGCCAAAAGAGTTTACTTACGCTTACGCAATTACAGGGCATAAATCTCAGGGTAGTGAATGGGATAAAGTCGTTATTTTTGAAGAGTCTTTTCCTTTTGGAGAGGATCATGCAAAATGGCTTTACACTTGTGTAACTAGAGCAAAGAAAAGTGTAATTTTGGTCAGGCCTTGAAATTGTTTTCACCTAATTTAAAAAAAGAGGAAAAAACAAAAATGCCAAGAGTAAACGAAAGAGAAAAAGTATTTTCAGATTCAACATCCAAAAAGTTGTTAAAAGCAATCAGAGATATTGCGCCAATATCAGAGGATACACATTGGACTTTTACAGAAATTTTCGAAGATAAAGGACTTAAAAGAATAGATAAAGAACATGAATTGGAAGCGGCTTTGTCTAAATTAAATTTTGAAATTCGGGAATTTAGAAAGATTGCGATAAAATATTGGAAACAATACCATAGTTACGCGGCTAAAGGACTTTAATTTTTCTTTCCATACTTGACAGGCCTTGTAACTTCATTATATTCATCTTTCCATTTTGGATTGAAGTTATAAACCTCTTTTAAAATAGGTTTCATTTCTTCTCCTCCAAAAAAAGTTACAACTCCTGCAGTCGCTTCTCTTTTTAATAAATCATCCTCTCTCCATCTTCCTTTTACTTCTGCAAAACCAAATTCCATTGTTTTGAAATCAGGGTAAAATTTTGCATCTTTTCCTTCGGAGTTTACATAGTCAAAAGATTCAGTTAAATTACGATGACAAGAACAACCTTTAATATCAACCATCCAAATATAAAAAGCAGCTTCCCAATAAGAATCCAAAGCCATTCCTCTAAACAAACCTTTTGTACCTTGAGTTTTTCCCAATCCGCATTTTGAAACGGGAGGTACTTTATATTTTGGATTTTTTTCTTGATCTTCAAAACTTTTTATTTGTTCTTTTACTACCCAAATTGGATTTTTTGGCAAAAGTATTCTCGGGTTTACAACAGGGGGTACTTCTAATTCTTGATATAATTCCATAATGTTAAAATTTAGGATTTTTTCTTAAAACATTTGTGAAAGCCTATATTATAAACAAAATATACTGCAGTCCATTTCTTTTCACTATTTATGTAGAAGGATATTTTATGAAAAACAGGATAAATGAACTATTGGATTTGTTTCAAAAATTAAATCATGGTCTCAATAATTACTTTCTGACATATAAAGAATTAAAAAAATGTTTGAGAAAAATATCAGAATCTGAAACAGATGAAAAAGCTAAAAAGAAAAAAGCTGATTTAGAAAGGAAACTGCAATTTGCAAAAGAAGAATGTGATGGATTACTTTTGCAAATTGATGAACTCTTTAATGATGGATATTTTTCATCTATAAACGAAGAAATGAAAAATGAAATTGATGATGAGTATATGGAACTTATCAATATTATGAAATCTATTGAAGATTCTATGCAAATTCCGAGTACAAGAAATTACCCTGACATCGTAAGAAAGCATACAGAACTTATTGAAAGATTCAATCAGTTAGAAAATAATATGACAGTTTACAATCATAAAGCAGAAGCGGAGAATTGGGAATTCAAGTTTATATACCCCGAAAAAGCTCATGAAAAATACGCAGATATGTCAAATCAAATACATGAAAACTGGAAAAAGGGCCTTGAGGAGAGAAGAAAAAGCGGTCTTTTTTACAAACGCCCATAATGATTTTAAAAGATGCGAAATTTTTAAAATTCAAACATTTTCAATTGCTTTGAAAAATACAGGCTCATTTTTACATACAGGGTCAATATCAATAAAATAATACCCGTGATCAATATAAAAAGGAATCAATTTATTTTCAAATTCTTTTTGAGCGTGTAATTTAATACAGTTGCAAGGGCAATTTTCTTTAATATACTTTTCAGCTCTTCTTAATAATTTTGAACCCAAGCCCTGTTTTCTATACTCAGGTTTTATTGCAAAACAATAAATCCACGCTTCAAGTAAAGGGCATGTGTTTCCATTTTCCAAATGATCAATACCTGTTTTAATTACAAGCTGCCCGATTAATTCTTTGCCTTTTCTAATACGAATAATTGCATCATTATCATTTTTCAAAAATATAAAAGAACTGCTATTCCAATCCAAACATCCTCTTATATCAAACCCTAAACCGGGTTTTCTTCTAACTATTGTGTATCTAAATTCTTCAGGTAATTTTGTATCCATGTATATATTTAGGCAAAATAAAAAAGGAGCCTTCTTTAAAAAAGCTCCTTTTTGAAAACTATTCTACCAAAGAATCAACACATTCCTGTACGTTTGGAATTGGGAGTGTAAAACCATTCGGCAATCTTATCATAAATCCTTTTTCCTTTGTTTTAAAGAATTTATAAATTGTACCCTGCACCTTGTGTACAACCAACAAATCCTCATTGTCATCCAAAAAAAGCCAATTTTTGTTTGGTTCCACCTCAACATTTCCTTTTAGAAATTTCATTTTTCATCTCCTTCTATTTGTTTTTTCAAAAATACCAGCCTCTTTTTAGTTCGCTGGTATTTTGAAAGTTCTTCTTCATATCTTATTTTGGCATTTACCATTTTGAACAAACGTTCTGCTCTTACTTTCTGATTTGTTTTTTCGTTACAAGTTTTAATATAGAGCTTGCGCTGATGATTGTAATTTTCAAAAAAAGTATGCAAAGCACCATCCGTTTTTGATTTCATTCTACTCAACTCAGCAAGGCATTCTTTTATACCCTGAGATTTTAGGTCTTTTTCATATTCATTACATTCATCCTCTGTTTCGAAGAAATTCCCATCAAAAGATTTCCACATTTTCACTTCTTCCATTTATTAAAATCTCCTTTTACGCGAATGCAGGCTCATTGCTCTTACTTTCATTTGCACGCCTAGCCGTTTCCGCAGAATATTGCATTGAAGCTGTCATTTGTGTTAATATAGATTCTATTTTCTTCAAAGATGCCCAGAGCTGAGTTAAATCAGGTCCTGCGGGTTTATTTTCTTTTCTTGCATCTGAAGCTGCTTTTTCAATTTGAGCTGTTAACTTAAATGCCACAGTTGAGCCTGCAATTTTTTCAATTGTACTTAAATTTTCAGGATTAAAACTTGCAATGGATTGTTGCAAATTCTTCATTGCATTTGCTACATTTATTAAACCATCTGAAGTTTGAGCCAACTCCGAAAGACTTTTTGCTAATTTATCTACTTTAGTTGAAACTCCATCATCAAGTTTACCCAATTTTTTAGAAAAATCTTTTACAAAGTTAAGAGCCTGATTTGCGGCTTTCATTTTATTTTTATCTACTTTTTCAAACCCTTTCAAAGTTTCATTCATCGTTTGAAGAGCACCCAAGCTACTTGCAAATGCACTTCCCTCTCCAATTAAAGGAGATATATCAGGCATTCCTGTTAAACTTGCCCGAAGACCTTTCAAGCTAAGCTTAAACAATGCAATGTTTAATGATATAAGATTTAAAGGAATAAGGGACGAAATGAGTGCTCCTGCAGCAAGAGAACCTAGGATTGAAAATGATAATAAAGGAGGAATCAAACTTGCGATTGTTTTTTGTAAAGTTATACAAAGTGTTCCAAATTTTTTTATATCTGCTGCTAAACTTTCAGTATCTACACCTTTTTCATTTATTGTTTTTCCCATTTGAGCAGCTTTTTCACTTATATCACCGACAAGCGAATTGATTGTATCCAACGCATCTATTGCCTTTGTTTTGGCAAGAGCCAATTTCACACTTAATTTTGCAATTCGTACAATACCTGCTGCAATTATACTAAAGGAGGTTACTATAGATGCCATTGCTAATGCAATAATCATTGCTTTTTGAGCTTTCTCAACATCAACACCTCCTTTTTCTGGGTCTACTAGTATGTCTATTGCCTTAGCCAATGCAGCAATAAATACTCCAATTACAACTAAACCTATTAAAACAAAACCTATAGCAGCAACTACACCTGTACCTATTGCACCCAAAGCAATCATAGCAAGTCCGATTAAAACAAAAAGACCAGTTGTAATAGCAATTGCCATTACTATTTTAACTAAGTTAGGCGTTCCTCCTACATTATCTATTGCAGGTTTTAATATAAAAGCTAAAAGCCAAAGTAAACCAGCTATAGCAGCAACGAATAAACCTATTATACCAATTGCAAGCAAAGCCTGAGCGAAAGATGTTTTCATAGTTTTAGCAACATTTGCCAAAAGTGTTATTGCGATTACCGGGATTGCAACAATTAAAGCCATTGCAAGGATACCTTTTATCAAAGAACTAGTATCCATAGAACTTAAAATAATGACTAAAATAGAAACTACTAAAACCATTATTATAAATTCACCTAAAAATAATTGCAAAGCTTTTAAAACCGCAGGATTTAAATCCCCGAATTTTTTCAAAATTGCAGTCAACGCAAGTATTGAAACATCTATCAAAACCAAAATAAGGAACATTGAAATAATGCCACTCATTATTATACTCGGGCCTATAACTCCTAAAATAATAACCATAAGAGAAACTATTGTTATCATTACGGTAATTTCTCTTAAAATTAAAGAAAGTCCTTGCAAAGCGGCTGCATCTAATCCTTTTGCTAAATGAAGAATTCCAACTAAAGGAAGCAATATAAAGAGATTGATCAACGTCATGATTAAAAACATATTAATCATACCTTTAGCTATAGTATCTGTATGGATAAAACCTAAAATCACCACCAAAACGCTTATAAAAAGGAGCATATTTGTAATTCGTTTTAATAAATTTGTAAATGCGTTTAATGTATCTGCAGGGATTTTATTTAAAGCAAGATTTGCAAGAACTGAAATGCCAACTACAAACGCAGAAACTACAAACAAAATAAGGAATGCTTTTGCAAGTCCGCTAAAAATTGTTGCAGAATTTTTTTCAATAATAAATGCAGTTACCGCAAAAGCAATCATCAAAATCGCAATTGATTTTGCTAAATCAAATATACTACCTTCTTTTTTTGGCTTGCCATTTTTATCTGTTTCAAGATCACTACCCCTAAATTTATTTCCAATAGCTGTAACTGCAGCTATAGTAATTGTCAAAAATAACATTATACCCAACATAGTAATGCCAGCCATAATAACATTTTCAGGACCAAAGAAATTGAATGCAAGTGCAAGAATAGTAATGGCAGCAGTTAATAATAAAACACCCTGTGCAATAGATTCAAGAGGACCTGCAAGTTTACTTAAATATGCTGAGAAACCTCCTCCATCTAATTTTTCTCCTTTATCTTTATTTTTATTTTCTTTTTTGGGTTTACCAGGAGCGTCTTTAACATGTATAGCACCGCTATCTTCTTTTTTTTGAAAATTATCTTCCAAAACACCTTTAATTTCATTCAAAGCATTTAAAAGAACATTTGTACCAGTAATAAAACCTGCTGAAATTATTCCAGCCAAACTTACCTGAGCAGAGATTTCCTTCAAGCTACTTAAAGTATCAGGAACAGCTGGATTTGCAGCTTCTTTATAAGCATCCACCTCGGATTCTTCTTGATCACCTTCTTGTACTGTATGATTTTTATCCTCTTCTGTTTTTACAGTATTCAAGCTTTCCAAAAAAGGGCCAAACATTTCATTAAAAGAAGCGCAAGTTTTTAAATAATCGAATAATTTTGTTTCGATTTCACTTGGCTCTTTCTTTTTTTCTTTTTCATCACCCTCTGGGTTTTTTGCAGGAGTTAACTTTAATCCTTTTCCTAAATCATTTATTGCATTAACAATATTATTCCCACTTTCCTCAACTTGCATCATTGAAAGATTTGTATTATCGTTAATAGTATTTATTATTTGTTCGCTTGAATTTTCGTCTGCCATAATAAAAATTAGTTTTGAACAAGAAAACATTTTGACATTTTTCGTTTTGAAAAACTATATTGAAAATGATTGAAATCCACGTTAGTCACAGGGGTCGATACATTCGGTGCAAATCATAAAATGTAGTTTGCTTTACGCAAACATAGTAGGTAGGGAACTTACCGAAAATACAAATGCTTCTGGAGAACCAAAGTGTTCAATGAAGGAAGAAATTCTTCTCACAGATGCCTATAATAAAGACATCAAGGAGGAGAAGCTATTGAGTCTTTAGCTCAATAGTGGTTCACTGTAAAACACAATGAAAAAGGTAAAAGTTGGTTCAATTCCAACTTCATTGCAGCAAAAAAGTACTGGGTTAATAAAAGATTTTCCCAGGAACTAGGTACGAGAACGAAGCAGTTTGTAGAATCGACAGAGGAAGAAATTGTGGATAGCGTG
>Ga0256405_10002790_pt1 | contig 38237 bp, 27 predicted proteins | sample RumenRJG_02DNA_FD_189096 | JGI IMG/M metagenome (GOLD analysis project Ga0256405, IMG submission 189096) | Bovine rumen microbial communities from Lethbridge, Alberta, Canada - RJG_02 | ecosystem: Host-associated > Mammals > Digestive system > Stomach > Rumen | place: Canada: Alberta...
CGGAAATCATAGGCGCTCTCATCTCCGAAATCGGCAACTGTCATACAGCCTGCCGTTTTGGTTATCTCTATTCCGTCGCTGGCAAATCCGCCCTGGTCAACCCCTTCATTAAGGAGATTCCACATCCATCTGTAACTGAATGTGTTTGCTGCCTTACCCTGGACCGGACGTTCCAGCGTACGGTTCATCTCATAGGTGAAAAGGTAGTGTATGCCCGATGCCTGAGCACAAGAGCCTCCGTACTGGCTGATTATTGCCGGGAAATAGGGCGAAAGCGAGTTGTCTACTGATGAAGGCAGGCCATCTCGTCCCTGCGCACGCGCCCCGGAAGACCTGAGTTGAAGCTTGGGAAGGTCTGAACCCGGCCTGATGGCATACTGTGCGTCAACCTTTCCGTAAGCGGTTGACAGGAGTAATAAAAGCAGTGATAGTCTGTATCTGAGTTTCATTTAAGTCTGTTGTATGTCTTTAGGGCTTCGTTCCTTACTCTTTCAGAGAACCTCTCATCGGTGCTGGCCTTAAGAGCGGCGGCCGCAATCTCATCGGCACGGATTGACAGGTCATACCAACCCATCGCCTCCCAGAGCACTGTCAGGATAAGATCATCCTCAGCGGGATTGTCCAGCAGCTGGAGCAACTGAGGCACCATACTGTGTACGGGACTGTTGCGCAGTGCGCGGGCACCGGCCTTGCGCACCGTCTGGGTGTTGGTCTTGTCAAACAGACGGGTATTGACCTCTTTTACTGTCGATGTGGTGAAACTGTGCAGAGCCTTGCGTATGAGACCGCCTATGCTGTCATGATTGATATAACACTCTACAGTGGGGTAGTAACGGTCAAACTCGTTGAGTACAAGCGTTGAATCAAACATGTTGAAGGCATTGGTAACGTCAAACTCAATACGCTCGGATGTATTGTTCTTGGCAGCTATGTGCACAAGTCCGGGAATGAGACGTTCATCACCGCATTTGCCCGCCATATTCACGGCCAGACGCTGGGTCATCTCGTGGCTGTCGTCAAGAGCCAGTGCCAGGCACTCCACAAAGTTATCATCACGGTAGTTTGACAACTCCATGAGCGCAGCCAGACGGACTATACCGGAATTTGATGTACGGAACCTGTCGGCAAACAGGTCCGAGTAGTTGCCACTGTTGCAGAGCATATCCATTGCCAGGATCTGCATGGCAGGATAGGGGCTGTCCATCTGTTTCTTCCAGAATCCCGGACCTGCATTCAGGATGGCGTCGTTTACATCTGTTCCGCTCTTTACGGCAGGAGTGAAACTGAAAGTGGGGTCACCGAACAGGTGCTGTTCCATGAATGCGCCCAACTGTGCCATGTGACCGGCCCTCATGCCCAGTCCCATAAGACCGATGAAATGGTCGGCCCATTTGTCCTGCAATACGTTTACGGTATTTGCCAGGACTACTATTGTGCCGTTGCCCTGACCAAAGAGATAACCTTCCTGTATGCTCTCGTCACGATGGAAAGAGCCGTTGTAGCAGCCGTCCAAGGATACCATACGGACCTGAGGATGATAGTAACTGAAATCAGGGAAATGCAGGTTTATGTTATTCTCCTCGTCTATGTCATCCTGCTCGTCACGTGCTATCTGGTCAGGATCAAGGGCTCCCTTGTACCACGACTCAGGTACCTCACAGCCAAAATAGTTGTTTACGCGGCGCATAACCTCCTGCTTGCTCATGCCCTTACGGTTACCCTCACGCATCTGCTCGCGCATAAAACGGCGCATCATGGCCACATCCTCTATCATGGTCTCCGCATCGGGATAGTTGCTCAGATATTCCGTGTCATATGCACCGTGGTGATGAAGAACGGCAAAATCCACATCCTTGTACTGCATCTGCTGCATGAGACGGTTCTTTACGAACTTTTCCCTTTTGTGGTCTATGTACTCTATAGACTGTTTCTGGGTGCGCATCCACGGGAACTGGTCATAGAGTTCTATCTTCTCGTCTATGCGGGCATCGACAGACTCGGATATGTAACCCTCGCCGCTGAAATAGAACATCCTGTCAAGGGGATTATTATTGCTGTCGGCCTCGTTTACGCGCTGCATATACCGGCGCAGCTTGTCATACTTGCTGCCGGTGGCGTTGTCACGCGGGAATATGCGGGCGGAGTAGATGGTGGGACGCAGACGCTGCGGGCAGTCTCCGCGCAGGCTGTAGAAGAAATACTCGCTGCGTTCAGGGTCCTGCTCTATAAGGTCAAACTTAAGGTCAAAGCAGTCATAGAAACGGTCCGATGGAACGCAGTACTCGTTTTGGCTGAACTGCGGGTTGTACTGGTCCATCTTGAGGGCTGTGGTGAAGTGCTGTGCATCACGCACCATCACTACAGGTATATCACCTATGAAAACACATCCCTCGATAGGATGTCCGGCATCATTATAAAGGCCGATGAGCGTCTGGCGGATACTGTCGGGATTCCCCCAGCGGTCTATCACAAGGATAGGATAGAGGCCGCGGCTGCGTACCACCTCCATGTAACAGTCAATATCGGCCTTGGCCTCCCGGTAACTCTGACTGTCAATTACCACGGCAAAACCGGGCTCCTTTGTGGAGCAGGAAAGCATCAGTGCCGTCAACACGGCAAAGGTGAGAGTTCTTATGATATGTCTCATCGTCATTTCAGTCTGTTATATGCGCGTAATGCCTGTTTGCGTACCGGTTCCGGATAACGGGTGTCATCCATGACCTCCTTTGCCTTGGCAGCTATCAGAGGTGCCTGATATGAGAGCTCAAACCACCCCAAAGCCTCCCACATCGCCTCCTGGATGGCGGGTTCCTTAGGCTCCGAGAGATACTTAAGCAACTGAGGTACCGATGAATGTGCGGGATAGTTCCTGATGGAATGAATCTCCGATATACGTGATTTCTCGGTGTTCTCATCAGACAGTACGTAGCGGGCGAATTCGGGACCCAGATAGGAAGTCAGGCTTATCAGGTTTTTCCTGATGGTGTTGCCGGTGTTGGCAGGATCGGCATAATTCACCATCTTGGGGAATACTTTATCAAATGCGTTTACAACGATTGCCGAGTCAAACGAACGGAATCCGCTGCCCAGGTCAAAGCGTACGCGGTCGGGGATATAATTCTCGCAATATAGCGCTACCATAGGCTCTACAAAACGGTCGTTGCCGCAGTCTGCAGCCAGTTTAACTGCAAAACGCTGGGTCATCTCATTGCCGTCATTGATACCCAGTTCAACACACTCCAGGAAATTGTCATCCCTGTAGCATGCCAGTTCAAGCAGAGCGGCCAGTCGGACCATTCCGTAGGGAGAGGTCTTGAACTTTTGGGCCAGCAGGCCTGACCAGTTGCCCTCACAACGCTCGGCAAGCATATAGCAGGCCAGTACCTGGACTGCAGGATATTCATTATCCAGTTGTTTTTTCCAGAATGACGGTGAGTAGTCCAGAACGGCTGCATTTACATCAAAACCGGGATTGGCGGCAGGTGTGAACGCAAATGTGGGGTCACCGAACACATGGTTCTCAAGTGTGTTGTTGAACACGCTGAAATAGCCTGAACGGAGTCCCAGACCGGCCATACCCAGATATCGGTTAATCCAACGGTCCTGTATGGAGTTTACGGAATTGGCAATGGCTATGATGGTTCCGTTGTCCTGTCCAAAGAGATAGCACTCCTGGATGCTCTCATCCACATGATAAGAGCCGTTGTAGCAGGCATCAAGCGACACCATGCGTACCTGCGGGTGAAATTTGTCAAACTCAGCCACATGCAGGTCCTGGGCATAGGATGCATCCTCATCGTCCTTGGTTACATCGGCGTTGGTGGCCTCTTTGACCCACTGGTCGGGAATGGGTGACCCAAGTACCTTCTCTATGCTGGCCTTGGCTTCGGCGGCAGTCTTGCCACGCTTAAGATATGAGCGTGTCTGTGAGTGAGCGTAACGACGTGCGTTGTCCATGGACAGGGCTACGGACGATGTCACTGGCGTTCCGGAGAGCAACTGCTCCTCCTCGCTGCCATGATGGTGCAGGACGGCATAATCCAGATCAGCGCGCTGCAACTCGTTTATCAGGGTCTCCTTGATATAATCCTTGTAACGGAAATCAATATACTCGACTCCTTTAGCCTGCTTGCGCATCCACGGCATCTGGTCATACATCTCAATCTTCTCGTCCATACGGGCGGTCCATGAGTCCGATACGTTGCCGTGACCTCCGAATGAGAGTACCTGATCGATGGGATTGTTGCAGTTGTCGGCCTCATTTACACGCTGCATATAGCGGCGCAGCTTGTCATACTTGTCACCGCGTACGTTGGTACGGGGGAATATGCGTGCGCTGTAGATGGTGGGACGGAGCGTCTGTGAGCAGTCCGGACGCAGTGAGTAGTAGAAATACTCCTTGCGGTCAGGATCCTGTTGTATGAAATCCCATTCCAGGTCAAACGAATCGTAGAAACGGTCTGTCGATACACAATACTCGGCCATCTCGTTCCGGCCGCCCTGGTCCATCTTGAATGCACTGGTCATGAACTGTGCATCACGTACCTTGGCAATAGGAATGTCACCTATGAACACACAACCCTCGATAGGGTTGGACTTGGCGTTGTAAAGCCTTATCAGTTCTGCCCTGATGCTGTCAGGGATGCCCCAACGGTCTATAACCAGGATGGGATGGAGTCCACGGCCTTCAACGACCTGCATGTAGCGGTCAATCTCCGCTTTGGCCTCCTTGTAACTCTGCCTGTCTATTACGATGGCAAAACCGTCACGGTTCACCTTGCCTGTACATGATGCCAGCAGTATGGCTGTCAGAAGTATAAATGTATATCTTCTCATCTTACTTATTTATCATTTAGTCCTGTTATATGTCTTGAGAGCCTCTTTACGTACCGTTACCGGATAGTGTTCATCCTGAGATGCCTTGAGCGCCGCGGCGGCTATATCGGGAGCGCGGTATGAAAGGTCAAACCAGCCGATAGCCTCCCATGCGGCTGTCTGGATTACAGAATCCTGTGCCGGGACATATGACCCCAGATAATCCAGAATGGCTGTCGTATAGTAGTGGGGCGGATTGAGCCTTATGCTGTGGATGGCATTGAGCTTGCCTTGCTGACTGGCCTTAGTGCTGTTAAGATACTTGGGAGTCTCATACGCCTGATGTCCTGCATAGTATTCCATGACAGAATCCATGGCGCTGGCTATGCTGTCGTAGTTGGAATAGAAGTTACGCTGAACGGGGAGTGCAAGATGGACGGCGTTGAAGACTTGAGTTGAGTCAAAGCAGCGTAGGGCATTCCACAGGTCAAAATCAACTCTGTCACTCAGATTGTTGTCGCAGAGAAGGTCAGCAATAACACCGACCAGGTCTGGATAACCGGACTTTCCGGCATAGATTACGCCAAAACGCTGAGTCATCTCATGCTCATCGTCAAGTGACAGTGTTATGCATTTCTTGAAATTATCATCCCTGAAACGCGACAACTCCATAAGGCAGGCCAGGCGGACCATGCCGGATTTGGAGGTTTCAAACAGTTTCATGATGGCGTCAGACCACTGCGGACCGCTGTCGGCCAGCATATGGACGGCAAGCTGCTGTACTGCGGGATATTGGTTGCTGAACTGCCTGTACCAGAAACGTTCGCCGGCATTCAGCAATGCATCGTTTATGTCAAATCCGGGATTGCCGGACGGCGTGAAAGCATAAGTGGGATCTCCAAAGAGATGGAACTCCATGAAAGTGCCCAACTTGGCCAGATAACCGGCTCTCATACCAAGTCCCATAAGTCCTGCATAGCGGTTCACCCACTTGTCCTGAATGGCATTGACACTGTTGGCAAGAACCAGTAATGTACCGTTGCCCTCACCGAACAGATAGGCTTCCTGAATGTTGTCATCCAGATGGAACGAGCCATTGTAGCAGGCATCGAGTGATACCAACGGGGTCTGAGGGTGATAGTTCTTGAACTCAAAGGTCTGAAGTATGTCCCGAGGATCCCTGACTCCACTCAGATACTGTATCGTGGGATCGCCGTGATGAGACAGCAGGGCATAGTCTGTACGCGGATTCTGTAGTTCATCGGTGAGGCGGCGCTTGATGAAGCGGTCACGTGTATAGTCCAGATAGACAACAGAAAGTTTCTGGTCATTCATCCATGGGAACTGATCATAAAACTCCATCTTGGCGTCTGTGCGTGCTGCAAAAGAGCCGGACAGGTTGCCGTCGCCTCCGAACATGAGCACCCTGTCCAGCGTGTTGTGCTTGCTGTCTGCCTCATTGACACGTTGCATGTAACGGCGCAGTTTCTCATAACGCTCTCCACGCTCGTTGTCACGCGGGGTTATTCTGGCCGAGTAGATGGTGGGGTTAAGTCTCTGTGCTCCGTCGGCACGCAGGCTGTAGTAATACCAGCGTGACGAATCCTGGTCTATGTAGTCAAACTTCAGGTCAAAGCAATCATAGAAACGGTCCGATGGAATATGTGTCTCAATGCGCGGGAAACGGTCCTGATCCATCTTGAAAGCACTTGCCATATGCTGGGCGTCACGAATCATCGGAACAGGTATGTCACCAATCAGGACACAGCCCTCGATGGGATGTTGGCTGTCCTGATGCAGATGGATAAGTTCCTGGCGTATGCTGTCAGGGATTCCCCAATGGTCTATGACCAGAATGGGGTATAGGCCACGGCTCTCTACTACCTGCAGATAGCGGTCAATCTCCGACCGGGCCTCAACGTAACTTTCCGGGTCTATTACTACCGCAAAACCGGGTTGTTTCTTCTGTCTGCAACCGGACAGGATTATTGCTGCGGCCAGCGTTGCTATGAGTGTTGTTGGTCTCATTGTCTTATTTAACTCTGTTATAGGTTTTCAATGCCTCGTCACGAACCTTGCTGTCAAAACGCTCATCCTTTGATACCTTGAGTGCCAGTTCTGCTATTGCAGGAGCCTGATATGATGTCTCGTACCAGCCCAAAGCCTCCCACATTATAGTCTGAAGGGTTACGTCATCGGGATTCTTGAGATACTCCAACTCTTTGGGTACCAGTGTGTGGTAATTGTAGTTGCGGGTTGTGCGCAGCGTCATCTTGCGGTCATACGGATCCTCATCCGGGTTGAATATGGTACTCTCCACATTATTTATCTGCCGTGTGCACGTGCGCAGCAGGGCCTTGCGTTTGGTATCGTAAACGGTCTTGGCGTCATTGTAGCAGGTAAGGGTGGGGAAATACTCGTCAAAAGCCTTCATTACAAGAGTTGAGTCAAGTATCTGAATGCTTCCGGTTATCTCATAGGCAACCCGCTCGGGCAGGGTATTGGCGCAGTAGAGTTTAACCAGAGGCGGGATTACACGGCTGTCTCCGCAATCTCCGGCCTGGATGACAGCAAAGCGCTGAGTCATCTCATGGGCATCGTTAAGACCCAGGATGATGGCATTCACATAGTTGTCATCACGGTATTTCTTTAGTTCCTCAAGGGCCGCCTGACGCACGATACCTGACTTTGAATTGCAGAACTTGTTGAATATCAGGTCTGAGTAGTTTCCGCCGCTGTTGGCCAGTTTGTCCATTGCCATTATCTGCACGGCAGTGAACTCACTGTCAAGCTGCTTCTTCCAGAAAGCGGGGTCATCATTGAGAAGAGCCTGATTGATGTCGAATCCCGGGTCGGCACCGGGCGTGAAGGCGAATGTGGGATCACCAAATACATGGGCCTCAAGGTATGCTCCGTATTTGGCCATGTTGCCTACGCGCGCGCCTAATCCTATTATACCTATGTAATGGCATACCCACTTGTTCTGCAGTACGTTCACGGTATTGCCCATAACTACAAGAGTACCGTTGCCCTCACCGAACAGATAGCCTTCCTGAATACTTTCATCCTGATGGAACGATCCGTTGTAGCATCCGTCCAGGGTTATCATACGTACCTGAGGATGGAAATCCTTGAATTCCTCATAATAGAGGTTACGTTCCTTTTCAAAGTTGTATGATGGCTCACCCTGGAACCACTCGTCGGGGAATGTGCACTCATAAGCGCTGTTGATGGATTTCTTTATCTGGTCCATGGTGCGGCCCTTGGCCTTGCCTTTGGCAACCTGTGACAGTATGTACTCCTTAATCCAGTCAATAGCCTCGTAATAGTCTGTACCTACCGGCATGTCGCTAAGATGCTCAATGTCGGGACTGCCGTGGTGATGGGGTACTGCCCAGTCATACTCCGGCATCTGGAGCTCGGTCATAAAGCGCTTCTTTACAAACGCATCACGCTTATAGTCAAGATATGTAATAGTGGCCTTCTGGCCCCTCATCCATGGGAAATGATCATAATGCTCTGCCTTCTCATCTATTCTTGCATCGACAGACTCCGATACGTATCCGTAACCGCTGAAATAGAACATGCGGTCCAATGGATTGTTGTTCTCATCGGCCTTGTTTACACGCTGCATGTAACGGCGCAGCTTGTCATACTTGTTACCAAGGTCATTGGTACGCGGCATGATACGTGCGCTGTAGATGGTGGGGCGCAACTGCTGCGGGCAGTCCGAACGCAGATGATAATAGAAATACTCCGGCCGGTCCTTGTCGCGGTCCAGGAAATCCCACTCAAGGTCAAAGGAGTCATAGAAACGGTCCGATGCTACGGTAAATTCCGTGCGGTCAAACTGGCCGTCCTGATCCATCTTGAACGCGGTGGTCATATGCTGTGCGTCACGTGTACGGGCAATAGGGATATCACCAATGAATACACAGCCCTCAATGGGATAATCCTTGGCGTTGTAGAGCCTTATGAGTTCAGCCCTGATGCTGTCGGGAATACCCCAACGGTCTATGACCAGAATAGGGTGGAGACCGCGGCTCTCTACCAACTGCTGATATCCGTCAATCTCGGTCTTGGCTTGAGTATAACTCTCTTGGTCTATTACTATGGCAAAACCGGGAGTCTGCTGCTTTGAACAGGATGCCACCAATACGGCAGCAAAAAGAATTATGATAACTCTTTTCATATATATTAATTATGTTATGATTCAGCTAAGTGCTCAGAGAGTGTAGGCCAGTTTGACGAACAGGTTGGAACGGTTGTCAAAACGGCTGTATTCTCCCTTATAGTCTGCAAACGAATAACCGGCGGTAAGTTTTACCAGCTGTCTGTTGCGTATACGGTATGCAGCGCTGGCTGATACTCCGTAAGAGATATACTCAGCCCCAAAATACTGGTATTTGGGTGCAAAGTAGTTGTTGGTGAATCTCCTCTTACCGGCATTCTCTGTGGGAAGTTCATATTCAAGTGCATCCAAAGCCTTGCAGTAGGTACCGTTAGCGGATATGGCAAAACGGTAATTGCCGGCATCAAAACGCTTGGTAAGGTCAACGCCTGCATTCATAAGGGTGTACTTGACAAAATATTCATCGGGATACTCATTGACGGTAACCTTGTCTATTCCGCCTTTTACAATAGCAGTCAGGTGTGATTCTCCATCCTTCAGCATATCCAGACGGTAGGAGAGGTCTGCCTTCAGGTCTTTCTCCTTCTGTGTGATTTCGGCCGATACCACATCCCAAACCTCCATACCGAAGTTGTCATGTCTGGCGTTCTGCTTGAAGAATTTGGCCTTCTCATTAAGCATCGATGCACTGATGCCTATATTGTGCTGCATGGAAGCGCTTCTGAACTGCAGACGGTCTGTGAAATTGAGTGTTGTATTTGTATTCTCGCCACCCAGTTTACGGTAACTTGTGCCGCCGTCTATAGCCTCTTCCTTGTTGCTTACAAACTCCACCTCAAGGAAGTTTGCCAATGAGGAGCCGCTGTATACAGCCTGAAGGGCGCCGGAATACTTGGTTCCGTTGTATAAACGGTTGTATCCGGTGACATTCATGATTGTGTAGTTTCCCAGTTCGTTGAACAGGAATATTATGTCATGGGCAGGATCCAGCAGATTGTCCTGCACGGTCATTCTTATTAACTCATGATAGGTCTCGTAACTGCCTGAAAGGCCTAAAGCTAAAGAGCCCATCTTATACTGTACGCCGGGGTTAACCGTAACCCTGGCGGCGTGTGACTCAAAACGGGGGTCAGACTGGTCTGCCTTGCTGCCAACCTTGTAGTTGGCCCTTAATCCGAGAGTGAGACGGTCAGTGGTCTGCCATGCAAAACCTCCGTTAAGGTTGAAAATCTCGCGGTCGTGGTTGTTGGGTACGGAGTCGTAAACCAGTGAGTCCGCTATTATGAACGGGTTCTTTGGGGATAACAGGACTGTGTTTCCCCAACGGGATTTGTTGAGTTCATGAACGCTGTACTGGAGCGAACCCTCAAAACTTATCTTTTTGAGTTTCTTGGCGCCGTATATGTTGAAATCCATCAGATTGGCATTTCCGGCACCGTCAATAGGCTTGAAATCGCCTTTGACGCGGCTGTAAGAGCCGTCAAAGCTGTTAATTACGGTATAAGGGTTATTGGCTATGGATACAGGGTTTGATGATCCATAGAGTATGTTCTGAAGATACAGTTCCTGCTCATAGTCAACTGTATTGGGCTGACTTTCACTGACCTCCGATTTTGTCTGGGCAGTTGTAACTGCCGATACTGTTACGACTGAAAGTATTGTCAAAAGGAACTTACTCTTCATAATTGTTGATTAAAGATGTTGATTTGTTATGTTGTGAAAAAGATTAATTGGTGGGGTGGCGGAAAGTTTCCGCCACCCGGCCAATTAAATTGAATCAGTCAGGCTGTGTGAACAGTCTGCGTACAACTGCGGTCTGACCGCCAAGGATGAAGTCCTCTGTTGAGTTGTTTGTATCCTTGAAGTATGCACGACCGTCACTGGTAACCATTATGCACTTTCTGCGGATGCTCTTGCCTGAATAAGCAGGGCTTACCCAGCTGTCAAAGTCAACTGCATAGTCGGGATCTGAAGCGTCGGCACCTGTAGGATAGGTGTAACCGGCATCCTCAGAAGGCCAGAATACCTTTACGATCTGAGTCTCGTTGGCGCGCTGGATATCAACAGCATCGATGATGCAGTTTCTGGGCAGGCAGAGAACAGGCTTGCCTCCGTTGATTGAATTATAGTTGGTTGAATCGTTTACGAAAGCCTCGGCATCTGCATAACCCTCGGGGAGTTTGGCCAGTGCGATAGGATTGCCGAATACGGAGAGCATCCAGCAGTTTGTGGTGGTATTTGACCAGATGACATTCAGGCTGGGTACATCAGGATTCTCATAGTTGACATTTGCCTTGGCAGGAAGGTGGAGCTCCCAGTCGGCGGTGCTGAGGTCACCTGCGGGTGAAGGCTGATCAGCATCGGTAAGTTTACGGGCCATCTTGGTTGAGTCTGCTTCAGTTCCGTGGTTGTAAGCCTGAGCTGCAATCACAACGCTCTGACCGGGCTGTACGGGATATTCTGTGCCGTTGCCGGGGAACTGCATCACATAACCGTCAAGAGGATAGAAATCTGAGGGGATATTGCCGAGTGAATCCATCCATGTTGAGGCTGTTGTACCATAACCGCGCTGTATCTCGGTGAATATGATTCCGTCCAGATACATAACCTCATCAGAGTTGTTGACCAACTCATAGAAACCGTCCTTGAAATAGTAGGAGGGTACTCCGGTGTAGTAAAGTTCCTTGAATATGATACCTCCTTTTACCTTGGGAGCAGGCTCAAGAACCAGGTCAACAGTCTGATCCTGATCAGCAACGATAATCTTCTTCTCTGCGATGAAATTGAACTCATCGTTTGATGCAAAACCTGAAACAGTGTAGTTTCCGGCTACCAGTTTGTATGTCTTGACAAACTGATTGTCACCCTCAGTTGCTGACATCTCGTTGCCGCTGGCATTGAGAACCTTAACCTGGAAATCCTGAAGCGAATCAATGGCAGCTCCGTCTGCAGAGACAGAGACTGTCACCTGATACTTCTTGGCCACTTCATCATCTTCACATGATGTAGTGAAGCAAAGTGCTGCACAAAGCAGACTGCTCAAAAATAAAATTTTCTTCATTGTTTTGATAAATAGTTGGTTAATATAAAAAGATCATCTTCTTTACAGTTTAAGTTTCAGTTCGGCACCGAAATACTGGCTGATGGCAAGTGAACTGTAGCCGCCTGTAATGGTGCTGCGGTATATCTTGCGGGTGTTGAACAGGTTATTGGCCATGAACGATATCTCAAAGTTCTTGCCGAACTCCTTGGTGAGACGGAAATTGAATATCACATGTCCGGGATAAACTTCACGGTCAAAATAACCCAGCTGGTTATATGTGGTTATCATGTCATACTGATCCTGTCTCAGGTTTCCGGCATTCCTGTAACTCTTGTTACGGTATTTGACATCCCATTCATAGTAGTTGCCTGAGTGATCCATATAGCCTACAGGATCCAAGGCAAGGCATTCCTTGCCATCAAACTGCTGACTCTTGTACCAGATGTCGTTGCCGTTTTCATCTATGCGGAAAGTCTGGTCAGCCTCCATCCATACAACCTGGGCTGTGGTGGAGAATATCATCTTTACTTCAGGGATGTGGGTTATAAACCTGAAATTAGTGTTGATTCTCTCTGTTATGGAACCGCCGCCACCGGGATACAGAACTGCATAAGGATAATACTGTCCGTTGACGTTGTTCATTATAGACCATGAGTTCATCTCATTACGATGGCGTATCCAGTACCATGCACCGTCTACCACAAGCGATGTGCGGATGGCCGGAATCTGACCGAAGTTGATGCTGTACTCAATACCTTTCTTGGTGGTTACGGCGCTGTTCATCGGTGAAGAGTATGAAACGAACATAGAGTCTGTCTTCATGCTTGAAGGGGCAATCTGTGTCGTCTTGTCTGTGTCGCCGTCCTTATAGACCACTGTCAGTTCATGGCTGTCTGTGTCGTAACCGGTTATCTTGCTTGTACCGGCGGGGTAGGTGTAGTTGTATTTGTTGAAAGTCTGGGTAAATACTACGTTTCGGTAGTTGAACTCATCGGTATACTTTTCATAGAAGAAGGTAACCATTCCGTTTATCTTGCCCTTTTCAAAACTGAAACCGGCTTCTGCCTTGTGTCCGGTAGAAGGTTTGATATTTACATTGCCGGTATTGTTTACGATATCAGTTGTCAGTATGGCATAGAAAGGATTGTTCATCCTGCTGTAAGACAACTGGTCAAAGTATGCCTTGTCCGGATAGAGGTAAGCCAGAGGTGGCAACTTGGAGGTTATACCCCAACCACCGTTTATGCTCAGGTTGTCTATGAAATTGTTGTTATTCTTATTGAGGATACTCCACTCCATATTGATTCGGGGATCGACAGTGACGATAGGACTCCTATCCAGATAGTTGCGGTCAATGGCCAGTCTGGATGCCCTTGCGCCAACCTGAGCCGTCAGTCTGGTAGTACCTATGGGAGCGATTGTCTTGTTCTCAAAGAAACCGGAAACGGTGTTCATTGCAGGAATGTCAGTGTATGGACGCGGACGAACCGTCTCAATGTCACTTATAACAGGGGGCAGTGTGGGGTCAAACACCAATCCTTCTCCTTTGTTGACATCATAGGCCCATTCAATGCCGGCTTTGAACTGGGATGTGAAATTCTCTCTGATCAGGATTGTCTTGTCTGCCTTGAGTTGAGCGAATGTGCTGAGCGGCTTTCCGTCTATGTAATAGTCTGAGTAATAGTTACCGTTCAGGAACGGGGCGACGTGTTCTCCGGGTTCCGTGGCAAAACCTATAGGCTGCATACCCACCTTAAGTATCATGAAATCTCTCTCGGTGTCACGCTGATGACTGTAATTGAATGATACATTGTAAGAAAGGTTTGATATGAGTGCCGTCTTCAGGTTCCAGTCTCCGTTCAGGATAAGCCTGACACCCTTGTTGTCACTCTTGCTCTTCTCTGCATACTGCTGTTGTGGATCAACCCTTACGGTGTTGAGGTTCTGGAAATATGATGCCTTGAAATTTACACTGAGAGGGCGTGTTGAGAAAAAAGTCTGAGACAGGCCAAGGCTGCCGTTGATACGCTCATAACCCTTGGCGCGGAAACGGATGTCGCCGTATGATGATGAATAATCGGCCGAAACATTCACAGTGGTTCCAGTGCCTAATGTAAATCCCTTTCCAATATAACCCATCTTGGAGTTGGGATCAGCCTTGCCTTTTATCTCCCAAGGAGTTGAGCCTTTCTTGGTCTTTACTATTACAGCTCCTGATGTAAGGTTTCCGTATTCGGCCGAAGGAATACCTCTTATAACCTCTATGGATTCTACGTTGTCGGGTGATATTGTCCTGAGGTCAACACCCTTACCGGTGGTGGATTGTCCGGAGCGGTCTGCCAATCCGCTCTTGGCGGTAGAGAAAGACATAAGGGTGGCATCATTTGAAAGCGGCGCGCCGTCCAGGACTACGGTGGCACCCATGGCGTTGCTGTTGCTTCCGCCGATTTCACGGATGTAAGCCTGTCCTATGCTGTTAAGGTTCGGATTCTGTGTAACGCTTCCGGGGATGAGTTGCAGCATATCCTCAATGGTTTTGGGCTGCAGGTGCTGAAGGGCGGTCTTGTCAATTATTGACGACGATCCCATGGCCTGCTGCTTGGCGGTGACCGTAACCTCACTCAGCGCAAGGCTGGTGGCCTGAAGCTTGATGTTCAGGTTATTGATGTTCTTGCCGTCAACCTTGACCACACCTTTATAAGTCTCATATCCGATATACGAAACCTCATAGTGATATTCACCATTCTTGAGCTGAAGGGAGAATTTTCCTTCCAGGTCGGTGACTGCCCAGAATGACTTGTTCTCAAACGTGATGTTGACGACCTCAAGAGGGGTGCCGTTGTCGGCATCCACAACTTTACCGCTTACTGTATAACCCTGCTGAGATGAGCCTGCATTCCTTGCTGATCTGTTCTGTGCCTGTACTGACACTACTGCCAAAAGCAGTATGGCGAGAATCGAAAATCTGAAAAGCTTCATATATCCTTTCTGTTTTGATTTGCAATTTTAATCAAAATAGTCGGATATATAATCAATAATTATAAAAAAAGGAATATAATACTGAATTATCAGTAGTATTTGTGCATTAATATGCATGAATCAGTCAAAAAATACTATTTCTTGTGAGTCATGATATCCAGGATAAGACGGTCAGTCTCGTTCATGCCTTTTGAACCGACAAGGGTGAGGTTGTGAATGGATTTGTCGACATCATCCTCAATTATGCCCTCAACGCTTGTCACTACATCATTCTGGATAGCCATTATCGCACTGAGTACTGCAGTCGAAACGCCACTGCTTACCTTAAGCGAGCAACTGGGCTTGGCTCCGTCACATACTATTCCTGCAAGGTTGGCTATCATGTTCTTTACGCTGTAAGAGACCTGTTCATACGAACCGCCCATGAGATATGTTATTCCGCAACTGCTTCCGGTTGCCGCCACCACACATCCGCACAGGGCGCTCAGACGGCCAAGACTCTGTTTGATGTAGACTGCAGTCAGATGGCTCAGCATCAGTGCGCGGGTCAGTTCCTCTTCGGTGTTGTGGTTCTCCCGGGCAAAGACGACCACCGGCATTGTGGCAGCTATGCCCTGGTTACCGCTGCCCGAATTACACATCACCGGTATCATGGCGCCGGCCATTCGCGCATCACAGGCACAACTTGTGGCAGTCAGGATATGACTGAAAATACTGTCGCCCATGACGCCCTTGCCAAGGGGACGGGTCAGGGTCTTGCCCAGATTGTGGCCGTAATTACCTTTCAGGGCTTTGTTTGATGCAGCTTCGTTGAGCCGTCTGGCTTCATTGATGAATTCTATGTCGGCCAGCGGAGCGGTAGTGGCAAAATCATAGACCTGTTTCAGGGTCAGCTCCTCCTCGCCGGCTTCCGATTCGGTATCGGAGAGACTATTTCTCTGATCCTTCAGGACAGTCCGCTTCTGTCCGGTCACCTTGTCCAGATATATCAATCCCGTATGTTCATGAGCTATTATGGCCGTAGATGAACAATCTGAGGCACTGCAGCGTACCTCTATATACAGTTTTTCTGTGATTCCTTCCTTAAGGGTTATGTTTATGCCACCCTTGCCGATAAATTCCTTTCCCTTCTCAACATCGGCGGGAGTTACATCCTTGAGCACTTCAAGGCCGTATTTGCTCTTTCCGGAGAGTGCGCCCAAGGCAACTGCAATAGGGAGGCCTATCATCCCTGTTCCGGGTATTCCCACACCCATGGCGTTCTTCAGGATATTGGCGCTCAACGCTATGTCTATCCTTTCCGGTCTCCGTCCAAGTGTCTCGGCGGAATATGCGGTACACAATGATACTGCCATAGGCTCTGTACAACCTACTGCGGGGATAACTTCTCTCTTGACCAGTTTTATAATATCGGAGTTTGTCATAACGGGAAACAGAATCAGTCCTTAAAGATACGATAATTAAATGAGATGAGCGCAAATATCATCAAGACAACAATCCTTACATTTGGGAGAACGGGCTGTACATACGTATCGGCCGTGAAGTATCAGCCAGTGATGGGCATCCGACAGACGCTCTCGGGCAAAGTACCTGACAAGTTCTTTTTCAACGCTTAACGGAGTGGTACAGCGCTTGGGGACAAGACCTATGCGATGGCTTACGCGGAAGACATGGGTATCGACGGGCATGGCTTGGCCACCGAATGCTACTGCAAGCATGACATTGGCGGTTTTGCGTCCTACGCCGGGCAGTTGTGTCATACTATCCATATCCTGGGGTATCTTACCTCCAAATCGTTCACAGACCATGCGCGCCATCTGTGCAAGATGCTCTGATTTGGAGTTGGGGTATGATACGCTCTTTATGTAAGGAAAAATCTCCTCAGGGGAGACTGCTGCCATATCCTGAACCGTGGGGAATGCCTCAAAAAGGGCAGGGGTGACCAAGTTGACGCGCTTATCGGTACATTGGGCCGAAAGCATTACAGCCACCAGTAACTCGTATGGAGACGAAAAATGCAGCTCGGTTGCTGCCTCAGGATATGCCTGAGAGAGTCTCTCGCTGCATTTATTATATAAATCCCTCTTTTTCATAGGGATAAACCGTTGTCAGTTGGCTGACTCAAACTCCTTGAGGAATCGGACATCGTTCTCGGAGAACATCCTGAGGTCCTTGACCTGATATTTGAGGTTGGTTATGCGCTCAATACCCATACCGAGTGCAAAGCCTGAGTATTCCTTGCTGTTTATGCCGTTGAGTTCCAGCACATTGGGATCAACCATACCGCAACCCAGGATCTCAACCCAACCGGTTCCCTTGCAGAATGCGCAGCCCTTGCCGCCGCATATGTTGCAGCTTATGTCCATCTCGGCTGATGGCTCGGTGAAGGGGAAGTAACTGGGACGCAGACGTATTTTGGTATCGGGACCGAACATCTGCTGTGCAAAGTAAAGCAGTACCTGCTTGAGGTCCGAGAAACTGACGTTCTTATCAACGTACAGGGCCTCTACCTGATGGAAGAAGCAGTGTGCACGGTAGCTGATGGCCTCGTTACGGTATACACGGCCCGGGCAGATAATGCGGATAGGGGGCTGTGATACCTCCATTACGCGGCTCTGTACTGACGATGTGTGGGTGCGCAGGATAATGTCGGGGTGTGCCTCTACAAAGAATGTGTCCTGCATATCGCGTGCGGGATGGTCCTCTGCAAAGTTCATGGATGAGAATACGTGCCAGTCATCCTCAACCTCCGGACCGTCGGCCAGGACAAAGCCCAGACGTGAGAAAATCTCAATAATCTCATTCTTGACTATATTGAGCGGGTGGCGCGTTCCTAATTCTATGGGATAGGCGGTGCGGGTCAGGTCCGGCTTGTCGGCCTCTGCCTTCTGTGCATCAAAATACTCCTTGAGGGCGTTTATCTTGTCCTGTGCCAGGTTCTTGAGCTCGTTGAGCTTCTGGCCCACCTCACGTTTCTGCTCGGCGGGAACGTTACGGAAATCGGCCATAAGGTCATTGATGGCACCCTTCTTGCTCAGGTATTTAAGACGCAGTGATTCAAGCTCTTCGGCTGTTGATGCCTTGAGGTTGTTTATCTCGGCTAAAAGCTGTTCTATTTTCTCTAACATCACGATACTTTTTTACAAGGCGCAAAATTAGCAAAAAACATGCGGAACACAAATTAGATTCTGTAATTTTGCAGCATGACAATTAGAGAAAACTGTTCGCTTAAAGACCACAACACTTTCGGTATGGACGTAAAGGCCGACCGTATGGTGGACTGGTCCACTCCCGATGAGCTGAAAGGCATCCTGGCAGACCTGGAGAGGCCTGTCCTTATGATTGGCGGCGGCAGCAACCTACTGTTCATGTCTGATTTTAAGGGGACTGTGCTGCACTCATCGGTTACGACGATTGACATACTGGGTATTACCAACGACCATGTACATATCAGGGTTGGTTCCGGTGTGGTCTGGGATGATTTTGTGGCATGGTGTGCAGTGAACGGATACTGGGGCGTTGAGAACCTGTCGGCCATTCCCGGTGAAGTAGGGGCCAGCGCAGTCCAGAACATAGGCGCATACGGCGTTGAGGCGAAGGATGTCATTGATACAGTCCAGACCATTTGCCTGGCCGATGGCAGCGAGCGTGATTTCATCAATGCAGAATGCCGTTACGGATACCGCCAGAGTATATTCAAGAATGAACTGAAAGGCCAATATGCAGTTGCATACGTGATATTCACCCTCTCCAGAAAACCACAGCCCAGGCTGGGTTACGGGGCTCTGGAGCAGGAGGTTGAGCGTCTGGGCGGTCCGTCACTTGAAAACATCCGCCAGGCGGTCATTTCAATACGCGACAGCAAACTTCCGGATCCCGATGTGCTGGGCAATGCAGGCAGTTTTTTCATGAATCCGGTCATTACGGAGCAGGATTTCAATATAATAAGGAGCAGTTATCCTGATGTTCCGTCATATCCCGCTGCCGGCGGTCTGATAAAGGTTCCGGCCGGCTGGCTCATAGAAAAGACCGGCTGGAAGGGCCGCTCACTGGGTCCTGCGGCGGTTTATGAAAAGCAGGCGCTGGTGCTGGTGAACAAGGGTGGAGCCACCGGTGCAGACATAAAACTTCTGGCCGATACAATCATCGGAGACGTTCAGCGTAAATTCGGAATAATCCTTTCAACGGAGGTAAATTTTATTTAATGCAATTCAATGGTCATGTTCAGACCGCATTGATCACACTCAACATAACCTTCATCCTTATATGCGATTAAATGTGTTGAGTTGGCACCACATGAGGGACATACAATTGTGTTTGGAGTAGGGTGACAGGCGATTTGATCTAAAAAAGCATATATACTAGCAGCAACGAAAGCAGCCCCGCCCATAGAGACTGCAGAAAAACCTACAGTCCATACAAGTCCGCAATATGTAATCAAGACATCGCAAATGTTAATGCTTCTGGTTGCATTGTTTTGGATTTTTGATACCATGAATGTTCTTTTGCTGGTATTAATTTCAATATCACACAACTTATTGTAAAACAAATCATTGACGAATACAGTTATTATTCCACCTTTTGTGATATAATCAATAAAAACATAATCTTCTATTCCATATTGTTTATCAACTATAAATGCCATAAAACTATTTGACTTCAATGAGTTCTCCACCAAAACATATGACTTACTTTCATGGTATGATTTTGTATCTCCTGGGAAACTAATATCAAAAATATATTGATTTCCAAAAACAAAATTCTTGTTATACTTTGCCGTAAAAATAAATTCATTATTAGTATTGCTAACGCATACAGTATCTACCTTATTGATTGTTATGTTTAAGTCTGAATTTTCTTGAATATGATAATTGCCCTCCTTGTTTTCCGATATAGGTGAACGTTCTGCACAAGAATAACATATGAATAATAGAATAATCAAAAAATAGCTATTAAGTGAAATGTCCTTTTTCATAAAACTTGCTATAAAATTATTTGACAAATATTGACAAAGATATAATTTGGTCATTGAACCTGAATGGGGTCAGAATGACCACATATCTTACATTCTATAGTGCTGTTTTGAGTGTTTACGAAGAAGTTTTCTACCCCACTGGCTCCACATTTAGGACAAACTATAGTGTTTTGGTCGCATATCCAATTCTCTAAAAGCATAAAAACAATAGTTGCCGCTACTCCAAGTGGTATTGAATCTATTAATAGTGTCAATATGTTGCCTGTCGTTGACACGATAATATTACATGGGGTTATACCTTTTTCTGAAGATGTACTATCATCGTACACCTTTGAAATAGCGAAAAAGCCATCGTTCACAGCAATATCGACATCGCATATTGCATTGTTATACTGATTATAAACAATAACCTTAGCTGTATCGCCATTTAGATAATATTTCGCAAACAGGTAGTTGTCTATTCCATATTTTTTATCAATTTTCATAGCCATAAAACTATTGGAATCCATTTTGTTGACAGTCATAACATATGACTTACTTTCATTGTATGATTTCGTGCCTCCAGGGAAACAAATATCAAAAATGTAGTGATCCCCGAAAACAAAATCACCTCTATAGTTATATGAGTCATCAACTTCATTATTCGGTATGGTATCAATTTTGTTCAGTACACATGTAAGATATTCTTCTTTATTAGTGGGGTTGTCATTTTTCGATATTGAATCTTGCATGGTGCAAGCAGTAAATAACAATTGAACTAACAATAAAGATTTGACTCCCCAGTTGTTTAAAACACTAATAAGATGAAGTTTATGCATACAGTTGTGTTATTTAGTATGATGAGTTTTGTTATTTTTCGTTTTTCGATTGTGCAGATAGCAACCCAAGCAACCTATTAACCCTATTACAGCAATTATTAAAATAGCCCCATTAATACTAAGACCATTGTCACGTAAATAAATAAGCGTCACATTGAATAATATATACGCAATAGCAACTATTATCAGCTTACGTTTCATGTTAAACTTATCATTTGTAACAACATTAATGGTTTGGGAAGTCTTGGATGCCAATATGACTATTTTTGATACAAATATAGACTATTTATTATAATTAGCAATATTCTTTTGCAAGATAATTGATTACCTTTGGTTCATAATTATACATATAAACATATACGTTATACTCTGAATTATTTACAGGTTATATGAAACTCACATTCCTTGGAACCGGAACATCGATAGGCGTGCCTGAAATGCGCTGCCACTGCCAGACATGCATGTCGGCAGACCCTCACGACAAGCGGCTGCGCACATCTGCCCTGATAGAGACAGATACCACAAAAATCATTATTGACTGCGGTCCGGACTTCCGTCAGCAGGCTTTAAGGGCAGATATTGAACAGCTTGATGCCGTGATTGTTACGCATGAGCATTACGATCATATAGGAGGCCTTGATGACCTTCGTCCGTACTGCACGACCACCACCATTCCCATCTATGCCGAGAGGAATGTTATAAGTCATATCGTACAGAGTATGCCTTACTGTTTCTACCAGAATGTCAACCCCCGCGTGCCTCATATGGAACTTTGTGAGATTCAACCGGGCAATAAGTTCAAGGTGGGTGATCTGGAGATATTGCCCATACGTGTGATGCACGGCAATCTGCCCATTCTGGGTTTCAGGATTGGAAACATGACATACATTACCGATATGAAAAGCATGGATGATGAGTCTCTCAGACTGCTGGAAGGCACTGAGACTCTTGTGGTGAACGCCCTTCATACCAAGGAGCATCCCACACATCAGAATGTACGTCAGGCTGTACTGTTTGCCCAGAGAGTGGGCGCCCGCGAGACCTATTTCGTGCATATGAGCCATCGGGCCGGAATGCACGCTATAATGAATGTCAAGTTCCCGCCACACATGCAGTTCGCCTATGACGGGCTCTGTGTAGAGTTTTTCTGATTGTTACAAATCTGTTAAGATTTTGTTAAGGTCCATTTGAAATATTGTTACCTTTGTAGCACAATTGACAGACTACAAAGGTGGATTCACTATTTTATCAGATTCTTACGATGCTTGGCTGCCTTGCCCTTTTCCTTTGGGGCATGAACCTGATGAGCAGCAGCCTCCAGAGATTTGCAGGCAAGGGCTTGCGTTCATTTATTGAGAAGATGACTTCAAATACCGGTAAATGCCTGTTTACCGGTTTTTTAGTTACCGTTCTTGTTCAGTCATCAACCGCAACGACACTCATGCTGGTCAGTTTTGTGAATGCAGGACTGATGACATTGCGCAGTGCAATCGGCGTAATCATGGGTGCCAATATCGGTACTACGGTAACGGCATGGCTGTTTGCTGTGAGTATGGACGGTTCGTTCAGCCTGGGTGCCATCGCCATTCCGCTCATTTTCGTAGGATTCGTCCTGTCATCATTTTTCAAGAAACAGAAGACTAAGGATTTCGGTTCGTTCCTGATAGGATTCGCATTCCTGTTCCTGGGTCTGAGCATGCTTAAGGATACCTCTTATCCTTTGCTCTCCAGTGAGCCGGTACGCAACTTCCTGGCTCCTATTACCGATATGGGCCTTAGTACTGTACTCTTTATTATAATAGGTGCAGTAATGACATTCTGCCTGCAGTCATCTGCTGCTGCAACCAGTATTACCATGCTGCTGCTGGCATCGGGAGCCATCACGTTCCCAAACGCTGTGGCATTCATCCTTGGTGAGAATATCGGTACTACAATCACATCCAACCTGGCAGCCACATCAACCAATGTCAGTTCCAAGCGTACAGCACGTGCTCATCTGGTATTCAACCTGTTCGGTTCTGTCCTTGTGATAGCGCTGTTCAGGCCTTATATGATGCTCAATGCACAGATTGTCGAGTGGCTGGGGTTCCCCAATCCGCTTACAGCCGATTTCAGCATACTGTCACAGACCGGACTGGAGGGTGAGGCGCTCAAGAGCCAGACTGTTCTGGCCAGCAGCCTGCCTTACAGCGTTGCAATCGTGCACTCTCTGTTCAACATCATCACAACCCTGATTCTTGTATGGTTCATTCCGCAGTTGGAGAAACTGGTCATGAAGATGGTTCCCAACAAGGAAGAGGAGAAAGAGGTGTTCCATCTGGTTTATATCGGTAAGGGTAACGCCAATCTGGCCGAGTTGTCCATAACTGAGGCACGCAAGGAGATAAACCATTTTGGTGAGATATGCACCAAGGGATTCGGATATGTGCGTCAGGCCATTCAGGAGTCCGAGACTGATGGATTTGAGGAGTTCCGCCAGAAACTGGTCAAGTATGAGGAGATTACGGACCGCATTGAGTTTGAGATTGCATCATACCTTAATCAGGTAAGCCAGAATGATATATCGGACCAGGCACGTCTGCAGGTCAAGGCCTATTTCAAGATAATAGGCGAGATGGAGTCTCTGGGTGATTCGGGTGAGGCAATTTCACGTCTGCTGCAGCGTAAGCGTGACCATGGTAAGGTGTTCAACGACCTTATGCGCAAGCGCATAAATGAGATGCTTGACACCATGCAGAAGGCCTATGACGTTATGAACACCAATCTGGCACAGGCCAGCGTGACGGACATAACAGACGCATATGTGGCCGAGGATGCCATTAACAATATGCGTGACAGCCTGCGTGAGGAGCACCTCAAGAATATGGAGGTCAAATCATATGACTATACAGCCGGCGTTTATTACTTTGACCTTATCCAAGAACTGGAGACTATGGGAGACTTTATGATCAATATCTCCCAGGCTCTGGTTGGTTTGAATTGAGAATTGAGAATTGAGAATTAATACTCAGAACCTCGTTTTATAATTCTCAATTCTCCATTCTCAATTCTCCATTCTCAATTCCCAATTCCTGGAGCAACATGCTTGAACGATGAGCGAGGCCGTACATTTGACCTTGCAGCTTCCATGATAGCGTCTTTACGTCGCAGTATGGCCTCTTCGGCTTTACCCTTACCGGGAGTGTACATCTTGTCATACTGGGCACGTCCCACCTTGATATGACGGATGGGGAACTCTGCTATTTCATTAAGCGTGCCACTGATGGTAACACCCAGGCGGATCGGAAGCGGACACTTGGTCAGCGATATGTTGTAGTTGCAACTCAGACCGGCATCAATATTGTGACGCCCGCTTATTATAGCCTCGTAACGGTCCATCTTGATACGGGTAGGATAGAGGTCAACCTTGCCGTCCAGAACCTGAAGTTCAACATCCAGACTGTCTATAACGGCTTTGGCATCCTTACTCATAAGCAGCTTGCGTTTTATGCCGTCAAACATCTCACTGTCAAGAACCTGAAGATTGGCTCCCTCAATAACGGCGTTGCCCATGAGCGTGAACATCTGGGGATAGAGTGGTCCGTTTGTTATGTAATCGGGATCCAGGAATGTTTGTGCTGAAAGATGGAATTGCGCCTTTCCTGACAAAGCCTTCAACATGGGAACGATTGAGTCTACAGCAGGAACAAGGTCAATGAGTTCATCAATCTCGATGTCAAGCAGATGGAAATCCAACTCCATAAAGCGGTCCTCAACATTAGGCGTGCGGTAGATTGCTGTAAGCTGCATCTCGGCAGCCTTTGATGAGAAACCAAGTTCCTGCATGATTATGACACCGTCCTTGATGGATATATCACCTCCTACATTGTTGAATGTGTGTTCATTGAAATCAACCTCCGACAGGTTGGTGTAAAGGGTAAGGTCAATGCCCTTGGGTATCATGATCGGACCTGTAGAGACGGTATCCTGCCCCTCTTCAACCTGCTCGATGACCTTAGTGGCGGCTTCCTCGTTCTCTTCGGAATTGCCGGTAAGAGCCATAAGCCTGTTCAGGTTCATGTGGTCCGACTCCAGTGAGAGTTCGCCGGTGAGCAGTCCCTTGCCGTCCATGAATTCACCTATATTGTATATATCGCCCCACAACTGAATGTCAGAATCATCAATTTCCGCACGGCAGTCATTGATGTTGAAACGGCCCAGTGAGAAGTCAAAGTCCAGTGTCTTGAGACTGATTGGAGATTCAAGGATATTATTGACCTGACCTTCATCAAGGATCATCTTGATCTGAGGATTCCATTGGTTGAGGATCTCGGTCTTCGTAGAGTCATACTGGGCCAGAGCCTGCAGGGATGTAGAGCCTAATGTCGCGGACAGTGCGCTGCCCATTGCAGCTGACAGCCTGTCAAATCCCACATCGGCCTTCATGGCGATCTTACCATCGGCGGGCGCCATGTTGAGACTGATGACAGGGTTCATAATGGTACCGGAGATAGTGTCCATATCGGCATCTATCTGGCTTACACTGAGGTCCAACAGGACATTCATTTTGTCTATATCCTCATCCAAACCTGCTACGGAGGCACTCAGATTGAGTTTCTGAAGAGAGGCATTGATTGTTGTGGAGTCTATCATCGTTACATCAAGGTCTGATGCTACGATTGCCACATCGGCAGTCTGGCGGTTCTTCTCTACAGCAACAAGGCTGGGATAGACCGCATCAATTGACAGATTGCCGGATGCTGCTTTCAGTGAATCATTTACTGTGGCGTCAAGATTCTTAAGCGAAATCCTGGCTTTGGCATTATCCAGAACGGGTCCGTTATCGGCAACAGCACCCTTGATGCTGATATCAAGCCCCACGGTGCCGTGAACGTCGATACCATCCAATGCATCCCGGAATGTTTCAGGAATCATTGAGACAAGACGGTCTATGTCAAGGTCTCTGGGGGTGCTTATTCCGGCACGGCCCGCAACAGTCTGCTGTCCGCCAAGAGTACCATTGGCGTTGAATGCTATCTGCTGGCCGTCAATACATACGTTTGCGCCCTTTCTGATGTTGAAACGGGATATGTTCCTGTCTGTTTCAAGCGGCAGATTAAAACTCATCGGCCAGCCAGGTACATAGATTGCGCTGTCCATTTCTATTCTTACCGACGGAGTGGAGAACTCTGAAAGGAGAGTAATATCATCACCTTTGATCGTAGCATCGGCTTTCAATGAGAGTCGGTCTGAAATGACGTTGATGGGATCCGGTCCTCCCTGTTCAAATACGGTACCCTCAACATCGACAGTCAAACCGGTGTTTACATCGCTCAAATCCAGTTTAAGCGCGCCATCCATTCCCAAGAGCACTTTCTCTATCTGTGCCTTTGTGATGATTCCGGTTGAATCCTCCAACTGTAGCATTATGTTACGGGAATCAAAAGTAAAACCGCTCACATTGGCGTTGTCGCCCGAAAGCGATGCCTTATCGGCTTGGGTTACTATGTTACCGGTTTGGGTCAGCATTCCTTCTGATGAGTACTTCAGGTCGGAAGCAGTCAGACGGAAACCTGCAATCAGGTCCTTGAGTCCATCATCGCCCAGATAACAGCTCACATTACTCAGGACCAGTCTGAGATCATTCAGGTCGGCCCGTATGTCATCCATGGAGGCCTGAGTCTCCTTAAGGTCAATGGCTATTTCCGCACCGACTTTCTCGTTGTATTTGGAGAGTACGGCATTAGCCTTAAGGCCATCCAGAGATGCTCTCACATCAATTGAGTCATTCTTTATGGCAGCATTGACTGATGCAAGTCTTATGTCTGCTTTCGCATCCAGACTGTCATAATTGATCAATCCTTTCAGGTCAATGTCCAGGTCATTGATTCCTGCGTTAATACCTGATGACATGTCCTTGTAAGAGGCGTCGATGTTCTTTATGGAGATCTTCTGCAGGTCTGCATATATATCCATGCCGCTATCCTCTTTTTCAGGCTCTTCCTTATCGGATGTTCCGAATACGTCCAGATTGGAACTTCCGTCCCGGGCAGTAAACAGATTGGCACCGACACCGTTCAGGAACAGATTGGTAAGAATTATCTTTTTCTCCTTGTACAGAGTCTTGAAATCCACGGTTACGGTGAATTCATCCACAGCAGCGAGTGTATCATATGGAGAAGCCTCCATGTCATCGTATATGACAAGACCGTTCAGCCGGAACCCCAGGAAAGGGTAGGAACCTACCAGGGTAAGGTCAACGTCGTCTATCTTGGCCCTTGCGGGTGAATACTTGTCAATTGCTTTCTCTGCGATCTTGGTCAGGCTGGAAGATGAAAAGACCATCCAGCATGCAACCAGAACCAAAATGATCACCAGTCCAATCAGCGAACCGAGTGTGATTCCGGTTATCTTGAGCGTTTTTTTGAGTTTCGGTTTCATTACTTCTTGGTAAAGACGATTATGGTCTTGTCAGGGTCAGCCTGGTCATAAACTTCCATTTTGGTCTCTTTCAGCTCTTCTATTATGAAGACGGTGAATGTGACTATTTCAGATTGCCCCTGTTCATATTTGTCAAATTTCAGTTCAAGTTCATCTCCGCTCAAAGACCATGTGAAGGTCTGAGTCCTGCCTTGCTGTGTACGTGAACCGGTATAATCATCGTGGAATACGTAACTCCACGTGCCGGTACTCCAGGATCCAATCAGCATGTCTTCATCAAAATCATCCTTTCCGCATCCTGCAAAAACAAGAATAACGGCAAGAAGCAATAATGACAACCGGGTTATTTCCTTTTTCATATAGCAGTATATTTGGTTTTCTACCTTAATAAATATAGTAATAATGGGACGAAGTTAATCATTTTTTACTTATGTCGTAATATATTGGAGACATAACAACAAATCAAACGAATTCTTATACGGATTCTAAAACAAAAAAGTAACTTTGCGAGTCATTTTTAAGACTGTCTATATGTTTAGAAGCAAAACTTGTGGAGAACTGCGCCTTGCCGATGCCGGTACTACCGTAACATTGGCCGGATGGGTTCAGAGAGTACGTAAGATGGGCGGTATGGTCTTTGTTGACCTTCGTGACCGCTACGGTATTACCCAACTTGTGTTTGACGATGCTACAGATGCCACTCTTTGTGAGCAGGCAAACCGTCTGGGCCGTGAATTCGTGATTCAGGTGACCGGAAGGGTGAGTGAGCGTTCCAGCAAAAATCCCAAGATTCCCACAGGTGACATTGAGATTCTGGTCAGTAACCTGACTGTCATCAATGCGGCCGATACGCCTCCCTTTACCATCGAGGACGATACCGACGGCGGCGATGACCTCCGCATGAAATACCGCTATCTTGACCTGCGCCGCCAGTGCGTACGCAAGAACCTGGAACTGCGCCACAAGATGGTTATGGAGATCCGTAAGTTCCTGGATGACCTTAACTTCATGGAGGTTGAGACACCTATTCTTATAAACTCCACTCCAGAGGGTGCACGTGACTTCGTGGTGCCTTCACGCATGAACCCCGGTCAGTTCTACGCTCTGCCTCAGAGCCCCCAGATACTTAAGCAGCTGCTTATGGTATCGGGATTTGACCGTTACTTCCAGATAGCCAAGTGCTTCCGTGACGAGGACCTGCGTGCTGACCGTCAGCCTGAGTTCACACAGATTGACTGCGAGATGTCATTTGTGGAGCAGGAGGATATCCTGCAGATATTCGAGGCTATGGCCAAGCATCTGTTCAAGAGCATCCTGGGTATTGATTTCAAGGAGCCTTTCCAGCGTATGACCTGGCAGGACGCAATGAAATACTACGGCAGTGACAAACCGGACCTGCGCTTTGACATGCACTTTGTAGAGCTGATGGATGTTCTCAAGGGCTACGGATTCGGCGTCTTTGACAGCGCCGCATACATAGGCGGTATCTGCGCCAAGGGTGCCGCGACATACACCCGCAAGCAGATTGACGCTCTTACAGAATATGTTAAGCGCCCGCAGATTGGTGCCAAGGGTATGGTTTACGCCCGCGTTGAGGCTGACGGCAGCGTCAAGTCATCGGTCGATAAGTTCTACTCTCAGGAGGTTCTGCAGCAGCTTAAGACTGCCATGAACGCCGAGGCCGGTGACCTTATCCTGATTCTCTCGGGCGATGACGCCATGAAGACCCGCAAGCAGCTCTCAGAACTGCGTCTTAAGGTGGCCGATGAGCTTGGCCTGCGTGACAAGAACCAGTTCAAGTGCCTCTGGGTTATTGACTTCCCTATGTACGAATGGTCAGATGAGGAGAACCGCCTCATGGCTATGCACCATCCGTTCACCAGCCCCAAGCCCGAGGATATTCCTCTGCTGGACACCGACCCTGCAAGCGTCCGCGCTAATGCCTACGATATGGTCATAAACGGTATCGAGGTTGGCGGCGGCTCTATCCGTATCCACGACAGCAAGCTGCAGGCTACCATATTCAAGATTCTGGGCTTCACTCCTGAGCAGGCTCAGGCCAAGTTCGGTTTCCTGATGAACGCCTTCAAGTTCGGTGCACCTCCTCACGGTGGTCTGGCATTCGGACTGGACCGCTTTGTGAGCATCTTTGCCAAGCTGGACAGCATCCGCGACTGCATAGCGTTCCCCAAGAACAACTCAGGCCGCGACGTCATGCTGGATGCTCCCGGTCCTCTGGATCAGTCCCAGCTAGACGAACTCCAGCTCAAAATCGACCTAAAATGATACAAAAGGGGACAGTCCCCTTTTGTACTATTTTTGACCGCTTCTCGTAATTGGGGAGCGGTTTTATTTTACACTCCGCCGGACTAACCACATTTGGGACGCAACGTTCCGCGACTACTCGAGCTCCTTCCAAGGCCTAAACATCGATCTCCTCCTTTTTAATCCCCTTCGGGGCTTAACAGTCGTCAAACACCGCGATGTTCTTAACGGCCTTTCCAGGGCTCTCGCTTAACGTCGCTGCACTGATGGTCCCAAATGTGGTTAGTCCGGCTCCGTGCAAAAGAAAACCTCTGCTCACTGGGAATTTTATTCAGTCGGACTATTTCAGCAGGAACGCTGATAAGAAACAGTTTATTCCACATTTGCAGTATATTTGCAAAAAACGGACAAATATGAGACATTGCAGGTACGGATTGAGATTGACGCTTGTTTTGGGAGCCGGCTTGGTATTAGGGGCATGTACGGGAAGCGGATGGACTGATAGAGAAAGGATGATCATATCATTGTCTGATTCTGTCATGTTTGTAACTACGTTGCCGCAGGACAGCGTTCAGTTGCGTACTCCAAGCATTGATGTAGCTCCCCGTGAGTTACAGTCCGATGAACTCAAGACTCTTATGGCTAAGATGTTGCGTACCGTTACTGACCCGTCGCAGGATGGAGTGGGGATTGCTGCTCCCCAGGTGGGTATAAACAGGCGCATTATCTGGGTGCAGCGCCTTGATAAGGAGGATGAACCGTTTGAGTGTTACGTGAATATACACATTGACAGCCTTTACGGCGGTACGCGGCGCGGTCCGGAGGGATGCTTATCGGTCCCGGGGTATCGCGGTATGGTTACACGTAGTAACAATGTGATTATCTCATACTCTGACCTCGAATCGGGCAATACGGTAAAAGAAGAGATAGAAGGTTACACGGCTGTCATATTCCAGCACGAGTGTGATCACCTGGATGGTATCCTCTACGTTGACAGGGCCGATACCGTCTATATCAACCAAGCCTGGATGGAGGAACTCAAACAATTCGACTACACTCGTCCCGATTGGTGGTAAATAACCAAATGAACATATATAAGCCGCTGCTCGTTTAGGAATGACCTATGAGTTCTTAAAATGAAATGTCCCAACCTAGACGTTTGGCCAATTCTTGGACTAAAGAAAGGTCTTTATTCGGAATAGCCAACTTAATTGTATTTGTGGTTCCGTATTTAAATTGAGGTTCCATAATCATTGATGGTTCGGGTTCCTGATATGAATATTCTTGAGGGATAGGGGACGTTTCTTTGGGTGGTTTATTAGCTGCTTCACATAACGCTTTCTTTACAAAAGCGTTAATGGATATTCCAGCCTCGGTAGCCAGATTTGCAATAATACGGTGAGTTTCTGGTGAGATACGCACATTGAACGTTCCGGTATAACTTTTCTGTGGCTTTACGTTATGTTCCTCACAGAATATGAGATAATCATCTACAGCTTCTTTGAAAGCTGCAGTTAGTTCCTGTACAGATTCGCCCTCATAGTTTACCAATCCGTCAATTCCTTCAATTTTTCCAAAAAAGACCTTGTCAGGCTCACTATAGGCAACAGACCCTATGTATCCTTTATATTTAAGCGTATTCATATCTCTATATCCTTGTTCTTAATTAGTTCTGACAATAATTGTTTTACAGCATATCGCTTTATTTCTTTTTGAGGGTGAGGTCTATGTAAAAACAGAGGCTTTCCCCCTGATTTATAAAACATAACCCTTGATCCCGATGTCTTACCCTTATTAGATTTCATATATCCCAGCTGAATCAACAACCCTTCTGCTTCATCAAATGTAAAGTCATTTGGTAATCGTTTCAACCGTTCAATCAACTTTTCTTTTGTTCCCATATGCAAATGTAACTATATTTTAGTTACAACGCAACTGTTTCACTTTATTTTTTAAAATAATGATGTTTTCGATTTACTTTTGGGAGTTATCTGCAACTATGGTGTAGAAACGCAAGTTTATGACACGACAGGAATTTGAACAGTTGACTCTACGGATACGAAGCAGGTTGGTGCTTATGGCCGGCCGTTTCGTGAAGGATTCGGGGATACAGGATGCACCGGATGATATTGTCCAGGAGTCGCTGCTCATGCTTTGGAGTCAGACGGAGAACGGATATGAGATCCGGAATCCTGAGGCTCTGGCCGTTACTGTAACCAAGAAGGTTTGTCTTGCTCATCTGCGTGGTAGTAGGGCGGTGATGCAGTCTATTGACGGAGTTGATTTGGCGGGAGGTCCTTCAGCATCGGATTTGACCGATGAGGCCGATATGGATACCGTAAAGAAGTCGCTCTTGTCAATGCTTACGCCTACACAGAGGCATTATCTGCATCTGAGAAATGAAATGGGGCTCTCTCTTGATGAGATGGAGGAGGTGACGGGATGCCCCAAAACCAGTGTTAAAACAACGCTTTCAGCAGCCCGCAGGCTGATGATGGAACACATAAAGAAGGACTTATGAATACTATGCTTGAAAACAAACAGTTCCGCAAGGCTCTTGCAGAGCGATACCTGGATGCCGATACCACCATCCGTGAGGAACAGATGCTGGCCGATTACTATACATCGCATCATCCTGATGCCGATGAGGAGCCGATAGCCACACTTATCAAGATGACGCACGCTGGTGCATCGGACATGATTGATACGGCCGATTTTGACCGCATTATCAAGAGCAGAAGGCCTGTACGCATGATTCTCAGGTGGAGTTCGGTGGCAGCCGCTGCAATAATTCTGATGCTTGTGAGCCTGCATATCGGCCACAAACAGTTGCAGCCGGAGAATCAGACGGCTATCAGCACCATGCAGATTCTGGAGGGTATGGAGATGATCTCCAAGATTGAGGTGGGAGAGATTGAATCCGTTAAGGCCGAACCTCACGGCAGTACGGTTGTCATAACCGTTAAACTAACCGACGGCAAGGAAAGAAGCTACTCAATGACGTGTAATTCCGATGCCAGTTCGCTATCATTCACCGCATTAAACTAACTCTATTAAATAATTGAATATGAACGCATTATTAATCTCAGCACTGTTTGCTGCGCTGTCAGTTCCCAATGAAATTGCAGCCCCGACCGACACCATCAACCGCTATGTAATAGACGGTCAGACCATCACTGCATTTGACGGCTCTCAACTGGTCTCAAAGACCATCGTCAAGTATGACATAAACTACAAGAACTCTGCCGAAGGGGTAATCAAAGAGCATAATATCAAGACAAAAATATCGGACCCATTTGATATGATCATGAGTTCAGATGTTAATACAGACCCAACTGGCAAATCATCAACAACATATAAGTCTTCAACGTGGGAATCAGGAAGCACGACATCTTCTACATATAAGTCCAACGGCTTTTCTGAGGGGGAACTGAAGAGTGCCTTTAAAGAAGGTGAAACACCGCTCATTATTGTAGACGATGAAGTCTTCAACGGAAGCATCGAAGATATAGATGCTGAAAACGTCCGGTCCATGACCGTCCTGAAAGGAAAAGCTGCAGTAACCGTCTGGGGCGAGAAAGGAAAGAACGGAGTAATAGATATCAAAACCAAAAAATGATACAAAAGGGGACAGTCCCCTTTTGTACTATTTTTGACCGCTTCTCTTTTTGGAGGAGCGGTTTTCTTTTACAGAAAGGATGCTGGGTGCACGTGGCATTCCGGTTTCCGGAGCCTGGACATCAGTATTCGGGAGCGTCAGTGGAGCGCCCTGGAGGATCCCGTTAAGAACGCCGCTTGTTTGAGGAACGTTCGGCCCCGTAGGGGACGATGAGGACGAGTTCGGCGTTTAGGGTCCGGAGGGGTGCGGAATAGCCCCGTAACGTCGTCTCCCGAATACTGATGTCCAGGCGGAGGAAACTGGCTAAAACATTTATCTTTTTTAGCAGAAAAAGCTTTGCAGAGTCGTGCAGAAAGCGGAAATTTGCAGGCGTAAAACTTCAGGGTGGGGCGCAATTCCCCGACCGGCGGTAGAGTCCGCGAGCCGAAAGGCCGAACCGTTGCGATTACGGTACCGACAGTATAGTCTGGATGGGAGAAGAATTTATGAGTATCAAAACAGTCCTCTCAGGCGTTATCGCGCCTGCAAAACTCATTTGTGCCAAGGGCGTGAATGAGACATCCGAGTTCAGTTTTTCGGCTATGGCCGGCAGTATGTCATTCAGACTCATCAGGTTTGCGTGCCTATGTGTGTTGTTGTTTGCCAGTGTAGGGGCATCGGCACAGAACACTACAGCATCCATCAGCGGTTCCGTGAAAGACTCTGACGGTGAGCCGCTCCAGGCCGCATCGGTAGTGGTTACCAACAATGAGACCGGCGCATTCTACGGCGCGGTTGCCAATAAGTACGGCATCTTTTCCCTGTCGGGACTCAAGCCAGGCAAGTATCTGGTGACGGTATCGTTCCTGGGTTATCAGGATGTGGCTTATGACAACGTGGTGCTCTCTATGGGTAAGGATTACAATTTCAATGTGATACTTAAGGAGGAGACCAGAAACATCCCGACCGTGACCATACGCGGCGAGAGTACGCACTTTAACGAGACCCGTACCGGCCAGACCTATCACATTGGCAGGGAGAGCATGGCGATGCTGCCGTCAGTTAACCGCAGCATGCTGGATTATACACGTCTGTCGCCCTACAGCGGCATTGAGAACACCATGGCCGGTAGGGATGGCCGCGGTACCACACTCACAATCGATGGGGCAGTACTGAACAACAGTTTTGGTCTTTCGGCCGATCTGCCCGGCGGCGGAACACCTATTTCTATCGATGCAGTCGAGGAGATGCAGGTGGCAATTGCGCCTTACGATGTACGTCAGAGCAACTTTACGGGCGGTGGCATCAATGTAATCACCAAGTCCGGTACAAACACATTCAAGGGCACTGCCTACACCTATTTCCATAATGAGAAGATGCGCGGCAACCGTATTGACGGCGTGGATCTGGGCAACAGGGTTAGCAACAGTCATACTACGGTGGGATTCACACTGGGTGGTCCGATACTTAAGGACAAGCTGTTCTATTTTGTTAATGCAGAGTACGTTACCACTCCGGGGCCGATTACCGAGTATAAGCTTTCACAGGACGGAGTTGGTGATGATGCCGCAAAGATAAGCCGCGTTACGGCTGCCGATATGGATAAGTTTGCCGCCGCACTCAAGGCGTACGGTTATGATGCAGGCGGATATGACCTCACCAACGGTGACCAGACCAATACCAAGGTTCTGGCACGACTGGACTGGAATATCAACAACAACCACAACCTGATGCTGCGTTACAACTGGACGGGTAACAGGCAGTGGAACACTCCCAATGCCAAGAGCACAGTGGGTGCCAAGGCTGCATCGGACCGCATATCAAAGAATTCGTATGCTTTCCGCAATAACTGCTTCAGTATCAATGACAACGCATGGTCGGCAGTGGCCGAGCTCAACAGCCGCCTTAGCGGCAAGATGAGCAATAAGCTGTCGGCCAGCGTATCGGATGTGAGCAATCTGAGAGGTTCAGAATCGGCATGGTTCCCGCATATCGATATCCGCAAGGACGGTGACGCGTTTATGAGCGCCGGTTATGAGGCTTTCTCAAACGGAACCGGAAACTACGTGCGTACATACAGTTTCAGTGACCATATTCGCTGGACACTGGCTCACAGCACCATTACGGCCGGTCTGAGCTATCAGTATCAGAAGGGTGCCACCAACTACCGCATGTACGGTACGAGTTACTACCGATACAACTCACTTGAGGATTTCATCAACCAGGCTGCTCCCGCGGCATTCGGAATGACCTATACATACGATGGGATTGATGATCCCGCATCACGTACATCATTTGGTCAGACCGCCGCTTTCCTGCAGGCTGAGTCACATATAACAGACAAGTTTACTGTTACATACGGACTCAGGGCAGACCATATGCAGTATTATAAACCGCTGCAGACCAATGAGTCATTCAAGGCTCTTGACTGGACAGACCACTTCTACGCATCCGGACAGGCTCCCACAGGCTATAGGTCTCCCGTGATAGACAACGGCAAGTGGCCCAAGGCAAACGTGCAGTTATCACCGCGTATAGGATTCAACTGGGATGTGAACGATGCCCGCACGCTGACCGTTCACGGAGGTGCAGGACTGTTTACGGGCCGGATTCCGCTGGTGTTCTTTGCCACAATACCCAACAGCAGCGGTATGCTGCAGAACACCGTTATGTTCCCGACTGCTAGCGATGCCTTCCTGACTGGTTTGCAGGGCAAATTCTTATATACTGAGGCCGATTTAAGGAACTATCTGATTCAGCAGGGTCTGCCCATGACAGCAAACCCCAATCCGGTGCTTAAAGGTGCATCAATAACCGGTATTCAGGATAATTTCAAGCTTCCGCAGGTGTTCAAGACATCCCTTGCCATAGACTATGAGCCCGATGACCTGGCATTCCCGCTGTCAGTATCGGTAGAGGGTATCTACAACAAGGATATCAACGCCGTATATATCGAGAACTACAACCAGGTTCACGACGGTGCTGCCGAACGTTTTGCCGGAGCTGATAACAGAGTGAATTACAACACGGTAGCACCAGTCTATTCAACAGTATCCAAGTCTGGTGGAGCCATGGTTATAAGCAATACCGACAAGGGTTACAGCTGGTCATTGGGCGGAACTCTCAAGGCTGAACCCGTGTACGGTCTTAAGACTGAACTTGCTTACATACATCAGGTTTCAATGTCCGTACAGGATATGAAGGGATCGGCACTTAATTCGGCCTGGAGCAACGATGTGAACGTGAACAGCCCCAACGAACTGGTTCTGCGCCCATCTGCCTATGTTATTCCGGATAAGCTGTCGGCTATGGCTACATACCGTATCGGTTACGCCAGAAATAAGTTCATGAGTACTGAGGTTGGAGTGTTCTACACTGGTTATACAGCCGGTACCTATAGTTACACCTACAGCAATGACATGAACGGTGACGGTATCACCAATGATCTTATTTACATACCGGCAAGTAAGGATGAGGTAAAGTTTGTGGACAATGGTGCAATAACTGCAGAGATGCAGCAGCAGGCCTTCTGGGACTTTGTCAACCAGGACAAGTACCTGAGCAGACATAAGGGTGAGTATGCCGATGCAAACGCTGCCCGTATGCCATGGCTGAACCGCCTGGACCTGCATCTGGCCCAGAACTTCAATGTAGGTGCCCTGAGAGGCTCCAAACGCAACAACGAGACTTTGCAGGTGTCACTTGATATCATGAATGTGGGTAACCTGCTTAACAGCAAATGGGGTGTCATGCAGACTCCCGCAGCCTGCAACAACGCCAAACTGCTGGAGTACAAGGGTACGGATGCCGAAGGATATCCGCAGTTCACGATGGCTGTAAATAAGGAAGGCCTTGTTCACAAGACCTTCGATATGGATAAATCCAACTCCAACTGCTGGTATCTCCAGCTGGGAGTAAAGCTGATATTTGATTAAAATAGTACAAAAGGGGTCTGTCCCCTTTTGTATCATTTTAGATACAAAGCAGGGCTATTGAGACCGCAGCAAGTACTATACCCAGTATTTGGTGCGGTTTCATCTTTTCATGGAATGCCCACATGCCAACCAGGGCTCCTATGGCTACTATTCCGATGTTGTGAAGCGGGAACAGCAGGGAGGAGTCTATGGTCTTCATGGCCAGCATCAGTGTGTAGGTGCAGAAATAGTTGATAAGGCCCAGTGCTGCGCCTCCCAGGATGTTCTTGAATTGTATAGGAGTGCGCTTGCCACTCTCATCCTTGGTAAAGAATGAGTATGAGCAAATTATCATGGCCACAAAGAATACCGATGCAGTAACCAGTGACAACTCGCTGTTGATGGCCTGCTGGGAGAGTCCGGCGGCTGTATCGGCCACAGTAACCTTATGCTGTAACACCTTGAGGAACGAGTTGCTGGCTCCGAATACAATGAATACTGAAAGCGGGGCCAGTATGTCCATGACGGTGATTTTGTGTCCGCTTTCCTGCTTTCCGGTCCATACGGTAAGGGTCATTGAAACCAGAACCAGACAAATAAGCAGCCATTTGGGCTTGTCGCTGCCCTGAATCATAAGATATGATACGATGATGGGTATTACCATCGATGCGCGGCTGCAGACCGTGGAAATGGCTACACCTACACGACGGGTGGATTCGGACAGCAGGACCATACCTGCCATGAAAATGAATCCCAGTATGATCACAGGCACCAGCCAACTGGCCTTGAATGGGTTGACAACCACCTCACCGTGAAGTGAGAACAGCATACCCATAACAAAGGCTATCAGGTAGTTGAAAAAGATTGCCTGGTGTGAATCGATATCTTTGCGATGAAAGATCTTAAACGCTACAGAGAACATTGCGGCGCATACGGTCGCAATGATGAGAAACAGAATTCCTGCTAAAGTCATATTTATAAATATCAATCAATTAATCCACGGTTACGTAACATTGCCTCGGTCTTGGGATCGCTGCCCCTGAACTGACGGTACAGTTTCATCAGGTCATCGCTGCCGCCTTTCTCCAGAATGTTCTGACGATAGCGCTTGCCGGTCTCTTTGTTGAGAAGGCCCTCCTCCTGGAAGCACTGGAAAGCATCGCAGTCCAGAACCTCGGCCCATAGATAGCTGTAATAGCCTGCGCAGTAGTCATTGTTGAATATGTGGTTAAAGAATGTGCCGCGGTAACGATACTCAATCTGCGGTATCATACCCAG
>Ga0256405_10002791_pt1 | contig 38222 bp, 50 predicted proteins | sample RumenRJG_02DNA_FD_189096 | JGI IMG/M metagenome (GOLD analysis project Ga0256405, IMG submission 189096) | Bovine rumen microbial communities from Lethbridge, Alberta, Canada - RJG_02 | ecosystem: Host-associated > Mammals > Digestive system > Stomach > Rumen | place: Canada: Alberta...
CAACGACATGGCGGCAGATGTTACCATGTTACGTATAATTCAAACGGAGGAATAGGGATGCCAACAACGGAGCAACAGAAAATCTTGGATATTAAAGTACGTTACGAGGATGCCATCAACGGCATCGTGAAGTACAAGGAGAAAATCGACGAGTTAAGGGAAGCCGAGGCGGAACTTGGGCAACAGTTAGAGGAACAGACAATTACCGAACAGCAGTATCGTACCGAGATGACCGCCATCAGCCAGTCGATAACGTCTTACAAAGAGAACGTGCGAGTACTGAACAAAGAGATTCAGAACAATATCAAAGTACAACGTGAGAATGAGGGTTCGCTTACCCAGCTACGTGCGCAACTGTCAAACCTTACCCGTGCGTATGACCAGTTAGACAAGGAGAGCAGGGAAGGCGAGTTCGGGCAGAACTTGAAAAAGCAGATACTCGATATTACGGCACAGTTGAAGTCGGCAGAGTTCGAGACAGAGCGTTTCTACAGAAACGTGGGCAACTACGAGAACAGTATCAAGAACGCACTGGGAGCGAACAGTAAGTATGTGCAGGGCATGCAGATGGTGTCCGATGTGACGAAGAACGGCATTGCCCCTGCTATGACTATCGCAAAGAACAGTGTCGTGACGTTCGGTAAGTCTTTACTCGGCCTGCTGGCGAATCCCATCGTGGCAACTCTTACGGCTATTGCTGGCGCCATCATGCTGGTGTCTAAGGGCATCAGCTCGAGCGAGGAAAACAGTAACAAATGGGCGGTAATCATTGCCCCGTTGAATAGGTTGCTCACGGCTATGCTGAACGTCGTCCAAGAGATTACGGGTGCAATTCTGTCGTGGGTAAACAACGGTGCGAGACTGGTCGGATGGATAATGACGATGATGGAAAAGTTACCCATTATCGGCAAAATGATAAAGGGAATCAACGATGCGATACGAGAGAGTATTTCGATAGCTAATACCGATGCGGAACTCGCTCAAAAACGCAGGGATATTGAAAAGCAAAACGCCATAGACCAACGGGAGATTGCCAAACTGCGTAAGAAAGCGGCAGGCGAGGACAGGGCAAACAACGCCCAGCGCATTGCCGATTTAAAAAAAGCAGATGAATTGGAAAAAGGCATCATGAAACGCAGGATGGAATATGCGTATCAAGACTGGCAGAACTACAAAAAGAAAGTCGAGCAATCGCAGTCAACATCAGAAGAACTGGACTTGCTCTCACAGAAAGAAGTTGCATATATTAATATACAAACTGAATATTACAGAAACACCATTCGTTTATCGGGTCAAGTGGCTACGGCAGAGAATAATCTACAAAAGCAGTATGCCGCCACGGGTAAATCTGCCACGGACAAAGCACAAGCCATCGAGCAGGCAAAACAGAGGGAATTGCAGGCGGTAAGGTCTGCCGAGGATGCTTTAATCGCCCTAATAGTAGATAGCCGCATCCGTGAGCGTGAACAGATACGTGTTGAGTATGACAGACGTATTGAGGACTTACGGGCATCACTGGAGAAAGAAAAGAATCTGACTGCCACGGCACGGGCGGCAATACTTGCAGAGATAAAGGCGCAGGAGCAACTGCGGCAAAAGGAACTGGACGAACTATCCGCAGAGCAAACGGCTAAGGGCATCGAGCGTGAGCGTGAACGTCTTGAACTATTACTTGAGGCGGTAGGGGAAAACAACCTAAAGCGCAGGGAGTTGACACTGGCGCAACTGGATTTGGAGGAAAAAGCCGAGCAGGAGCGTATCAAGAAAGAGGTTGAGGACGAAGAGAAACGAAACGAAATGCTCTTGGCGTTACAGTTGGCGTTTAACCAAAGACGTTTGGATGTCGAGGCGGAATACGACCAAGCCGTGCAGCAGGCACAACTGAAAGCAATCGAGAATGACTACGCCCAGCGTATCAATGCCGCAGGCGAGAACGAACTGGAGGCGGCACGGTTACGGATGGAGCAGAGCCTTGAGATACTGAACGCAAGCCACCAACTTGAAGGCGAGAGCATCGAGGAATGGAACGCCCGAAGATTGGAACTGGAACAAGACTATATCGACAAGAAAAAGGCACTCGCAGACAAGGAGGTGCAAATCGAGAAGGCGAAAGCCGAGGGCATCGCAAAGGTGTTTGGTGGTCTGTCTGCCGTAGCTGACGCCTTTGGTGAGGAAAACAAAGCACTGGCGCAGGCATCAAAGATACTGGCACTTGGCGAGATTGCCGTGAATACTGGTGTCGCACTGGCAGAGGGTATCAAGCAGGCGCAGAGCGTCCCGTTCCCTGCGAATATCGGTGCGATAGCTACTACGGTAGCCACTATATTGTCGAACATCGCCACGGCTATCAAAACGGTTAAGTCGGCAAAGTTCGCCCGTGGTGGTGCAGTGTATGGAGCAGGCACGGCAACGAGTGATTCCATCCCTGCACAGTTGTCTAACGGTGAATCGGTAGTGACCAGTTCCGCCACGTCTATGTTCTCGCCCATCTTGTCAGCGTTCAACCAGTTGGGAGGTGGTGCGCCCATCGTGGTAGATAGTCCGCAGCAACAACTCGGAGAGGACATGCTGGCGGCTGCGGTTGCAAGAGGTATGCAGCAAGCCCCCCGACCAGTGGTAACGGTTGAGGAAATTAACCGAGTGCAGAATCAAGTCGAAGTCATTGAAAAACTATCCGTATTATGACGCATTACGATATTATCAAACTGGCTGAAAGTGTACTGATGACAGTCGTTAAGAACGGTGTCAACGTGCAGGATGTGGTGTACCTCAAAGTATATGAGGAATACACAAGAATGGAACGGGAGGGGCACAAAAAAACGTTTATCGTGGACTATCTTTCCGAGTTGTATGGTGTGCCAGTGCCTACAATATACCGCATTGCAAAAAGGATGCGCACTGCATTAAGTTTTCCATAATGTTTTGTATATAAGTCTTTAATAGTGAGAGCGTTATGCCGTGAGGTAAGACGCTCTTTTTTGGGTTTTACACAATAAAAACCTATGGTTTTACACGATGTTAAACCAGTGGTTTTACATGATGTGTAACCAGTGGTTACGTTTAGGGGTTACCTTGCCCCCCTCTTGGGGTTATCTTGGGGTTATTTAGGGGTTATCTTGGGGTTATTTTGGGGTTACTTTGGGGTTTGCTTGGGGTTTTCTTGGGGTTATTATGCCCAATTTTTCCCGTTTTTACGCACTTTTTACGCACTTTAGGTTAAATATTAAGCGTTTATATATAATATATTTATCTAAGCTATAATATTTAAATAAAAAAAATAAAGAGAGAAAGAAAAAAAGGTTTTTCGGGTTACTGGCAATTTATAGCGCATTTATGCACTATATTTTTGAAAACCGTTTTAAACGTGTTCTAAGCCGTTATTTTAGGTGTGCCTTAATAAGTACCCACTATCATGGCGTGATAGCATCAGAACGGCTAAAAACGGGCAAATTTTAAATATTTCGTTTATCTTTGTAAACAAATTCGGAAGATATATGGCAACATTGAAGATTTACAACTATATTCAGTCCGAGCAACAGAAGGCAGTCGCATCCTTTTGGGGCGAGGCAGAGGGCGTGTGCTTTAAAGACATTGACACGTTCTGCAATGGACTGTCCGAGAAAGACGATGACATCGACATACGCCTGCACTGTGATGGTGGCAGTGTTACGGAGGGATGGGCAATATATGACCGCCTGCGTGCCACTGGCAAGAGAATCACGGCAACGGTAGAGGGTAACTGCGCAAGCATGGCGACAGTCATTCTGATGGCTGCACCAAAGGAGAGGCGCAGGGCATACCAGTCGGCACATATCTGCGTGCATAACCCGTGGATGTGCCCGTGGGCGTTAGGTGATGCGGTTACGGCAGATGATTTGCAGAAGTACGCCAACGACCTGCGTGCAGAGCAGGCAAAGATGGTTGACTTGTACGTGGAACGCTGCGGATGCGACCGTGCGGAAATCCAGTCGTTGATGGATGAAGATAAATACATCGATACGGAGCGTGCCCTGCAACTGGGTATCATCGGAGAGATAGCCGCCCCGTTGTCGGCATCGAAGAAAGAAAAATGCGAAATCAAAGAGATAATTAACAAGAGTACTAACAACGTAAATTCGGAAAGAATGACAGAAAAGAAAATCGAGGTTAAGGCGAGCGTCCTTGACCGCATTCTTGCCAAACTGGGTTTAAAGTCGTTGGATGATTTCAAGGACGAAGACCTAAAAGGCATGGATTTGAACACGGCTGACGGTGACGTGCTTACTGTTGACCGTGAGGATGGTTCGCCCGAAGTTGGTGACGTTGCGCGCCCCGATGGCGAGCATCTGATGCCCGATGGCACTACCATCGTAGTCGTAGATGGTGTCATCAGCGAGATACGCCCTGCACAAGACGATGCTCCCGAGGGCGAGGACGCTGACGAACAGAAAGGAGAAATGCAGGAAACGGAACTCGATGACCGTGACGAGGAGGAGCAACGTCTACGGGAGCGAATTGCCGAACTGGAGAAAGAGAACGAGGAACTGAAACAACGTCTTGCCGATGCGGAGAGCAATGCCAAGACAAAGGACGATTTGCGGATTCTCAATGCAGTGAAGATGGCAGGAGGTGAAAAGGCACTGGCACGGTTCGCCAGCACATACAAGCCCGAGAGCCGCCAGCCGCAGGGCAAGCAAGCCGTAAAGCATGACACTGGAATGAGTGCCACGGACATCATCGCCGCCCACGACAAAATGTATCAAAAGAAATCAAAGTAAAAAGGAGTTTTAAGAAATGGCTAAGTATTTTCAGAACATACCGCTGCAACCCGAGAACTTGGATTCGCTGCGTGAGGCGGTAATCAAGAAAGTTATCGACGACGAGGACATCCGCAAGGTTGTAACCATTAAGAGAGTGAAGAACGGTGCGCCCCTTGCCGTTATCGGTGAGATGGATGCAGTCGGACACGCTGGTGCAGGATGCAATCCCACGTATGAAGAGATTGGCATCAATAACGCCCTGCAACGCTGGGCACTGGGTGCGTGGGAAATCGCATTGAAGATTTGCTACGAGAATCTTGAAGACACCATCGCAGAGTATTCGCTGCGTACTGGCACGGCTATCGGTGACCTCACTGGCACTGACTTCATGGCGATTTATATGGAACTGCTCGTAACGCAAGTTAAGCGCATGATTTGGCGTTTCGCTTGGTTCGGTGATACCGCAGCCGCTACCATTGCCAACGGTGGTAATATCACTAACGGCACAGACGTAACCCTGCTGACCACTTGCGATGGTCTGTGGAAACGTTTGTTCGCCATTGCAACTGCCAACGCATCGCAGCTGACCCAGATTTCGGCTAACGCTGCCGCCAGCTATGCTGCCCAGAAGTCGGCAATGCTGGCAAGCGGATACGCTACTGGTTTGGTTGATACCATCCTGCTCGATGCCTCAAGCCGTGTCAATGCCAACGGTGAGGCTACACTGTTTGTGAACAAGAAATTCGCTGACTACCTCGCACACGACATCAAAGTCACTTACAAGGACAATATGCCGTTTGAGCGTATCTTCGATGGTTTCTATCTTGGTTACTACAACGGTGTGCGCATCGGTGCAATCGAGACATGGGACTACATGATTGACACCTACGAGAATACTGGCGCAAAGTGGAACAAGCCATTCCGTGCCGTTCTCGCCAATCCTGCTAACTTGCTGGTCGGTGTGGATAAGGAGAACCCAGTCGATGACCTCGACATCATCTTCGACCGAGTGAACCGCATGAACCACATCTACGCCACTGGTAAGATGGACACACGCGTGGCAATGCCCGATAATGTTCATGTAGCATACTAATATGGGCGGCAGGGGGATGCGTTCCCCCTACGTCCTTTTGTTTAACTTGAAAAGGAAAAGGAAAGAATATGGCACAATTATGCGAGGCTCTTATTTCTGCGGACATCGCCTTTGATTGCGATGTGATGTCTGTGCGTGGCATGGAGGCTGACGGGCTTATCATCAACCGTGAAGATGTGGACTTTGCCAACTGCGTGGTTGATAGCACGAATAACAACATCGTTAAGACGTTGGTGTTGAAACCTGGTAAGAAAGCCTACGAGGTTGCACAGTTGGGTAATACTCCGTTCACTGGTTTGGCATCCAATCTGAATGTGGGCACATACCGCAACACTTGGACGCATGACATACCCATTGCAGTACTGGCTAACGACCCCACCGCCTGCAATAAGATTATCGATGCACTCACCAACGGCAATTTCGTTCTGATTCTCAAGAATAAGAACAAGGGCGCAATCGGTGATGGCGAGTATCAGATATTTGGCTACCATCAAGGATGCCGTGCAAGTGCAGGCACGAACGACAAATACAGTGAGGACACCGAGGGCGGATGGCTCATTACCTTGCAGGAACAGAATGCACCGAAGTCGGGCATGTTCCTTTGGAATACCGATGCGACCACTACTGCGGCACAGTATGAGTCGCTGAAGTCGGCAGCATGACCTACGAACAATGTGTGGCTAAGTCGGACGAGTTGAGGGCGAAGTTTAACCGCTCGTTCTCACTCTCCGAGAAAGCCGACATCGTGCAGATGTATAGCGAGGTACTGGGCAAGACATTTCGCCCGACAACTTGCCAGCAATGCTATCATGACGCACTGATTGAAATCTGTTTATATCTACGTAAAAACAAGACTATGAAAAAGAGTTGCAAATATCGCCTGCGTGCTGGTTTTATTATCAGTTGCCCGACGTTCCACAATGGCGAGATATATTCGAACAGTAATCTGACGGACGAGATAGCCGAGGAATATATCAAGATGTTCCCAAGCCGTGCGAAGTATGTCGAGAAAACGCAAATAAGCGGTTCTGAGCCGTTAAAACCCGTTGGGGGTGTAGTTACTAAGGGTAAGGCAAGAAAACCCGTTAGGCGCAAAATTTCGGAAAAATAACTATGAACGTCAAGAATACCAAGATACCCAAGCCACGATTCGATGTGGAGTACGTTAACCGCTTTCGGATGCAGACGTATGGTGCGGACAATCTATATCCGCAACACTTGCAGCGTATAACGGAGGCAAGCGGCACGGCAGAGTTGTGTCTTGCACGTTATGCAAAGTTCATTGAGGGTAACGGCTTTCTCGGTGATGTGTTGAGCGGCTACAAGGTTAACCGTGACGGAACGGCAGACGATTTATTAAAGGACGTGGCGAGGGATTTGTCCCGGTTCGGTGGCTTTGCCTTGCACGTCAATTATAACGTGCTGGGCGAGATTACAGAGGTAAACCACGTACCGTTTGAGTGTTGCAGACTGGAGGAATGCGACGATGCTGGTCATGTGGCGCATATACTGACGCATAAGGACTGGACGGGACGCAGCACGGTGAACGGCAAAAGACTGGCAGTCGATGAGGAACATATAACCCGTCATCATGTGTACAATCCCGACCCGAACGTGGTACTGGCGCAAGTAGCCGAGGCAGGAGGAATCGACTATTACAAGGGGCAGATACTTTGGTGTTCTATGGACGGGAAGAACACGTACCCGACACCCATCTATGATGCCGCCATTACGGACATCAGCACGGACGAGGGATTGGGTAACGTGAAATACAGAAACGTGCGTAATAATTTCCTCGTGTCTTGTATGCTAATCACAAAGAAAGGCGTTCCGCAGATTGATAAGGACGGGCGCGAGATAGAGCAACACATGATAGACACGGATGACTTGCGACAGTTCCAGGGTGACGAGAATACTGGCAAAATCCTGCTGGTCGAACTGGAGAACCAAGAGGACGAGCCGAAGGTGGTACAGTTCCCCGTCAGAAACTACGACAAAGAGTTTGAGACTACGGACAACAGTACCGTAGAAAGGATTTACGCCCAGTTCCATCAAGAACTATTCTACGCCATCCGTATCGGTAAACTGGGATTCAGTGGCACGGTGATGCGTGACGCCTACGAGTATTACGCTGGCGAGGTGACTAACGAGCAGAGGTTCATATCCCGTGCGTTTAGCGAGGTGCTGGCACACTGGCATGATATAACGGTAAGGGATGCAGACACCAGCATCCAGTCGTTACGGTACATTAATTCGGAGGCTACGGCATGAGTTGCGTATGTAACACGGAGAGGGGGCACTTATTAACCCCGATACAGTTCGCGGAGTTGGCACGGCCAACGAGCGTGCATTTGGATGATGACGAAGTGCAGGCATTTATCACGGAGTGCGAGGATGTATATATTATCCCGACCATCGGTTATGATGTGTTCGCCGCTTGTGTCGATTACGTGGATGATGTGACGCTGGGCGGTGTGTTCGATGATAGTTTCGACCCCGAGATATACATGAATGGCGGTGCATTCGTCTTTAATGACTGCGGATGCAATGAGCGCAGCGAGTGGTGTGCTGGTCTGCGTAAGGCTCTCGCCTATTACGTATGGGCAAAAATGGGACGTGCGGACGGTAGCATCATCGCACGGGATGGACTGATGCGGCATAACGACCAGTATGCCAGTCATGTAGACCCGAACTTAAAACAGTATAATGACGTGATGGAGGTTGCCGAGGGTTTTCTTGGTTCGTGCCAACGGTATGCCAAGATGCACGCCTGCAATGTGAGACCAGTAAGACAGTCAAGGGCAACAATTAAAGCGATAGGAGATTAAAACGTGGCAGAGATAACGATAAAATTTGTTGAGGGCAACCCACTGGCAATAAATGTGGTGATGACCGCCATCGAGCATTCAATGCTCAACGGAGAGATGGTGACGGAAACAGTCGATTTCTACCCCGACACTACAAAGCCAGTGCGTGCCGTGCTGGATTGCACAACTGCAAGGAGGCAATACTGTCCGCAGACAAGCGTCACGGATAATGTGGTTTACGTGTCCGACAACGGGAGCATTGCGGCTGGTGTATATACACTGACAATCACCTGCACGGACACTCAGGGCAAGAAAAGGCGGTACAAGTCTGACCCGTGCATTGAGGTGTACGATGCCACCAGTGCCGCAGAGATAGCCGCCACGTTTGATTCGCAGACATACGAGTTAAATGGTGTCTTTTATACCTTTGCAGGTGGCGGTACGGTGCAGGCTGACTGGGACGAAACAGACCCCAATGCCCCGTCATATATTCAGAACAAACCCGACCTTTCGGAATATGCCACGGACGAGGAACTGCAAGCCGTTGAGGAATCCATCCCCGATGTGCCTGCGTGGGCATTGCAGCCGCAGAAACCAACGTACACGGCTACGGAGGTGGGTGCAGTACCTACAACACGCACGGTAAACGGCAAGGCGTTGTCGCAGGACATCACGCTTAATGCTAACGACGTGGGTGCGCAGCCGACCATCCAAGACTTGAGCGAAATCCGCAGCGGTGCGGCCAAGGGTGCAACCGCCTTGCAACAGTCAGACCTCACGCCCGTTGAGAACGACATTGATGCGATAGAGGCGAAGATACCCAGTGCGGCAAGCGCAAGCAATCAGCTGGCGGATAAGAATTTCGTGAACAGTTCTATCGCCACGAACACCGCCACGTTCAAAGGTACTTACAACTCGCTGGCAGAGTTGCAGGCGGTGACGGGAGCGACCAACAACGACTACGGCTTTGTCATTGAGTACGACCAGCAGGGGAACGAGTACTACGACCGTTATAAGTACAACGGCACGGCTTGGATTTTCGAGTACAAGATAGAAAGTACGCCATTCACGGCTGAGCAGTGGGCGGCTATCCAGTCGGGAATCACCTCGGGCGATGTTGCGAAACTGGCGGCATTGCCAACGAAGGCGCAGCTGGATGCCCTGCTCGATGCCAAGCAGGATGTTATCAACGACTTGGCAACAATCCGCAGTGGTGCGTCTGCTGGTGCAACCGCCTATCAGAAACCGAGTGGAGGAATACCAAAGAGCGACCTCGCCGGCGCAGTGCAGACGAGCCTAAACAAGGCTGATTCGGCATTACAGTCGTACACAGAGAGTGACCCCGTATTTACCGCAAGCCCAGCGCATGGCATCACGGAAAGCGACATCACGGCTTGGAACGGTAAGGCAGAAAAGGTGGTAATCGTCAACCACGGGACAAGCGATACTACTTTCACGCTTACGCCCAACATCTTCCATGTGTGGGGCACGGTTGCATCGCTGACGCTGACACTGGCAACGGCAAGCACTACCACGATGGACGAGTTCATGTTCCAGTTTACGAGTGGCACGACCGCCACAACTCTCTCATTGCCGAGCACGGTGAAATGGGTGGCAGAACCCGAAATCGAGGCGGGAATGACTTATCAAGTAAGCATCGTTAATAACATTGCAGTGATTGGAGGTGTATCATGAGCATATTCCGCAGACGGCTGATGATGGGGTTTGGAGAATCCGAACCTCTATATGACTCCGAAATAGCGTACTTGCAGAGTGATGGCAATCAATGGGTCGAGACTGATATTCTGCTGCAAATGCAGGGCAGGAGTTGTATATTGAGGACAGATTGGTATGTGCTTAATAATACCACGGCGACATTTCCTTGCGGAAGTACTGGCGCAAATTGGGCTGATGCTTATGGGCACTTTAGGACTGCCTCAAACTACGCAGGGCATTTAAGACCTTCTTATGGTATGCAGGGTCTTTCTATTAAGGCCAATAAAGCCAATGTAGCACTTGCAGTGGTTCAGAACATGACATCATTCTCGTTGTACCAAAGTGGAACAATGGTCTATACCGGTACAGATGCTAATACAAGACTCGCAAACACCAATTCTTCAGTACCTCTCTATGTTTTTTGCTACAACAACAATGGAGTTGCAAGTAGAATTAGTGCAATGCGGTTTATTAGATGCTATTGCATGACAAATGGCGGTGAATATCTGTTTGATATTGTGCCTGTAAGAAAAGGCACTGTCGGCTATATCTATGATAAAGTAAGTGGCAAGATGTGGGGTAATGCTGGCACGGGTAGTTTTATTCTTGGAAATGACGTGTAAATATGAGATACTACAAAATTATAGACGGGCAAACAGTCTTTTATAAAGACCCCCTAATCGTGGACGGGATGCAGATATACAACCCGAGTGAGGAACTGATAAAGACGGCAGGATGGATGGAGTACACGCCACCGCCAGCACCGCCAGTTGACAACACGAAGTACGAGCCGTACACCGAGGATGTGGTGGCGAAAATCAAGAATCTGCTGCTTGAAAAGGTGGCGGAGCAGACGGACGAGGAGGCACTGGAGAACATCGAACTTTTCCCAACATGGCAGAGCCGAATCGGTGTGCAAGTCGAGCAGGGCGAGCGGTTGTACTACGATGATAAGTTGTACAAAGTGCAACAGACACACACACCGCAGGAGGACTGGCGACCCGATGCCACGGCAAGCCTATACGTGCAGATAGTCATCGAGAGCGAGCAGGGCACTATCGACAACCCCATCGCCTACGAGGTGAACATGGAACTTGTCGAAGGCAAGTATTACACAGAGGAAGGCGTGAAGTACCTTTGCGTGAGGGCACTTGCGCAGTCGGTGTGGCATCTTGCAGACCTCGTTGGGAATTACGTGGAAGTGGTATAAATATACGTAAAAACAGAATTAATTATGAAACAGTTTCTAAGAGGTTTTTTGAGAGGCCATTTTGTTTGGACTTTCGGTGCTTTGTTTCTAGGTTTCATCATGTGTTTTATTACGAAAGACATGCCGAACGAGACCGCAGCTGGGTGGTTCATTGCCGTGATGGGAGCATCGTGCGCCATCATCTTGCAAGGATGGTATCATAAAACGTATGATACTGCCAAGTATGACTGGTTCAACGTCTGCATGGCCATCATCATGTTCATCTTCGCAGGCATCGCAAGGGCATTCATCAACGCTTAAAGCAAACATATGCGTATGAAAAGAATCTATCAATTCATCAAAGACGTATCGGTAACACTGTGTAGGATACCGAGTGACAAATACGTTCATCTGCTTTCTTGCTTGTTGCTGACATTTATCGTTGGCATGGGTGTGTCGTTGTGCAGCGACGAGCCGCAGGCGGTATGCGCTGGGATTGGTGCGTGCGCAGCCATGATTGCCGGCTTTTTCAAGGAATGGCACGACCATTTTACGTATGGCGAATTTTCGTATGCAGACCTTTTCTTCGACCTTGTGGGGTGTTTATTAGGTTTGCTCGTTACAATCGTTTAGAGGGCGTATAAATGGGCAATCTTGCAGAGTATATCGCACGCAGCTATGTTATTCGTGACGCTACGGAGGAAGGGGAGAATACGGCAGACCGTGTCGGCTCGGCTTTCCTCAATGGTGGTGATGTGTTCACGTCTATCCTGCTGGTGAAGTCAAACAACGGCAGGATGATGACATCACGGGATGATGCTATCGTGGCGCAGGGTAACACCATCACGTTCGGCACTGGGTGGGATATGTTCCACGGTAGCGGCTATTTCATGGCTGGCGGCAATGTGGTAGTACCGCAGACGGTCACGGTGGGCGCAGCCAGTGGCGTTGTGTATCTTGACGTTACAGATAATCTGTTTAAGTGGGCAAGCACGACAGAATTACTGGCGGAGAAAGCTATCATCGTGGCGCACACAAAGGATGATGCCATCGTGGAGGTGTTCGCCAATCGTTATATGCTCAATGGAAAGGTATGCGGCAACGGTGTCGGTAGTGGCACGGACATGGCTACGGTGTGGGCGAGCCTTGCGGATAACGGCAGCCAGCAGATAAATGTCAGCCATCTGCGTGATGCTCTCGGAGGTTGTACATGGTGGGGCAGTGGCATGTCGGGCGGTGCGGTCACTGGCTCACTGTCAGACGTGCTGAATATAACGATGACGGGGCGCATATCTATTAACGGCTTTGTCATTGAGTATGACAGTGAAAACAACGCCCTGCGATTCAACGGCTCAATATACGCCACGGGTAGCGTGTCTGCTCTTGGCTACCAGTCGGGGGGCGGTGGCGGTGGTTCTTCTACGCTTGCCGATTTGTTTGATGTGCAACTGACTACGCCCATCGGTGACGGTGATGTGCTGACGTATGACACGGCACTGGGTAAATGGACGAACGGCACGGGTGGCGGTACTGGCAGCGTTACGAGTGTAGGAATGACTACGCCTACGGGGTTGAGGGTTAACGATGGCAGTAGTGCAACGATTACCAGTAGCGGCACGTTTGCGCTGACGATTGGCGCAGGGTACACAATCCCGAAATCTGATGATGTGTCGAAAGGTGTTACGGCATACGGTTGGGGCAACCATGCAACGAAAGGATATGCCACGCAGGCATGGGTAAGTTCGCAGGGGTACACGACAAATGCTGGCACGGTTACCCGTGTCGGGTTGAGCGTTCCGACCGGGTTCTCCGTTACTGGTTCTCCCGTTACTAGTTCGGGAACGCTGACGTTAAGATTTGCCAGTGGCTACTCACTGCCCACCACGGCAAAGCAAAGCCAGTGGGACACCGCCTACGGGTGGGGAAATCATGCGGATGCAGGATATGCCACGCAGGCATGGGTAGAGGCGAAAGGCTATGCCACGCAGGACTGGATAAACGGCAACTACGTCAGCATTGAGTTCTTCAACCGTCTGTTCCGTATGCACGGAGACAATGATACCGTCATCGTGCCCAACGACCTCGACACCACCATTCAGAACATAGAGGCACGATTCGGTCTGTGGACGGAGAGTTTTCTGAGTGCTCTAGGGCGGAACAGTAGCGGTGGCGTTGGCGGAGCATCGACGCTGGCCGACCTGCTCGATGTGAACATCACCAACCCCACCGTTGGCGAGGGTCTTATCTATGACGGAAACAGATGGGTGAACAGCCCCATCGGAGGCGGCACTGGCAGCGTGGAGAGCGTAGGACTGAGCATGCCGACGGGGTTCTCCGTCACTGGCTCACCCATCACCACAAGCGGCACGCTGGCAGTCGGATTCGCATCTGGCTACAGTCTGCCACCGACGAGCAAGCAGGCGCAATGGGATGCCGCCTACAGTTGGGGCGACCATAGCCAAGAGGGCTATGCCACTGAGGCATGGGTGAACGCCAAGGGCTACACCACGAACAAGGGCACAGTGACGAGTGTGCGAATGACTGTTCCTGCCGGATTGACCGTGACAGGCTCGCCCATCACCACCAGCGGCACGCTCGCCATCAGTCTCGGCATCGGCTACTCTATTCCGACGACGGCAAAGCAAAGCCAATGGGACACTGCTTATGGGTGGGGCAATCACGCACTGGCGGGATATGCCACGCAGGCATGGGTGAACGGAAAAGGCTACGCCACGCAGGCATGGGTGAACGGAAAAGGCTACGCCACGCAGTCTTCTCTCACATCTGCCGTGACACGTATAGGGGCACTGGAGGGCTATTTCACGAACGGGGTAGCCAATCAAGCGGCACGATTGAGCGGTTCATCTACATATCAAGCATGGGGGCAGACATACTGGCAGAACGGCACACCCAAGAGCATTGGCAGCGCAAGCGCACGGGCGAATATCTCCTATGCTGGTAGCGTGTCGATGGGATGGTCGTTGAATATGGAATACGACGATGCCGTTCACGACCCGTCAATCAATATCAAATCGTCTAAGACGGGCACAAGTCTTTCGGTATTCATGTTGTCGAATAGCGCAACCAGCGACCATTCGGGCGACCATCTTGCCATTGGCTTGGGTACGTCATCAAAGGCGCAACTGCCTATCAGATTCTTCGGGCGTGAGTTCGTATTCAACTACACGACCAACACAATGAGCGGAGGCAACTACTCGACTGCCGAGGCTATGAGGGTTGGATATAGAACACTTGATTCGCGCGAAGAGCCAGCCGTGTACGTGCGCAAGCATCTGATGATTGGCAATGGAGCAGGCGACTACTTCCCAGTGACTTATGATAGCACCAATAACGCACTGTGCTTTAGTGGGCATATATACGCAACTGGTGGCGTGTCTGCTCTTGGATTCAGTAGCACACAGAACGGTGGCGCCCTGATTAACGGCACGCTGGCAGTGCAGTCAACGGCTACGGTTAGCGGTAACACGTCAATCGGTGGCACATTGTCCGTGACTGGTGCTACGACACTGGCGGACACGCTGACGGTCGGGAAACTGGCTACGTTCAACAAAGGTATCACGGTAAGCATGCAGGCGACACTGGCACAGTTGAGGGCAACTGGAACGGTTACGGGAACATTAAGCGTCAGTGGTGCGTGCTCATTTGGCGGACGTTTTGCCATCGTGTGGAACGGGCGAGAGTATTATTTGAACGTGCAAGAAATGATTAATAACGGTTTTTTATCATGATATATTTAGTGCTTTTCATTGCGGTGGTGGCGTTGTGCTGCGGTTGTGCATCATTAGTCATTGCCATTAACGAGAGAAAGAAAAGACCGTCAACCATCAAGGAGACGGTAGTGAGAATTGAGCGTGCACCAGTGGAGCACCCTTTTACGTATGACGCTGAGAGAACGACATACACACTGGACGGGGATTTGCTAGTCACTGGTAATGTGTCGGCACTGGAGAAAGGGGGAAAGGTATGAGCGTAAACCCAGCGAAAACGTTGATTACTGCGCCCGTGGGCGTTTATGATGTGCAGCAGGTACTGGCAACCAGTGAGAATGATGTCGGGCGGTTGTGCGTGCATACGTCGATTAATATGTGGGCAAGAAACAAGCCCGTAAGGTTCGATACGGTGCAAGTGCTGACCGATGCGCAGCGCATGCAGACAAGGTTCGGGCTTGGATTCCCCGGACTAGGCGGCAATATATATTTCAACAAGTTCATTTACGACGTGATGAACGGAGACGCTGTGGCTTGGGAATACCGACGTCCGAGAGGCGACCGCACCAGCATCATTGAGCAGGGAGGCAACTACGGTGTAAAGGAGTGGTACAGACTGAGCGACTTCGACGGTTACAAGCATGATGCCGTACCCCCTATCCACACTGCCATTCAGAACATAGACCAGTACCCATACCACCGTGAGAACAACACCTACGAGATTAACTCCTCGGAGGTGGGAGCACTGGCATTTGTGGTCTATCAAGACGCTGCCGCAAATATCCGCATGTCGGAGATATTGCAGAACGTGAATAACTACAGAATGATGGTTGAGGCGTATGCAGATGGGCAGGTGGGCGGACTGCCTTGGTATAGCCCAGGGCGCAACCCGTCGCGCAGCGTGGTGAGTGATGCCATCGTCGGCAATAACACTGTAACCGCATACCTCCAAACTGGAGGGCTATCCGGCATTTACCATGTTTGCATAGGGATGCAGCAGTGCGACGACGCCAACCGTACCAATCCCATATCGCAGACCAGTTTCATTGCGCCACGTACCCAAGCGGAAGAGGCCACGGGCAAATACCCATACTATTACAAAATGTGGTTCGTAAGCTACTACGCAGGCAAGATTACCTTCAACGCCGTGGGCTATGCACGGACAGGCAACTTCACCTTCGACGGGACATACTGGACGGCCAACTACACCAGCGGAGAACTGTTCGTGGATATGCACATCACGCGAGGCAACAGCAAGATGTACTTCGCCAATGCCACGCAGAGCATCCCTTCCGACGGACAGCGCATCATGATAGGTTTCACGCTGACTACACCCGAGGATGTTGTCATTGCCACGCCAGCCAACGCCAACCGAGGAGCGGCCGCTGGTGGTTACGTCACTATCCCAGCGGCCAGCAGCAGCGACGACACCCAGCAAATCTATGCTACAGCCCCCATCCTGCCTGCACGGGATACAGCCGAAGACAAATACTTCGCCATCCGCGTGCTGGTGAAGATTGGAGACAACGTATGGGACGACGCAGGCACACTGAACATGCATTATTCATCGAACAATTAATCAATAACAGTATGAAAGTAGATTTTTCAAACATCCGTATCGAGGCCATTGATGGCTCGTTATTCCCTGCTGACGAGGTGAACACCGCACGCCAGCAACTGTGTAACCGCATTTATTCGTCTGCCAAGGACATACCGTTAATGGAACTGGCGCAGAAACTCTATCATGCCGATGGCGTGGTCGAGATGACTGATGGAGAGGTGCAGATGTGGCGCAAGGAACTGGAGAGCGTGCCAGCATTTATCCGTAAGGGATTCCTCGCAGCACTGGAGGAAAAACGATGACGGTTAAATATTGCATCTATCTGATGGGTGGCGTGTTGGGGTGGCTCGTTTCCGAGTTCGCCCCTGCATTCCCCCTTATCATCGTGGCAATCATTTTCGTGCTTTATGACGCTTGGACTGCGTACCAACTCGATAAACGGGTGCATATCATCTACCCCGACAAGACAAAGAGACATGAGGCGAAGTTCCGTTCCTTTGCCTTTGGTAAGGTGGTACGGAAGACGATACCCGAGCGGCTGGTTCTCATACTGTTGGCGTTCTTGGCAGAAAAGTTCGTTTTCGTTCATGTGGCTATCCCGTTGTCGTACATCATTACTGGCGTAATACTGGCAGAGCAGACACTATCCGCACTGGAGAACAATGCATCGTGTCCGTTAGACGAGAATGATGGGCGTTTTTGGGCGATGCTGCGCAGGCTGCTCGTTGACAAGACATCACGGCATTTCGATGTCGATTTAGGTGAGTACGGGAAACTGTCTGATGAAGAAGTGCGCAGGATGAAAAAGCGCATACATGATTATGAAGTCGAGAGAGGGCGCAAGGTATGAAGTATTTTTCCATCAATGAACTGTGCAGTAGTGCCACCGCCAAGCGTAAGGGCATAGACAACACCCCGAACAGTGTGCAACGGGCGGCACTCACGGCACTGGTGTCGAATATCCTCGACCCGTTACGGGAGGCATACGGCAAGCCGATAGTTGTTACCAGTGGATTCCGTTGTGCGAAACTTAATCGAGCCGTGGGCGGTGTGGCACGCAGCCAGCACACCAAGGGAGAGGCGGCAGACATACGTTCTTTGAGTGATAAGCCAGCCGACAATAAACAACTGTTTGACTTGATTGTGCGGCTTGGCCTGCCTTACGACCAGTTAATTGACGAATACGGTTACAACTGGGTTCACGTCAGCTATACGCAGGGAGCGAACCGCAGGCAAATACTACACGTAAAATGAAACGGTATATAATATATATATTAATAATGTGTGCGATGTTCACGGGATGCCGTACGAAAACAGTTATTTTGTCGGAAAATGCCCGTGACAGTGTTTATATAACCCATGACAGTATAGTTGTAAGGTGGGTACGAGATAGCGTGTCAGAACGTCTGCAAACGGGTTACGAGGTGCGGAACGATACCGTGTACATCACAAACGACAGAACCGTGGAACGTTGGAGGCTGAGAACGGACACGGTAACGGTTGTCAGATGGAGGGATGCCATGCACAAGGAGCAGACGAGCAAGGAAACGACCATCGAGAAGAAACGGGGCAAAATTCCTGCTATTCTGATATTCGGCACTGCGATACTGGCTATACTAATATGTTTACGGAGAAGGCTTTTTCATAGGATATAGTTATTCGGTTATTAGATTATTTATGGTTTTTATTGGGGCGGTTGACTGTGAAGTTCACCGCCTTTTTCGTGCCATTTTGGTAAAAATCTGTTTAGAATGGCGTGTTATTTATTAAAATGTGTTAAGTATTTGCATTTTAACGGTGTAATATTTGGTACATTAAATAATACTTTGTAAATTTGCATCAGAAATAAAACAAATAACATTTAGAACAGGGCGGCAACCTATAAGCGGCACAAGATTATGAAGACAACAAACAACAACAACGAGATGATGACGAAGGCAATCAACCACGCCGAAAAGATGGTTAGCGTATGCAACAAGCAGATTGAATACCTTACTCATCCTGAGACTTACGGCTACTGCCTGAGCAAGTGCAACAGCATCGTCATCAACAAAGAGCGCATGATGACCGTCACCACAGACGAGACACATCACACCACCTACGAGTTCTCACCTCTCTATCCCACTTATTTCTCACCCGAGACAGCCCGCGAGATTGTGAAGAATGACATCTACAAGGACATCAACGGCCAACCCATCAAAATGGAAATCGTCGGCAAGCTGGAATACTACCAAATGCTGAAGGTTTGGGCAGAGGATCACCTGAGAATAATGAAAAGTGTAATATGCTAAACCAACCACGGGGAGGGGCAACCCTCCCCACTTTATAAACCTTAGAACTGGCGGCAACAGAAATTCGGCATTTAACTATGGCAAAGAACGTTTATCAGATGGTTACGGACAGAGTGATTGAGCAGATGCAGCAGGGTATTATTCCGTGGCATCGTCCGTGGACTGGTGCGGCAGACGGTGCAATGAACTACGTAACACGCAGGCCGTATTCACTACTCAACCAGTTATTGCTCGGAAGAGATGGTGAGTGGCTGACGTGGAAACAGATACAAGACTGTGGCGGCAAGCTAAAGAAAGGTGCAAAGGCTGGCATGGTGGTATATTACGGCAAGTTCGTAGCCAAGGAGGAAAAGGCAGACGGGACAGTCGAGGAAAAGGAGATTCCAGTACTAAAGTATTACAACGTGTTCCATCTGTCAGACTGCACTGGTATTGAAAGCAAAATCGAGAATGACGTACACACGACAACTCGCCCGATAGATGCAGCCGAGGACATCATAATCGGCTATCTGACCAGTGAGGACGCACCAAGATTCCACAACGACCAGCCGAGCAATAGGGCATATTATGCACCCAGTACGGACACGGTGGTCGTGCCGATGATTAGCCAGTACGATATTGCCGAGGAATACTATTCGACAACATTCCATGAACTGACGCATAGCACGATGAAAGAAAGCAGATGCAACCGCAGGGCGGAGAATGAGCGTGCGGCTTTCGGTAGTGCGAACTACTCACGGGAGGAGTTGGTCGCTGAACTGGGTGCGGCAATGCTTTGCACGGTGTCGGGACTGGATAACGACAAGGCTTTTAAGAACTCCGTGGCGTATCTGCAAGGATGGCTAAAGGCTCTAAAGAACGACAATAAGATGATGGTATGGGCGGCATCGAGAGCAGAAAAGGCCGCACGGTACATCATGGGAGAGAAACAGAAGTAATAACCACGGCAGGGGTTTCCCCCTGCCACTAAATAACAACGAACATGAAATTAACAGAGGTTTGCGAAAGAAAGAACGCCTTTAATTTGAAAGAGTGGCAAAGATGCCATTCAGATTGGCGAGTGATAGATGTAATGACATGGCACGTGTGCGGCTGGCAATGGATTACAATCACCGCAAGAAAAGGGCACGGCAGCACCTTTGAGGTGTTCCACTTTAACAACAAAGACGGAAAATCATGGTGGGAAACTAATAAACGGTATTTTTGGAAAAATGATTGACAAAGAAAAAGAACGCAAGCGGATAGGTCAGCGCATTGCAGACATCCGCAAGGAAAAAGGACTGACGCAACTGGATATTGCCAACAAGACTGGAATACAACGATGTCACGTTGCAAGGATTGAGGCAGGGCTTTATTCAGTGGGACTTGACACACTGGCAATGATTGGGGATGCGATGGATATGAACATCGACTACGTGGAAAGAGGGGGCGAGTAACCCCCTTTTTTATTTGAGTGCATCAAAGATTTGGCGCATGGCGGTGTCTGCGTGTATGTTTGTTTATTTGTAAATATATGTAAAATTCCCCGTGTTATAAACACTTTTGTTTTAAAATAGGTTAAATTATACACGAATTGTGTACAAGTTATAAAGAAAGTGTGTATATTTGCAACAGAAAACCAGTACAAAAGTACAAACAAATTTGGAATATACAATAACTCAAACGAGTTAAATTTTCAAAACGGGAGGCAACCGATAAGCGGCAACAAAGACATGACACTGAATTACACTACACGGGAAATCAATGCAAACTACCGAATCAAGGTTTTTGGCATGAACGAGAACGGAAAGAAAATCAATACGCTGGTGGGCGTGAGCGGATTGCTTAATCTGATAGGCATCGAGATGACGAACAAGTTACTGGCAAGACGTGAGAAGTGCATGGATGATGCTTGCGTGTGCAAGTTACGCAGAGGTCTGAAGGTTACTTTCTACGTGAAGTAAACCGCCCGAATATAGCAGTCGATAACCGTCCATTAATCGATATACGGAACACGCTGGGGGTGGGCGTCCCAGTTGCTGCGAAATGTTCTTTGACTTATTGACACAAACGACAGAGCCGACAATTAATTAACAAATAAAAATTATGGAATACGTAAAAAACGAGTTTTGCGTCACGGTGGCAAAATGTTGCGCATCGTGCGGATATTTGAACATTGTCAAAAATGGGAATGCACGAATATGTTCAGACGGTAACGGACTGGTTAAATCAAGTTACGTTTGCCCTCATTGGGTGATGCGTGAGAACTTGAGGCAAGCAGGTATAGGAGGCGGCCGTATTAAAAAGAAAGCCTACCTAGATATAGTCTTGCAGACACGGGAGAGTGAGGAATGCAGGTACGCAGCAATGAATACAGAGCAGCGCAGGGCGTTCAAGCGAAAGACCGTGAGCGAGTTGCGAGAGAAGTTCTGTCAGACATACGGCAGTCTTTATTACGACATTTAATATATACGATATGGAAAATGGAAACAATAACGTGTCCGAACTGGAGCAGTTAAGGGCACAAGTGAAAGATTTGCAGGAACTAGCGGAAGGGGCAGATGCCAGTTCGACATACTGGTATAACAAATACTGCGAACTCAAAGAGAAGTACAACACCGATATAACGGTATTGAAATATTTAGTCGAAAAGATGGAGATATTGAAATGAAAAAGAAACCAATAACCCCGACCCTGCGGACGATGGAGGTGGGCGCAGTTGTCAGATACCCGATTGAGAGGGTATGCACGATACGCACTTGCGTCATAAGGCTGCACCAGTCCAAGAGGCGAGAGGGAATCAGATTCTCGGTACGGACAAAGGGTAACGATTGCTACGTAAAGCGAATGGCGTAGCGTTATCCAGTGCCGAAGTATTGTTTAACGCAAAATGTAAATGACTATGGAACGGTTAAAGGAGTGGATGATGGTACTGGCAATCTTTGCCGTTGGATACGGTATGCTGGTACTTTCCGCGATACTGAACGGATAAAAACATTGGCGGTGGAACTGGCTACGGGGTTCGATTCCCCTGCCGTACCTAATTGAGTGAGTAAACCATTTTATTAATCAAAACAAACAACTATGGAAAAGAAATCAATCTTTCAGACGTTGAATGACATCAACGTCAACGGACACACAGAGGTCAAGGACACTGGACGGGTACGGTTAACGTATCTGTCATGGGCATGGGCATGGGCAGAAGTAAAGAAAAACTATCCCGATGCCACGTACACTGTGTACGAGAACGCCAACGGATGGAACTACCACACGGACGGACGGACGTGCTGGGTTAAGACTGGTGTAACCATTAAGGGTATGGAACACATCGAGTATCTGCCCGTGATGGATAACCGCAACAACTCGATTCCCGCTGACGAGGTTACGAGCACGGACGTAAACAAGGCAATTCAGCGTTCACTGACAAAGGCGGCTGCAAGACACGGACTTGGCTTGTACATCTACGCTGGCGAGGACCTGCCCGAGACGGAGAGCGTGCAGGTGGCAGAGAAAATAGAGCGTGCGGAACTGGATAAGGCGAAAGCGGAAATCAATGCCGCCAACAGCCGCAACGAGTTAACAGTGGTGTGGAATAAGTATGCACCATTAAAGACTAATCAAGAGTTTATAAAAGCGGTTACTGAACGTTCAAAGAATATTGCATCATGAAACACAATTTAGTTATGAGTGATGTGCGGTTTGATAAGACCGCACACACATACGAACTGTACGGGCATAAGCTAAAAGGAGTAACCCCAATTGTGGCGTGGATGTTCCCCGACACGTATGCAGCCATCCCCGACAGTGTGCTGGCGAACGCAGCCGCCTACGGTACTGGTATCCATGAGAAATGCCAGTTATATGACGAGTGCGGAATCGTGGATGAACACCCGAGCATTAAGGCGTATGCAGAACTATGCAAGCAGAATGGTTTGCAGCATATATGCAGCGAGTATCTTGTGGATGACGGGCAGAACATAGCCAGTTGCATCGACAAGGTGTTTGAGAATGCCAGCGAGAACATTGTGCTGGCTGACATCAAGGCAACGAGCAAGCTACATGATGAACGGGTACGGTTGCAGTTGAGCATCTACGCATGGATGTTCGAGCAGATGAACGGTGAAAGGGTCGATAAGATTGCTGCTATATGGTTGCCCAATCCCGAAAAGAACTACGGTCAGCCGACTATCAAATACCTCCAACGTCTGCCGAATGACACCGTGCAGGAGATTGTCAAGGCATACCTTAATGGCGATGACAGTGCCAAGTTCAGAACGTTGTTTAATCTTCCCACTGTCGCTGACGGACAGTTGCCTGCGAACTTGGCAGAGGTAGAACTGGCAATCGTAGAACTGGAAACCAGCATCAAGAAGATGGAGGCGCAGGAAAAGGAAATGAAGGCGGGACTTCTGAAACTGATGCAGGAGAACAACGTCAAGAAATGGACTGGCGAACATATTACGTTAATCCGTAAGGATGGAGGCACACGGATAACGCTGGATAGTAAGAAAGTGCAGAACGAATATCCCGAAGTATATTACGACTGCATCAAGGAGAGCAAATATTCAGAGAGTTTAATGGTAAAAATCAACTAATATGATACAGATAACGATTACTGGCAACCTCGGAGCAGATGCCGAGCGTAAGCAAATCAACGACAGAATGTATATTGCGTTCCGTATGGCGGTCAAAGGACGCAGGGACACAACGACATGGGTGAGTGTATTATACCGTGACAGTGACAAACTGTTGCAGTACCTAAAGAAAGGGCAATCGGTACTGATAATTGGCGAACCGAGTTTCAATCTATATGTAAACAAAGAGCAACGTATGTCACTGGATATATCCGTATTTGCAAATACGCTGGAACTGACGGGCGTAAAAGACACCGCCCAAGTAAGTACCCAGCCAGTGCAGGAAAACCCGTCAGAACGGCTGCAAACGGGCAATAACGGGAAAATAAGTGCGCAACCAGTTGAGAACGATTTACCATTCTAAGGTATGCGAACGATGATAATCAAAAAACAAGACGGTCGGGTGTCTGCTGGTGCAGACCTCGACTGCTTGTTCGCCACACTACCGAACGGGACGTATGACGTAATTGTTAAACGCCACCGAGAGCAACGAACCATCAGTCAGAACGATTTAATGTGGATGTGGCTGGCGTGCATTGAGGATGCCACGGGAACACCTAAGAAAGACGTTTATCTGCACTACTGCAAGAAGTTTCTTTTGCGCAGGGTTACGTTTGGCAACGATGCGGAAATGGTGTACGACACCAGTAGCCAACTCGACACAAAGAGGATGGGCGAGTTCCTTGATAAGATACAAGCGGATGCGAGTACGGAGTTCGGTATCACGTTACCCAATCCCCAGGACAGATATTTCGAACAATTTTTTCAAACGTATAAGTGATGGAAAGAAAAGAATCATTTGTTTTTTATGCCAGTTTCGCAGAGGCTTTGACAGAGTTAGACGATGCTCAGCGTTTGCAGATGTATGATGCGATTGTGTGGTATGCTTTAGACGGTATAGCACCAACAACGTTGACTGGTGTGTGCAAGATAATATGGCATCTGATTGAGCCTCAGATACGAGCCAATTACGAACGGTGGAAGAAAGGATGCAAGGGAGGCAGACCGAATAAAGAGGAAAACGAAAAACCAGTGGTTAAACATGATGTAAAACCTATGGTTAAACACGATGCAAAACCAGTGGTTAAACATGATGTAAAACCTAATGTAAATGAAAATGTAAATGATAATGTAAATGATAATGTAAATGATAATGTAGTAGTGGGTAAACCCACCGTGCGCACGACATTCACTAAGCCGACTATTGAATTAGTTGAGCGTTACGTGTTAGACCACGGTTATAACATGGACGCACGGGAGTTCTACGACTATTATGAGGCGAACGGCTGGATGGTAGGCAAAAACAAGATGAAGTCTTGGACGGCTGCGGTTTCGAACTGGAATCGCAGGGAAAAGGAGATACGACCACATAGAACGTCAACGGTAACGATGCCGAATGCCTTAGTTACACAGCCAGTATTTTACGACGATTAAAATCAGCAATATTAAAGGAACTATGACAACCGAACAGAAAAAAGAGTATCAAGAGTTTCTCGACCAGAAGAAACAGCAGAGATTGGAAAGTGGATTTGTGGTGACAGACGAGGAGCTGAATCCCGCGCTGTTCCCATTCCAGAAGTATTGCGTGAAGCGGGCTTTGTCCGTTGGCAAGTTCGCACTCTTCGAGGACTGCGGACTGGGTAAGACCATCCAGCAGTTGGAGTGGGCGCAAAAGGTATGCGAGAAGATAGACAAGCCCGTGCTGATCCTCGCGCCGTTGGCCGTTATCTCGCAGACCATCAAGGAGGGCGAGAAGTTTGGCTACATGGTGAAGGAGATAGGCGACATGGACTATCAGCAGGACATGGAGACGGGCATCTACATCACGAACTATGACAACATGGAGCACATCGAAGCCTATCACTTTGGCGGCGTGGTGCTCGACGAGTCCAGCATCCTGAAGAACTTCCAGGGCAAGACGCGCACGGCACTCATCGACGAGTTCCGCAACACGCCCTACAAGCTGGCATGCACCGCCACACCTTCACCGAACGACACCACCGAGATATGCAACCATTCGGAGTTTCTCGACGTGATGAGCCGCACCGAAATGCTGGCGATGTACTTCGTGCATGATGGTGGCTCAACGTCAGACTGGCGACTGAAAGGACACGCCAAGCAAATATTCTGGGACTTCGTATCGACGTGGGCCGTGATGCTGAACAAGCCATCCGACATCGGATATGACGACGAGGGCTACGACCTGCCACCGCTGAACGTGGTGCAGGAGATTGTGGAGACACCGAAGAGGGACAACGGCATGCTGTTCAATACCACCGCCGTGAGTGCCACCGAATACCACAAGGAACTGCGCGATACATACCAGATACGACTCGACCGCGTGGCCGAAATGGTGAACGCCCGACCCACGGAGAACTTCATCATCTGGATTAGTCACGACGACGAGGGCAAGTATCTGCGCTCGCTGTTGCCCGACGCTATCGAGGTGAAGGGCAGCGACTCGAAGCAGTTCAAGAAGGACATGCTGCTGGGCTTCGGTCGTGGTGAGTTCCGCGTGCTCATCACCAAACTGAAGATAGCTCAGTTCGGACTAAACTATCAGAACTGCCACAACCAGATATATGCCTCGTTGGACTTCTCGTTTGAAGCCACCTACCAGGGCATCCGCCGCTCCTACCGATTCGGACAGACGGAGCAAGTGAACATCTATCTCATCACCACCGACACGATGCAGAACGTGAAGGACGCTTTCGACAAGAAGCAGGCAGCCTTTCGCGAGATGCAAGCCGCCATGACGCTGGCGATGAACCGAAACATCAAGAACCAAATACAACTGCAACGCATGGAAGTAAAGAACGAATACCAGAGCGACTACTGCCACATCAAACTCGGCGACTGTGTGCAACTCATTCAGGAAGTGCCCGACGAGTCAGTCGGCTTCAGCATCTTCTCGCCACCCTTCGCTGAGCTTTACACCTACTCGGACAAGCTCGAAGACATGGGCAACTCGAAAGACTATAACGAGTTTTTCAAGGCGTTCAAGTTCCTCGTGGGCGAACTCTACCGCGTGCTGTGGCCCGGTCGCAACATCGCCGTGCATTGCATGGACTTGCCCATTCAGAAGGGCAAAGAGGGATTCATCGGTCTGCGCGACTTCTCCGGCATGATACTACAAGCCTTCGAGGAGGTTGGATTCATCTATCACAGCCGCGTCACCATCTGGAAGAACCCCGTCACCGAGATGCAGCGCACCAAGGCTCTCGGACTCCTACACAAGCAGGTGAAGAAAGACGCTGCCATGAGTCGCGTCGGCATCCCCGACTATCTCATGGTGTTCCGCAAGGAGGGCGAACACGACCACCCCGTGCATTGCGACATCAGCGTTGATACCTGGCAGAAGTGGGCATCGCCCGTATGGATGGACATCGACTACGGCAACACGCTGAACGCTGCCGCCGGTCGTGACTCCAACGACGAGAAGCACATCTGCCCCCTGCAACTCGACACCATCGAGCGAGCCATCCGATTGTGGACCAACGAGGGCGACACCGTTCTGACCCCGTTCCTCGGCATCGGTTCGGAAGTATATACTGCCATCAAGACGGGACGCTACGGCATCGGCTTCGAGCTGAAAGAATCCTACTTCAAAGAAGCCATCAAGAACTGCCGCAACATCGAAGTGGAAAGTCATCAGCCCACGCTGTTCGGGTAGTCCCTACCCAGAGGGCGGCGGCATGATACCCCGTCGCCCTCAATTTTTCCAAGTTAAACCCATAAAATCGGATAAGAAATGGCAAAAGTACAAGGCGGCAACAGAAAAGGTGCTGCGGAGGTTTGAACCAAATTTATTTGCGGAATGATAGACTTTGAAAAGACAATCGGTAATCTGATAGAAATTGGTTACCGACCACGGGCGGAACGTATACAGATAAACGTTCCCGATGCCCGGGAGGTGTTAAAACGGGGTATCGTCTACTTTCTTGGTAGGCGTGCCCGTTGGCTGGACGCTTACGATGAGGTTGCGGACTGGCTGACAGATAACGAGGGCAAGGGGCTACTGTGCCGAGGTACGTGCGGACTGGGTAAGACGGTAATCTGTGCACAACTGATGCCGTTGATACTTAACCACTATTGCAGAAAGATTGTGCCAGTGTATGAGGCGGCAGAACTTGGAAAACGTGCGGACGAAGTGTTATCCCGACACATGATGGTTATCGATGATGTTGGCATGGAATCCCCGTCTGTGGAATATGGCAACCGCAGGGATATATTTTCCGAGTTGGTGTACAAGGCCGAGAACGATGGAAAGTTATTAATTATTACAACCAATCTTCCGTACACTGGCGGCACGGTGAACATGGCAACCCGTTACGGAGTGCGAACGGTGTCACGCCTGCGAGGAATGGTTAAAACAGTTACTTTTAGAGGGGAGGACATGAGAGGATGAAAGAGGCAAACATTAAACGACTGGAACGTGCGGCAGATATGCTCAACAAGGCATCAGACTTGGTGGACACCGTCATCGACAAGGAGGATATGATGGCATCAGATATTTATTATCTGCGAAAGTGTGTAAGCCAGTACGCATACGATGCAAGTACGTTACGGAGAATAGTAAAAGTGGCACGGGAGGACAAGGAATGACGTATATCGGTATCGACCCCGACATCGATAAAAGCGGTGTTGCGTGGCTTGACAGTGAAACAAGGGAGTTACGGATGATCACATTCGGGTTTGCTGACTTGATGGACTTATTCGATATTATGAGTAAGAGCGACACACCGCCCACGGTGGTAGTCGAGGCATCATGGCTAGTACCTCACAACTGGCATTATACTCCGTACGACACACGACGGAAATGTGCCAGTCTTGGGCGTGCCGTAGGCAGGAATCATCAGACTGGAATCTTAATCGCACAGATGGCGGAACACTACGGGCTGCGTGTAACCCTGCGTAAGCCGTTAAAGAAGTGCTGGCAGGGTAAGGACAGAAAGATAACACAGGCGGAACTGGAGGCAATCACGGGAACGGCAGGGCGCACGAATCAAGAAATGAGGGATGCGGCATTGCTGGCATGGGTTGAGGCCGGTCTGCCTATTAGAGTAAAACCAAAAAACGAATAGTTATGGAACAGTACATATCAAAAGCCGCTTTAGTGGCGGAGATAGAGAGAAGAAAACATAAACTTCTTGACAATATAATGTTTGAACGTGATAAGGAGTGGGTTGTGAGGACAGCACATCAACTAAATAGAATTATTTGGTTCCTCGACACCCTTGAAATTCCTTGTTGGAGTCTTGCAGCATTGCTTGATGCCTTGCCAAGTAACCTACAACTTGCGCTCGCCATCAATGACTACCAAGGTGGCATTAAAGAAAAGTATGCTATAGGTTCTGTAGAGCATGACAAGTATGATTGTTTTGCAGACAATTCTGTTGATGCTTGCTATGAAATGATTATTACGTTACACGAACAAAAACTTTTGTAATTATGGATGAATATGATAGAGGTTATTACGATGCTCTTAAATGGGTATATGAGCATACTGGAGGAGATAACTATAAATTATCAGTGAAAGCTAAGATGCAAGACCTTGTTAGGATAATAAATTTAGACTGATTATGAAAGAACCATCAATAAAACAAAAAGCAAAAGCCTATGACGAGGCTTTGAAAAGAGCAAGGAAAGAACTACAAGCATGTGGCTCCACTGTTTGTGATGCAGCAAGACAAATATTCAGATTCTTCCCCGAACTCAAAGAGAGTGAGGATGTAGATAGGAAGATAAGGGAAGAAATTATAGCCACTATTCATTTGTATTATGGTGAACCGCTTGAAGATGAAGCAAAAGAAATGATTGCTTGGCTTGAAAAGCAAGAAGGTTGTGAGTACATCAAAAAAGACTGGCTTGAACATATTAAACAAAGTTGGTATAAGGAAGGCTTTATAGACGGTAAATATAGTGGTGGAACATCTAAAGAGTGGACTATAAATGATGCTGCTACTTTAAAGGAATTAATTGATTTCCTTGAAAACGGAACAGCAAAATTACAACACGACCTCACTCGATATGCAAACTGGCTTGAAATTAAGCTCGAATCCCTCAGACCTCAAAACACTTGGAAGCCTAGTGATGACCAAATGAAAGCACTTGCTTGGGCTTTAAGTCTTGCAAAGAATTGTGGAGAAGAATGCGCATTTGACCTTAGAACATTACAAGAACAATTAAAGAACCTTTGATTATGGAGAACTGGCTTAAACATTTCATTGTGAGTATTGGCAAAACTATCTTATGTGTAGTCATTGTATTGCTTGTCTGTGCTCTGACTGCCAAGGCATTTGGCATGGATAGTACAGTTTCCTATATTGCTTATACAATGGCAATTTTCTCGATTTATTTACATTTTTCAGATAAAGAAGAATAACTATGGAATTCGAGAAGAAAGAGTTGAAAAAGATTGCTCCATCAAACAAAGAATATGATGGAAGCCGAGTGAAGAACAGATAGAATGTTTGTACGACGCTGTCAAACATTACCAGACAAACGGTTATCCAGCGTCAAAATTAAATGAACTTTACGAACAAATGTCAAAAATATATAAGTTATGAAAGTATTTTGTTGTAAAAACCAATGGTCATACGGCGGTGGACTTATACTAGTTGCCGCCAATACCAAAGAAGAAGCCTATCTTACAGCGGCATACGATGATAAAACATCATACCTGTTTGATTGGGCTGACGATGAAGGTATTTGGTGTGAACCCGATGGAGATATTAACCATTGCACATCAGACACATATCCTCTAGAAAAATGGCATGAAGTAGAACACCTTTCCACTGATTTGTCTGAACCTCAGATTATTGTTGAAGACCATTATGCAGAATAAATTTATGGAACAGTATATTAAAAAATCCGCTTTAGTGGCGGAGATAAAGAGAAGAATGAAAGTCCACATGGAATCTAATCATGGATTTTCAGCAAGGTATGATGAATTGAAGGATATTCTTTCTTTCCTTGACACCCTTGAAGTAAAAGAGGTGGACTGTGAGAGGGAAATAGGAATCTACACTACAAAAGAACTCTTAAAGAAAAGGAATCATTCGACTGGTGTGTTCCACCTTACACAGACTGATATTAACTCGATTGCCAAGCATTTCTTTGAACTTGGTCTAAAAGCGAAAGGAGAGTAAAGTTATGACACAAGAACAGAAAGCAAGAAGATATGAAACATTATATTTCTTTACACATTACTGTGTCGAAAATCTTTAATGATTGGACATTCATGTTGACACCAGCGTTCTTTATTAAACGCTCAGATAAATTCTGTGATGAATCCGCATATTATATCGTGATGCAATGGCTGGTGTTTCAAGTTCAGATAGTATTCACTAAAAAGAAATAAAAATGGCAGGAAACAAAGATAACGAAAAAAGAAATGCGATTGTGGAGGTGAACAAGCACATCTGCAACGGCATCAACCAGTGGGCTGACATCATGCTTACGGCTGATGCCGACCAGTGGGCATACGACTTGAGGTATTCCCAGCGTGACCTAATGAACGCCACGCTCATATACCAGCATGTGGCATCGAACATCGGCATCCATGCAGGGCGTATTAATGAGAAGAAAGCCGTGGAGTTTGGGCTGCGGCTCCGCCAGTTGGTTATCGATATGACTGGTTACGACCCACACGAATTTTGGAAAGACCCATCTAATTTTGAGAGAGGCGTGCAACATAATTGAAATTAGAATCTATTACAATTGGCTGATAGTTGTTTGTGTAGTGTAGTATGTGCGAGCCGATTGCGTCGTGATACGTGGTCGGCTCTTTTTTGGAAAAAAATAAACGAAAAAATATTGCAGATATAAAGAAATTCCGTATCTTTGTACCGAAAACGTTTAAAATCAATCTATTGGAGATTATGGATGGCAAAGAAACGAACGGCAACGGAGGTACACCACTGCGGAGAATGTCAGTACGCAGTGCCAGTCCTGCGTTTCCATACTCTATATATCAAGGGCGAGCCAACGATGGCGGAATGTCCTTACGTAAATGACCGTTGCGTGTTACTGTCAGAGATGGCGTGCGATAGGTTCACGCAGACGGGCGAAAAGGTACACGCCTTATAAAGTACCCACAAGCGGAAAGAAAACGCAGCAGGCGCAAAATCCGAGGAAAATAACGAAATGAGGTAAACGATATGCCAAAAGACAATATCACAGAGATAAGCAAGGGGACACGCTTTAAAAGCGGTGCCCAAGCGGTTGAGAACGGGCGCAAGGGCGGTATCATATCGCAGCAGGTGCAGCGAGAGAAACGCACCCTGCGACAAATGGTAGAGATATTCGGCACGATGGGCGTGTCGGACGAAGCCCGTGAGAAGATGGAGCAGATGGGCGTGCCCGAAGAATTGCAAAACCGTTTCATGCAGGGTGTCGTGGCGTTGTTCAATAAGGCTAACAAGGGTGACGTGTATGCCTTTAATGCTATCCGTGACATCATAGGCGAAAAGCCAGTGGACGAAACGAAACTGACTGGAGCACTCGACACCAGTATTCAGATAGGATTCGTGGAAACGGGCATCGAGCCAGTGAGTAGCGAAAGCGAGGTAGATGCAGGCTAAACGCATTTGCGTGCGTTTTAAGCCGCTTAAACGGTTAAAGCAATAAAGTACACACAAAAGAAAATATAACGCAACAGACGGGAAATTCGGATAAAATAACTATGATGGCATACAAAGTGATTGCCCCACTGTTTCGGGCGAATATAGATGAAGGTTACCGCACATACGTGAACCAAGGCGGCACGTCAAGCGGTAAGACATATACCATCATGCAGGTGTTATTCTTCCATGCGATGTCCGAGAATGGCGTAATCATTACAGTGTGCGGCCAAGACCTGCCGAACTTGAAAGTCGGTGCGCTGCGTGATGCAAAGACCATTATCAACGGCAATAGCTGGCTGCGGCAGTGCTTTGTAGTGAACGAGAGCGGATCGTTTATCAAATGCTTTAACGGCTCGGTCATCGAGTTTAAGAGTTACGAGAACGAGCAGGATGCCAAGAGCGGAAAACGTGATTACCTATTCGTGAACGAGGCGAACGGCATAACGTATCAGATATACTGGCAACTGGCTATCCGTACCCGTAAAAAGGTGTACATCGATTACAACCCGTCTGCAAGGTTTTGGGCGCATGATGAAGTGATAGGGCGTGACGGTGTTAAACTGATTATCAGCGACCATCGGGGCAATCCGTTTCTGTCTAAGGAGGAACACGACCGTATCGAGGGCATCAGCGACCCCGAGCTGTGGAAAGTGTACGCCCGTGGACTGACGGGGAAGATTACCGGCTTAGTGCTGACGAACTGGGACATCGTGGATGTGATGCCGAAAGCCAGTGAGCGGAAGATGACTATTTATGGTCTTGATTTTGGTTTTAGTTCAGACCCAACGGCACTCGAGGAGTTGGCACTGGCACACGGTGACCTTTACATCGATGAGAGGATATACACCACGGGGATGACTAACCCCGACATTGCGGAAGAGTGCAAGGCGCAGGGATTGGGGCGTCACGACCTGATAGTGGCGGACAGCGCAGAGCCCAAGAGTATCCAAGAGTTGCGCAACCTCGGTCTTTGGGTGGTAGGTGCGGGCAAGGGGAAAGACAGTGTCGTGGTGGGTTTGGATATACTGCGAAGATACCGCCTGCATGTGACAAGGCGCAGCAGGGGGATAATTGACAACCTAAAGGCGTACCAGTGGCGGAAAGACCGTGACGGAAAGAGTACGAACACTCCCGAGGACGGCAACGACCACGGCATAGACGCCATCCGCTACGCTGCACTGGCGAAGCTGGGAGCAAGGCGCACGGGGACGAGCAAGGCAACAGTGATAAGGAACTGACATTATGGATATAGACACGACTTTCGATTACTGGCTACGTGTGGCGATACACACCGATTTTCAGATGGGCAAGTACTCACGCCCGTACAGTGTGGGCAAGGTAAAAACGCCCGAGACGTTGGATGGTATCACCATCGGGCAACTGATAGAACTGTCAACGCTAAAGGATGCGAACGACAGTTTTTACCGTGTTTGTGAAATCCTGCTGAAGATGGAGCGCAAGGATGTGGCACGGGCAAGGGCGGTCGATGTGGTGATGTTCTGCGGCTGGGTAACGGGAGAGGTTGAGCGGATAAACAAGATATTCGACAATGCCAGTGCAAAGCCTACGGACACGGAGAAAAGGGCAGGCATCGAGCGTCTGCGGTTCGGACTGTTCGGGATGCTTGACTGGTATGCCCTGCGGATGGGTTATCAAGACCAAGAGGACGTGAAGGATGTACCGTGGATGCGTGTATATAAGTGCATGGACATGGACGTTAAGAGAATACAATACCAAAAGAGATTGCAGGAGGTTATCAACGATGAGTATCGAAGAAAAAGTAAGAGCGGTATGCGCTAACGCTTTGCCCGAGTTCACGTATATCTTTGCCGACTGGTTTGATGCCAGTCGTATCGTGAGCAAATCCCCGTTGCCTGCGGTGGTGAATATCCTGCCAGTGAGCGGCACGATGGAGGTGAGGAACGGCAGGCGGTATGATGTGGAGAACGGTGCAGTGGCCTTTGTGGATAAAGTGCCAAAGGATGCCACGGGCGAGGATAACGCAAAGGTGTACAACCGCATGAAAGATGCGGCATTTGTGTTTCTGCGTGCGCTGAACAATAGCGGTTATTGCGAGCCAGTCAGCGAGGCGGTGGGATTCAGTGTTATCTATGAGCAACTGACGAGCATCGTGACTGGTGTTATGCTTGACATACAGTTAAGGGAGTTGCCGCAATGTTAGACCCAGCACAAGCAAAGACAATCATTGCCGAGGAACTGGAGCGGCTGCGTGAGCGTATCATTGCGAATATGAGGGCGCAGAATGCCGTGGCGAGTGGCAGAACTATCAAGTCGTTACGGGTGGTGATGACCGCAGACGGTGGCGCACTGGTGTCCGACCAGCAGATGCCGTTCGGAGTGTTGGAAACTGGTCGCAGGGGCGGGCGGATACCTTACGGCTTTTCTGCTATCATCTACCAGTGGATGCAAGACAAGGGAGTTCATGCGACAGTCATCCCGTACAAGACGAACAGACCACATAAATACACGGAGCAGGAAAGGAGTGACCGCAGCATGGCATCTGCTATTGCGCACACCATCGCACGCAGTGGCTCACGGTTGTATCGGACGGGAGGGCGTGACACTATTTACTCTAACGTCATACCCGAAACCGTGGAGAGAATCGAAAACCGTATTACTGGCATAATGTCGGCATACGTGGATGAGATGATACCGATTAATAACACAGAGATAGGAGGGAAGTAAATGCGGCAGAACACAACGAGCGGAGTAACGCTAAAATACCCCGATGCCGTGGGGTTCGCCTTTAACCCGTGCTTGCTGGTTGCCAGTAACACACAACGGATGGACATTACGGTGAGTGATGGCACGGACACGCTGGCGGTGACATACTACGGGTTCAATGGTGAGGCGTATGCGGACATACGTGCCTATGTGCAGGCGTTATTCAAGGAAAAGGAGTTCGGTAATATATCCTACTCCACAACTGCGCAAAAGGTTGCAACGGGTAAGAACATATATATCAGCGTCACGGCTACGACCGTAGGAGGCACGACTGTGGCGTTTCCATCGATTACGGTGTTCTATGTATGGGGGGCACTGAAAATCGGGGCGCAGGAGCGTTTTAACGGTTACCGACGTTTGACACACTTTGCGAACTACCCGTGGACGTTTGGCGTGTACGTGACTGGTGCTACGAGCATCAAGTTCGGGAATAACGGGCGGTCTGTCACTGGCGAGGGCGTTTGGAATGTAGCACCAAACATCGCAGCAGGGGCGCAGACAGTCATCGTGTATGACAGTAACGGCACGGTGTCGAATATCACGTTTGACACAACGTTTGATTTCACGTTCCATCTGACCGCAGGCACAAGGAATCAAGCCATTGCCACGATAACGGTAGATAGGGAGGCGAACGAAGGATATTATATGCGGTGGCTGAATAGGCAGGGGATGTGGTGTTACTGGCTTTTCAAGGAGGGCGCAGGAAAATATCAGAGTGCAGTCGATGGAGAGTTTTGGCGTAATAATATCATAGCATACGACCAGTCATACGGCTATCAAGGCGGTGCGGTACGTTACCAGTCACACAATAGGCAGGAGGTTATTCCCGTGTGCGTGCCGTTGGTTGACCGTGACACATGGATGTATCTACTCGATATTATCAGTTCTCCACTGGTTGACCTTTATACTGGAACGAGTAACGGTGTGCCGCAGTGGGTGTCCGTGAATGTGCAGGCAGGAACGACGACCCGGGATATGAAAGCCGAGTTATCTGATTTTATGTGTAATATACAGTTGCCCGAAGTACCAACGCAGCATCTATGACGCAGGAGTTATATATTAACGGGGTGCTTGCCGATATGGATGACACCTCGAACGTGTGGCTTGACGTCAAAACGAATCTGCTGAATGACATCACGAAGATTCAGTCGAGTATCACGCTAACGATTAAGCTACCGACGACGGCTAATAATTGTCGTATCATCGGACTTGCGCAGGCGGTGACATACCGCACTGGAGAAGATATGCAATGGAGAATCCACACGGCAGAGTACAGACGTAACGGAGTAACACTGATACACAACGGGCGGCTTACTGTGGTGCGTGTGTCTGATGGGTCGATAGAGTGCAATATCGTGTGGGGGTTATATGATGCCGTGTCAAGGCTGACAAAGACGGATGCAACGCTAAACACGTTGACCGACGAGATAAATACCGTCTTATGGACCGGTACTAATGCCGTGGAGAGTTATGCGGACATAGCGGATAAAAACTGGTTCTTTGCCGACCTTGATATGTGGTACGTCACTGCGGAAGATTACCCGTGGACACGTTCAGACAGTCTGTATGATAGCGAACGGACATATAACGGTGGTCTGAGGTACGCAAACATCCATCCGTCTGTCCGTGTGCCTTACGTGTTGGGGTTGATAGCAGCTAAATGTAACGTAACGATGAACTGGTCGCAGGGTGCGCAGGCGGTTATCAATTCGTTGTGTCTGCCACTGGTGGATAACAAGGCAAACGACAGTACATACCAAGACACGACCATTGTATCTTTTGCCAGTAAGCCGCAGACGGAGCGCACGCTTGGACTGTTTACCCCGAATTTTATCAACGTCGACCCGTTGCTATTCACGCAGGAGAATGGCACGCTCATAGCAGCCGCAGACATGGACATCCATGCCACGATGCAGACGTTGGTGCAGTATGACATGACGGGATGGACGGTTGACAGTCAAGGGTACTGGAACATGAGAGGCGTATATACGGCTTTCGGTGTTGAGCATGGCGAGGATGATTATGACAGTTATTATTGCGGCATCCGATTCACTGCAAGGGAAACGAAGATAAAAGCGTCTGATTACCCATCGAAGATTGTGGATGCCACGCTTACTGGCGAGGGCGTTTTCCATGTCACTAAGGGTGAGAAACTGAAGTTCGGCAGGTTTTACCAACAATCTAGTTTCTACGGTGGCACACCGCAATGGGTGGCAGAGCCAGCCGCAGACAATCCGCCAACGGCTTTCCTTAGTGGCTCATACGTGAGGATGCGACCGTCTGCCGTGGGCAGTGATGTGCCGATGAACGGGTACTATCCCATCGAGAGCAATCTGCCAAATATCAAGGTCATTGACTTCGTGAAGTTTCTTTGCGCCTATACTGGCTCATACCCTTTGCAGATAGCCAGTGATGGCACGGTAACGTTTGCGCAAGTGTCGGACGTGTTCGGGAATATTGCCAATGCCGTTGACTGGTCGGATAGGCTGATAGCCACGACAGACGAGAACGAGCCGAAAGAACTGGCTTTCCATGTCACCGACTGGGCGCAAAGGAACAGATACCAATGGGCGGAAGATGATAGGAACGAATACCCTGCGGAGCATTACGGGTTCGATTTGCTCTTGGATGATGACACACTGGAGGCAGAAAGAACGGTACTGACGTTCCCATTCGCAGCCAGTGAGGGAAATAATGTGCCAGTATATACACGGACGGATTCGGGCAACGTGGAATCATCTGCGTGCAAGCCCCGTGTGTTTATGGTCTATAATAAGAGCGGCAAGGCAGGGGCAGAATTTGAAAGTGGATGGTCGGAAAGACTGGCGGGAACCATGTCACCGTTACGGGCATCACTGGAGAAAGCAAAGGTTATCACGGAGCGCATAGCATTGACGGACATTGAGGTGATGCAGTTCGATGAGCGTAAACCCGTATATCTCGCCCAGTATGGTGCATTCTTTGCCGTACTGGAGATTAAGCAGAGCAACGACATGGCGGCAGATGTTACCATGTTACGTATAATTCAAACGGAGGAATAGGGATGCCAACAACGGAGCAACAGAAAATCTTGGATATTAAAGTACGTTACGAGGATGCCATCAACGGCATCG
>Ga0256405_10002792_pt1 | contig 38222 bp, 36 predicted proteins | sample RumenRJG_02DNA_FD_189096 | JGI IMG/M metagenome (GOLD analysis project Ga0256405, IMG submission 189096) | Bovine rumen microbial communities from Lethbridge, Alberta, Canada - RJG_02 | ecosystem: Host-associated > Mammals > Digestive system > Stomach > Rumen | place: Canada: Alberta...
CGGTACTACAACAACGATAGAATCAAACTGAGGCTAAAAGGAAAGAGCCCGGTGCAATACCGAGCTCTGTTCCAATCTAAGGCCTCGTAACTATTGTTAAACCGTCCAACTTTTGGGGGTCACATCACAAGCAGCATGGCGCATTAATGGCCAAAGGCCGTCTGCTGGGACTCCAGTTCGACACCATCTTTACTGACGGGCTGTACTTCAGGATAGCTGCACATGCCGACAGGATGGCGGCTTTGCTTAAAGGAATATTCCTGGAGAAAGGCTACAAGATTTACATTGATTCTCCGACCAACCAGCAGTTCTTCGTGATGTCCCGCCAGAAAGCCAAGGAGCTGCATGGGAAAGTCCGTTTCGAGGACTGGTGTCCCGTGGACGAGGACAACATAGCTGTCCGCTTCGTCACCAGCTGGGCAACTACCGAGGAGAACGTCCTTGCCCTCAAGGAAATCATCTGACCATAACGCAAAAACAGGCCCGAGAGCCTGTTCCTTGTGCGAAATCCTTGACAACTATCGAACCATCATGGATGATGTTCTTAAAGTGATGGAGTTCATTGAATGGTATGAGATGAGTGATAAAAAACCGAGGGGATAGAGGGAGTGCGCCTTTCGGCGAGAGTCTTTGCTAAACTAACTCAGATACCCTAATATCTGCGGTAGTGGCTCCGAACTCTCTCAATCTTGCCATTTCTGATGCGTTTGTACGCATGTACTCTGACAATTCTCACAACATCCACCCTAATGGAGATGAGAACAAACCTAAGATAAGTTCTTATGTTCATAATAAATCTGGTTAGTGCTTGAAAGAACTATCTTCTCCTTGCTTCTGTACCTCCCCTCGGTTATTCTTTCTTTAAAAAACACAGACACCCACTTAGGGATGGATGCCTGTCAAGAGTTAGATACTAACCAGATGTATCTATGACAAATTTAGGGATTAATCTGTTTCTTCCAAAAGAAAAATCGGATTTCTCTACATTGTCTATGGGGTTTTAGTTTAAATTTAAAAGAAACCCCCTTCTCATAAGGCGCACACAATCAAAAGTGAGGAAGTGTGAACCATAACAATTGTTTATCTGGAAAAGGACGTATAGTAAGTACCACCTTGTCCTATGCGATAGATTTTGATAAGAAATTTGTTAAAAATCTATCTACTATTCTAACTTTTTCTATTCAGTCTACTATTTATAATTGGAGCAGGCAATGAAGAGCCTGAAGTATATAATGAGTGAACACAAAAGACAGTATCGTGAGTTAGACGATGAAACAAAACAGAAAATCAGCAATAGCAGCAAGAACAAACCCAAGAGTGCCGAACACAAGATGCATATTAGTCAAGCAATGACCGAGTATTGGAGAACTGTTCCGCATCGCCCCTGTGAGAATAATGATGTTAACCCTTAATCTTTGATGGGATGCGAGAGAACAGTAGTAATAGATGAATTGAAAATTTGCTATGTAACCAATGTTCAAGATTTGGCTGTGTTCGAGTCAGTCGATATTGGATATTGCTTTGAGCATGACGGTTACTCAATTATACGGTTGGCTAACGATAGGTTCAAATTCTTTTTTGAGATTATTGAAAGAGATGAGGTGGTAGCGTTATTGAAATTTGGATTATACACAGACACGATGGTTGAGCGGACTTATGTCTATTTCCGTGTAAGCAACCACATATTATATGACAGAGAACGATTAAAAAGATTATTGGATTTACCGGCATCCTTTGGGATGTTATTTAATAATTTCACATCTCTTGATTTAGCGGTTGACAGCGACCTCAACTATACGTCAAAAATAAAGAGGATGCTGCGTGACCGAGGTCTGACAACCATCATTAATGGCAAGGCTATTAAGGACAGGAAATCTCTGTTGACAGGAGTCACGTTTGAATACTCCACATCTTTAAACCGCCTTAGATACCCCACAATAACAGTTAAGCAGAAGAAAGCGATTATTAACAAAAATGAGGGAATCACAGTGCAGTGTTACGACAAAAAAGCGGAGATAGATAACCATTCAAATAAACAATATATCTTAGACTACTACGACAATCCCAAACGATTATATCGCCTTGAAGTCAGATTGCATTATCAGGAGCTGAAAGACTATTTCTCCGGCAAAGGAATCACACCATCTATTGATGTACTGAACGATTCAGAGCTGTTGAGGGATATGTTCATTTACCATCTTTCATCCGTCATTAGATTCAGCCGTGGCAGAAACAGAATTCCTTGGGAAACGCTTCTTCGATGCAATGACGGGGGATAGAATAACAATATCCCCCACCAATGCAGTGTATCAGAACCTCAACCGTATCAGTTTAAAATTAAAAAAAGAGGTGATACACCGTCAGCTGATGTATCACCTTATAATTTTATTATAAAAGCGCAAGGGATGGCTATTAGTTATGATTGATTATTTTGCTTTTCATAGTGTTGAACTCTTCTTCGGTAATCAAGCCCTGCTTCATAAGGACTGAGAGTTCTTTTATTTCTTCTGCTGTGCTTTTTTGTGGCTGAACAGTGTTATCCCCAACACTGATAGGGTTAGCCGAAGCGTCTTTCTTATTTGGATTACCGGAATGGACTAAATCAATCTGCTCGTTAATAATATTCTTGAAAGAAATAGGGTCAGCAATAACATGGAACCTATTAGTAGGACCACCTGTCGTAACTATTACTGTACCATAATTAAGAATCCTTCCGAGTATGCCTTGGTCAATAGAAACCCCTTCGCATTTATTTAGCTGAAGCTCTATCATTTGTCTTGAGATAAAACCGAACTTATAAATAATTCGGGTATTTGTAAGAATACATTCAGTGAAGGTTTTATAAAAGAGTCCTTTAATAAAACGATATGCAGCCCAAGCCCAAAAGATAATGGTTATATATAGGAACTCTCCTCCTCCAAAGAACTGTGTGGCAAGAAGGGCGATAAGTGTCCAAAATAAACCAGGAAGGAAAGCTGCCCAATGAATAGATGCAGAGTACTTTATTTCCTCTTCCTTCAACAACTGATTATTAATATTCCCCATATCTGTATAATAATTTATGTCATTAATGAAAGTGTTACAAATCTAATAATAAAATGGGTCCCTTCATTCTTTTGTATTAAACTAATTTGAATTCTTCTTAGGGAAAAAGTCGTCAAGCCAGTTGTTTTTAAGTGACGCATGATATGCCCCACTTGATTTTTTCCTAAAATCCAGTTTACCTTTGGATTCACTTGCTATTTGTTTACATAAATCATATGTCCATTTTCTTCGCTTATCCCAAGATGCTTTTAAATTGTTTCGTTGAAGATAAGATGATTCTTCGAACCAGTCAAATATACTTATCCATCCATTAGCCAATGCTACTTTATATGCGCCTGATGCTTTGTGGTGGAATTCTGTTTTTGATTTATACTTTTTTGCTTCTTCATAAACGGAAGAATAATCCCATTTTTTATTATGTGCTATTCTTTTAATATTAAACCAAGAATAGTCTTTTACCCATCCTTTCTCTTTTGCTATTACGTATGCCCTGTTGTATTTCTTTATAAATTCTGTTTTTGTTCGACAAGTTGATGCTGCGTTAAAGCAATTATCATAGTCGTCCCAATAACCACTAGGTTTCTGTTTCTCATCAAACCATGTATATTCTTTTAACCATCCATTCTTCCTTGCTACATCATAAGCGCTTGCACTTAATTCTGCAAATTCACCTTTAGTTTTATATTTCAATGCTTCTTCGCGACATGTTCTTTTAGTCCATTTGTTTTTTGCTATCAAACCTATACTCCCTGTCTTCATTCTGTTGATTAAATGCCATCCATTCTTTCGATAATAATCTGCATAATAACCCTCTTTTCTTACGCCCTCTGCAAGAGTAAGATTATCTTCTAATACTTTCATTTCAGGAACGGGAACTCCATGCTCCTTGGCGAACAAAGAAACGGCATCCTTATCACCGAATATGTGTTCTCTGTCTCTCTTACTAATCCGTCTCACAAGCGTTCTCCCCACATAAACCGAATTCATACCTTTGAACTCATAGGCATAGACACAATCTATTTTGTCATTGGAAAAATCAATTCTATCATCTTTTAACCAAGTAAATTCATCGAGCCATCCTTTTACTCTTGCTTTACCATAAGCTGTTCCGCAATGCTCGTGAAATTCTCCTCTTGTCTTATACTTCTTTGACTCTTCCCTTACCTTTTCCTTAGTCCAGTAATTCGAAGGGTTTTGTTTTGACTCAAACCATACGTAATCGTCAAGCCAACCATGATTAAGTGCTGCTTGATAAACTCCGACATTTCCTCTTGCAAGTTCCAAACGTGTTTTAAAATGCTTCGCTATCTCATAACACTCATCTTGTGTGTATGGAGAACGATGTTTAATATTAAACCAATAATAGTCTTTTATCCATCCTTTAGTTCTTGCTTTACTATATGCACTACCATTCCCTTTTTGGAAATCAGAAGAGCATCTATAATTTTGAGCGATTTCGTAAACATCATCATAGGTGTAGGGGGCATGGTGCTGTTTTACGAACCAATCATAATCACCAATCCATTTATTCTTCCTTGCTACATTATATGCACTTCCGTTCAACTTCCTCATTTCAGCGGAACATGAACATTGTCTTGCTATCTCATAGCATTTGTCGTAGTCGTATATTTTACGAGACATTTTGTTTTAGTCGTTACTATGATGCCTTTTCGACGTGATAATGATTCCCCTACGAATCACACACTTATCATTAACAAATGGCTTATCTCCGGAAATGTTGAGGTTCTTCAGATAGGCGTAAGATACTCCGATGGCATCTTTGTCCCAATGGTCTGTAAGCGCCTTCAAATTTCCGTAGTAATAGTGCTGACCATCCTTTTCAAGATGGACAACTGCTCTTTCTTGTTTCTTCTTTTCATTCATAGTGGCGTAAAGATATTAAAATATGGCTAATAATCAAAATATGCATCAAAATACTTGCGTATATTAAATAATAGCATTATATTTGTATTAACAAAACGAAGATATATGGACAAGGTGGTAATATTGGCACGGGTAAGCACAAACGGGCAGGAGTATGACAGACAGGTCAATGAACTGATGGACTATTCCAATAGGGTTGGATGGTCAGTTGAGAGGGTCTTCGCAAATAAAGTCTCCGGTGCTGCGAAAAACGCCGATAGAGACGAAATCAGAGAGTTGGTGGAGTATGTCAAAGGTCATGAGATTAAACGTGTCCTATGCCTTGAAATAAGTCGTTTGGGCAGGAACACGTTGGAGGCTCTTAAAGTCATCCAAACACTTAATGAGAACGGGGTCAGCCTATATGTTAAAAATTACAATCTTGAAACCCTCAACGAGGATGGCAAGGTCAACCCTGTTGCAAGCCTCATCTGTACGATTTTGCTTGAAATTGCATCCATGGAGCGCCTTACTATAAAGGAACGCATGGCGAGCGGAAGAAATCAGTATATAGCCAAATGCCGTGAGCAGGGTATCAAGATGGGCCGACCTGCATTATATAGGAAATCTGAGGATGCTTACAGGAGGCAGTATGCCAAGGAGATAAGCCTCCTTAGGAAAGGCATTAGCTTGAGGAATATAAACTCCATTACAGGCACCAGTATCAATACTTTACAAAAGATTAAAAAATATTGTTAAAAATCACTTGACTTTTGACCATTCCCCCTTTATACTATTATTGGAGGCAAGCATTAAGCTGTAAGTTCCTTCGCCTTTAAAGGCAATAATAATAGATATAAAGTTTAATATTAAATGGTCGCAAAGCATGAAAGATTTTTTAATGTAAACAGGATAAGTGCAGAAGACAAGCAAACGGTGCTGTCATTTATCCATGAATTGTTCAACATAGCGTTGGACTTTAAGAATAAGGGGGAAAAAGAAGGCTGCGATGATTGATTACAGGAACATTAGGGATGGTAAAGACTGCGTAGTTTGGACGCGAGTATCCACCAAGTATCAGGAGGACAATGGTGGTATTTTGGAGAGTCAGAAAAAGTTCTGTGACGATTATGCATCAAGATGTGGCTACCAGATTTTAGGTAGGTATGGTGGCAAGCATGAAAGTGCTCAAACACCAGGAAAGATGATTAAGGAGATGTATGACAAGGTGAAGAAGAATCCACGTATCTCAACGATACTCGTGTCGGAGTTTGACAGGCTGTCAAGATGCGGATGGCAGGCGAGTAAGATTATTGATGAGTTGAGGGGAATGGGAATCATCATAATAGCCACTAAATATGGATTAGACACAAGAACCAAAGAAGGAGTCTTGATGGCAAAGAACTCTGTTAACATGGCAGAGTGGGATAATCAGAACAGGACTGATAAGTTCATTACAGGTAGGGATGATTGTATGCAGTCAGGGGCTTGGTGTCAAAAGGCTCCGGGTATTATAAGGAAGGCAAACGCAGGGATGCTTGGTGCTATCTGAATGAAGAAGGCAAGGCAGTAAGGCATGCTTTCAAATGGAAGTTGGAAGGCTTTTCCAATAGCGAAGTTTTGGATAAGATGTCAGCAATGGGAGTGGACATATCTAAGCAAACTCTTCATAAAATACTTGTCAATCCGTTTTATGCCGGTAAAATCTGTAATAAGTACACCAAATTTGAGATGGTGGATGGACAGATAGAGCCTGCTGTTACATACGAGGATTTCCTTAGGGTTCAAGACATCTTGGCAGGTAGAACCGGAAAATACACTCAGGCAAAGCATAAGCCTAATTTCCCATTGAATAAGCATGTAATCTGTTACTACGATAACACTCCCTTTACATCTTACACCAAGAAAAAGACAACAAGGACAGCATGTCATTACTATGATTATTACAAGTGCAACAAGACAGGATGTAAAACCAATGTAACTGCTGCCGAGATGCATGAAAAGTATGAGGTGCTATTGACCAATTACAATCTTTCAGAAGATATGGTCAGCGATTTTTCAGATTATCTCAGAGGTATGGTTGAAGACTATTCGCATGAAATAACTGAACAGGCTACTCTGCTTAAAAGGAAAATGAAAGAGATAGATGCTGATTTGAAGAAAGTAAAAGTCCGTTATGCAACAGGGGCAATAGACAATGAGACTTACGAAATTGCGATGAAGGAGTTCAATAACAGGAGGGATGTTATCACCCTTGAAATGGATAAGGTGAACGTAAATTTATCGAACCTTGAAGGACAGATTCCACAAGTTATCTCAACTGCTTCTAATATAAGCACTTTATGGCATGATGGAAACCTTGAAACCAAGCGGAGAATCCAAAATTTGGTCTTTCCTGATGGAATATTTTGGGATAAGCAAATTGGCGATTATCGAACCATTTCAAGGAATAAATTCTTCGATGTTTTAGACAGATATTCAGTGACTTACGGAAACGAAAAAAGGGCAACTTCCTCCGAAGTTGTCCCCTTGTGCGGGTGAAGGGACTCGAACCCATACGCCGAAGCACCAGATCCTAAGTCTGGCTTGTCTACCAGTTCCAACACACCCGCAATCGGACTGCAAAGATAAGCATTTTTTATTCTTCTCCAACTGCCTCTCCCAAGGCTTCCAGGGCTTTCTGTTCTATGGTGGACAGTTCCTCGGTCTCTTCGGCCGAGTAGGCGATTTCCGTCTTCTTCTCTTCCACTGCCTCCTGTGCCTTCTCGTGCTGGATCATTGCCTGTTCCACCCCTCGGTTGAAGATGTTATGGATAGAGTTGACAAGGTTAAGCCTGACATCGTCTATCTCATTGTCAAAGAGAGGAATCTTTGTGGACTTGAATTTAGCCTTCCCAAGTTTCCATTTCCAAGCATCGAAGTTGCCTCCCATGTTCACTCCGAACTTGAAAGGTATCGGAGACTTTATTGCGGAAACATGATACTTGAAATTCTGGTCGAAACCTTGGATGCCGTTCAAGGCTACTGTGTAGCGGTCGACCTTGAGGATGAAAGGGAAGACCTCCAGCTGGTTTTCCTTTATTATTCCCCGGGCGGACATGGAATTGATGTAGCTTGAGTCCTTATCCTTGAACATCAGCGTTTTGCGAAGCTTGTCCAGACCTTCGCTCTCGCTCAGGGACAAGTCCTTGCCGTCTATCTTGATCATTCCGCTCAATGAAGGCAGGACTATGTTCATGCTGGTGTCAATTGCGGTGGTAGTGGCGATCTCGCAGTCCAGGAGGCCCTTGAAAGCCTTTAGCATCGGCATGATACTGTCGACGGCAGGGAAAAGCTGTATGACCTTTTCTGCAGTTATGTTCGAAAGCATCAGGTCGAACCCGGCCTTGAGGTCATTCTTCGTGCGGGTGGAATAGAATCCCTCAAGGAACACCTCGCCCATGTTCGTCATAGCCAGGGTGTTGGTGACCTGCAGGCAGCGTTCCTTCATCTCCAGGTCGGTCGAAACGAAGGAAGTCTCCAGATCTGAATAATTTACCGTTTCCGCCTGGACGCTGACCTTGGCATTCAGGTTCGCGGGGATGACTATCAGGGAACTTGTGGAACTGGTGTCGACGACCGCTTCTTCCCTGACTGTGTTTAGGTAGGTCCCGTCATCAACTCCGGAAAGGGCTGTCTTTTCTCCAGGAGGAATGAACTGCTTCCCAGCATTCAGCGCGAACAGGATCTCGTTGAGGTCGATCCTGTGGGAGTTTACTCTCATGTCAAGATTCAAACGTCCCCTGCCTGAAGTGATCGCTCTCTTTATTCCAGTAAGCGATCCTGAAGCCGAGACATCGGACGACCCTGATTTGACAGCCAGGCTGGAGAGGTCGATCCTGTTGTTGGTGAACTTTCCGCTGACTTCCGACAGGCTGTTTTCCAGAGGGTAATAAGGAGTGATGACATTCCCGTCCTTAATCCTGATGCCTCCGGAGAATGTCCATTCATTGAAATATTTCGCCACCCCATCCCCGAGTTTGAGGTTGATGTCCTTCTTCTCGAAATCTTTTTCAGAGAGGAAATCCGGCACCTTTCCATCGCGAAGCCTTGGAAGCAGTCTCCCGGGCAGTGTGTCCATTTTTTCTTTTGCTTCGACTGAATTCGGGTGGGCGGAAAGGTTCAATGATGCTCCTGAGAAGGAATAGCGGTTGACGCTTTCACGGATAAAGACTGAGTTGTTGTTGCTCGATACAGACAGGTATGGGATGTTGACCTTGCCTTCAGGGATAAGGGACAACTTTATGGTGTTCCCTGACCCTCGCACTCCTACGAAGCATGAATCTACGTCCATCATGCCTATGGATGCAATGTCCAGATGACCATGGATCGGATGCCTTCCATGGGTCCCTTTGATGGTCTCTTCAGTGTTGTGGGCAGAGAGTCTTATACCTCTTCCACGGAAGAAAGTGGTTTTCCCATATTCAGCAAACAGACTGTCCACCGAGGCGGAGATCCCGACATGGTCATGGTTTCCACCTTCGTCATCATGACGGGAGAAAGGTCCTAGTTCTATGGATGTACTTCCGAGGAATGCATTGATGGAATCTTTTGGATCGCGGATCCTTATTCCGTCGCTTACGAGCCGGCCTGATAATCCCGATTCTCCGAAGTTGTAGATGTCCAGCTGGGAAAGTTTGAAACCACCTTTGAGGTTGCCGTCAAGATTGCCGCTTGCGGTTATCCCAAGATCTTCAGGAAGGAACCGCACGAGGGAATCCAGTTTCAAATGCAGCTTGCTGTCAATGTTCATGAGAGGGTCTCCGGCCAACAGGTCGTTCGCCGAACCTTTCAGCTGTATGTCAGCTCCGCCGATGTGGAAGCAGAGATCCTCTATATCTGTCACCAACTTGCCATCACTTACGAAAGCTGTTGCGTCCAGGTCCATCCTTCCTTCTTCATCTATACCTTCCCATCCTACTTTGGAATCGGGGATGCTCAGGTGTACAGACATCTTTGGAAGTTCCTTTGTCTGTGCCACATAGTACCCGTCGCAATGTGCGTCAAGGGAAATCCTTGCATCTGTCTTGAGTTTCTTAAGGATGGGGAAGTTATTCCCGAAATAGCCGGTTACCTCTCTGACCGGCTGATTGTCGATCGAGGCGTCCGCCTTGACGAAGATGTTCTCTCCGCTCATGTCCACAAGACCATCTGCTATCATTTCAATCATGGCTACAGATGCCTTGAGCCCTTTGACTGAATATACTCTCTTTTCAAAGTCGGGATAGAACCTTGCAGCGAGCTTTACCGGAAGGTCAAGCACTCCTGTCGCAGCCGTCTTGAGCCTGAACCTGGTGTCAAGGTCGACATCGTAATGCTGTTCCCTATGGTTCTTTACGGATAGGTGATCAAGAGAGACAGCCCCTTCAAGACCGTCAGGGATGCTGGTGTATACGGTGAAAGGGCCCTTTTCAAGGCTTACCCTGCCGATGGAGATCGGGGGCAATTTGAAAGATGTGGTGTCCTCAGGATCGGAAGAGGGGAGACGGAGGACGTTCCAGTTGCCGGTGAGCGAGTCGTAGCGGTGCAGGAATATCCTGGGATGCTCAAGGACTACATGTGGGATCCTGATCTTTTTCTTGAGAGCCTCCATGTAGTTGACCGAAGCGCTGAGCCGTGAGAAGCTGGCAAGGGTGTCAGATGTGGGTAAGTGCCAACCGGAACGGTGGAGGGAGTCTCCGGAAGGGATCAGTGAATCGAAAGCTGCGAACCGCTCGTGAGGGTAAGTCAGGGCGAAACCGTCGATGCTGACGTTGAGGTTCGGGAAACTCTTGAACACGGAAGCCTTTATGCTTGAAAACTCGACGTCGCCTTCGACATATTCATTGGCTAAGCTGGTGGCAATCCTCTTCAGGACCTTGGAATTCAGGGCGACCTGGATTCCGAGGAGCAGGACTGCCCAGAGCCCCAGGACCGACCACAGGAGGATTTTCCACCAGCGCCCTTTCTGGGGCCTGCTGACTTTATTGTTTTCCGATTCTGCCATCGACTGCCTTCGATCTCATTATGAAGCTGGAATTTAAGGCTCCAGAAGCAAATTTATGCAAAAAAAAAGACAAACCCTTGGGATTTGTCTAATTCCTGATTCCAGGAGCATTCTTACTGCTCGTCCTGGAGCTTGAGATGCTGGACGTAGATAGCCTTCATCCTGGCAGCTCTCTTCTTCACAGAAGGCTTCTCAAAATTCTTGCGGGCACGCATCTCGCGGATCGCACCAGTCTTTTCGAACTTCCTCTTGAATTTCTTCAGGGCCCTTTCGATGTTCTCGCCTTCTTTAATGGGAACTATGATCATTGCTAATTTACCACCTCCTTTTTCTCAAAGCGGGTGCAAAGATATGAAAAAATTCTTAATTTTGTCAAAACAAAAATGTTATTTCAATGGACAGCCCGTTTTTGTACAACAAGTATGTTACAGGCCAGCGTTTTATCGGGCGTAAGGAAGACTGTACTATTCTTGGGAATCTGCTCACCCAGGGCGAGAACGTGGTCATCTGGGAACCTTACGGTACCGGGAAGAAATCAATCATCCACCAAGTGCTGACCAGACTCAAGGTTTCGGGCGTCCGTTTCACTACGGGAGACATCACTGCTCTTGACATCCGTTCCAACGAGGTCTTCATAAGACGTCTCGGCGCTGCCGTGATAAGACTGGCTGCTTCTACCCCTGACGAGTATTCCCAGATAGTCTCAAGCTACCTTTCCGGGACACATTTCGTCTTTGACAGGAGCGCCTATTCCAGTTCAGACACTATCCTGTCCACCAACTGGGACCTTGACGACGATGACTATCGTGCCGTACTCAAACTGCCCTATCTCCTTTCGGCCGCTACCGGCGAGAAGATGTTCATGATCATCGACGAATTCCAGAACATCGACCTGACCGAAGACGGGGAGAAGATATTCAAGATGATGGAAGAGGTGATGGATGAGATGAGGGTGCTAGGTAACAAGACTTTCTCCTACATATTCCTTGGCTCACAGTACAATGCCATGCAGGACATTTTCGTCAAGAGGCATTTCTTTTACCGCCGGGTGGAACGTCTCAAACTCAGCAAGGTCGAGGAACGGGAGATCGTCGAGCACATCATCAAGGGTTTCCTTTCGAGCGGCAAGGTGATCGACAGGGACCTGATCAGCGGGGCCTGCCGCCTGTTCAGGTGCAACCTTTATTACATCAACCATTTCACTTCGATCTGTGATTCCCTTTCCAAGGGTTACATAATGGAACCCGTACTTCTGGAGGCTCTTGAAACCATCCTGGCCATCCACAAGGGACGTTTCATCGCCATTATGAATGACCTGACCACCTTCCAGGTCAGCCTCCTCAAGGCAATCATCGACGGCTACACCAAGTTCAGCACCGCCGAAGTGATCCGGAAATATTCCTTGAACTCATCGGCCAATGTCCGCAGGCTCAAGGACGCTCTCATGAAGAAGGAGATCCTCACCTTCGTCGGAGACGACGAACGCCCGCTCATCTTCGATCCTCTCTTTGAATATTGGCTCAAAAACACTTATTTCAAGCGGCCATAATGTCATTCTGAACGCATTGAAGAATCTATATATGTCAAAAAAGAAAATAGCAGTCCTGACGGGTGCCGGAGTCAGCGCCGAGAGCGGCCTCAGTACTTTCAGGGGTTCAGGAGGTCTGTGGGGAGAATATGATCCCCAGGAAGTTGCCTCCATAGAAGGTTGGTACAGGAACCGTAAGCTTGTACTGGAGTTCTACAACCAACTCAGAAAGCAGCTTTCAGAGGTAAAGCCGAATGCCGCCCACCTGGCGATAGCCGCTCTTGAGAAGGATTATGACGTCACTGTCATCACCCAGAATGTGGACAACCTTCACGAGAGGGCAGGAAGCACAAGGGTACTCCACCTTCATGGCGAGGCTACCAAAGTCCGGCCCGAGAATGGTGAATATGACAGGACATATTCGGAGAAGGAAGTCATCGACGTGGGCTATGAGCCGGTAAACCTTGGAGACCTTGCTCCGAACGGCAGCCAGCTCCGTCCGCACATAGTCTTCTTCGGTGAAGCTGTGCCGAACATCGAAAAAGCCATCGACATCGTGGCGGATGCTGACATCATGCTGATCGTGGGTACATCCCTGAACGTCTATCCGGCGGCCGGCCTTTACCGTTACGCCAAGAACGGAGTCCCCGTCTATCTGATCGACCCTGAAGATGTAGCAATCTATGATCCGAGGATCACCCACATAAGGGAGGTCGCCACAAAGGGTATGGAAACATTCATAAGCAAACTTTGAACACCATGTATCTTTTAGGTTACGACATAGGAAGCTCGTCCGTGAAGGCAAGCCTCGTGGACGTTGAGACTGGAAAAAGCGTCGCATCCGGTTCTTTCCCGAAACATGAAGCGAGGATCATCTCGCTCAAGACAGGATGGGCTGAGCAGAGCCCCCAGTCATGGTGGGAGAATCTCAAGACTGCAACGACGGAATTACTTTCCAAGTGCGAATCAAGCCCTGAGATCGGTGCAATAGGGATCTCATACCAGATGCATGGTCTGGTGTGTGTGGACAAGGACGGCAAGCCCTTGCGCCCTTCCATAATATGGTGTGATTCGAGGGCTGTCCCTTACGGGGAGGCGGCTTTCGATGCGCTGGGGCATGAAAGATGCCTCTCGCATCTGCTTAATTCTCCCGGTAACTTCACGGCTGCCAAGCTCGCCTGGGTGAAGGAGAATGAGCCGGAAATATATTCCAGGATTGACAAGATAATGCTTCCCGGGGATTACATTGCAATGCGGATGACCGGTGAGACTTGTACGACTGTCAGCGGTCTTTCGGAAGGGATGTTCTGGGATTTCCTTGAGAATCGTCCGGCAAAGTTCCTGATGGAGTGGTTCGGTTTTGACGAAGATGTGCTTCCCGGCGTCGTCCCCACCTTCTCCGAGCAGGGCAGGCTCACGGCTTCGGCTGCTGGCGAGCTCGGGCTGAAAGCAGGGATCCCAATAACCTACAGGGCCGGAGACCAGCCAAACAATGCATTGTCCCTGAACGTGTTCGAGCCAGGAGAAGTCGCAGCCACAGCCGGCACTTCCGGTGTGGTTTATGGAGTCAGCGGCAAAGTCGGTTATGATCCCCAGTCCAGGGTCAACTCTTTCGCGCATGTGAACCACTCATCTGCTGATCCCCGTCTGGGTATACTCCTCTGCATCAACGGAACCGGGATCCAGAATTCATGGCTTCGCAGGAATGTAGTCCCAGAAGGAGTGATGTATGACGAGATGAACGAGATCGCGGCCGGAGTACCGATTGGCAGCGAAGGTTTGAAAGTACTCCCGTTCGGGAATGGGGCTGAGCGGATGCTTGGAAACAAGGAGCCGGGTGGAAGCATCCGTGGCTTGAACTTCAACATCCACACATGGAAGCACCTGGTCCGTGCTGCCCAGGAAGGGATTGTGTTCTCCTTCAAGTATGGAATAGACATCATGGAAGCCATGGGGATGAAAGTCGGAGTGATCCACGCCGGCAATGCCAACATGTTCCTGAGCCCCGTCTTCAGGAAGGCTCTGGCCGGAGTGACAGGCGCCACCATTGAACTCCATGACACAGATGGGGCCGCAGGTGCAGCAAAGGGAGCAGGAATCGGCGCCGGAATCTTCAGGAGCAGGACCGAAGCATTTTCGACTCTCGAGCGCCTGGAGGTCATAGAACCTGAAGATGAATCCAGGTACCGGGAGGCTTACGAAGGCTGGAAAGAAGAATTGGATAATATTATAAATAATTAAAAAAACACTTTATTATGGCTAAAGAATATTTCCCACAGATCGGGAAAATCCCCTTCGAGGGGCCTCAAGGCAAAAGCCCGCTTGCATTCCATTATTATGAGCCCGACCGCATCGTACTCGGCAAGAGGATGGAGGACTGGCTGAAGTTCGCGATGGCCTGGTGGCACACCCTTGGCCAGGCGAGCGGTGACCAGTTTGGAGGCCAGACCCGTGCCTACGCTTGGGATGAGGCTGCTGATCCCATGCAGAGGGCCAAGGACAAGATGGACGCCGGTTTCGAGATCATGCAGAAGCTCGGGATCAATTATTTCTGCTTCCATGATGTCGACCTCGTAGAAGAGGCTCCCACCATAGATGAATATGAGGCACGCATGAAGGAGATCACCGACTATGCCCTCGTCAAGATGCAGGAGACCGGGATCAAGCTCCTTTGGGGCACGGCAAACGTCTTCGGCCACAAGCGGTACATGAACGGCGCGGCGACCAATCCTGACTTCAATGTAGTCGCCCGTGCTGCAGTCCAGATCAAGAACGCCATCGACGCCACCATCAAGCTCGGCGGAACCATCTATGTGTTCTGGGGCGGTCGCGAAGGCTACACCAGCCTGCTCAACACCCAGATGCAGAGGGAGAAGGATCATCTTGCGAATATGCTCAAGGCTGCCCGCGACTATGCCCGTGCCAACGGTTTCACCGGAACCTTCCTCATCGAGCCGAAGCCCATGGAGCCGACCAAGCACCAGTACGATGTCGACACCGAGACTGTCATCGGGTTCCTGCGTGCCCATGGACTCGAGAAGGACTTCAAGGTCAACATCGAGGTCAACCATGCAACCCTTGCCGGACACACTTTCGAGCATGAACTCGCAGTGGCGGTCGACAACGGCATGCTCGGCTCCATCGATGCCAACAGGGGAGACTACCAGAACGGCTGGGACACCGACCAGTTCCCCGTGGACCTCTTCGATCTTACCCAGGCTATGCTCCAGATTATCCGCAACGGCGGTCTAGGCAACGGCGGCTCCAATTTTGACGCCAAGCTGAGACGTAATTCCACTGATCCAGAGGACATATTCATAGCCCACATCTGCGGCATGGATGCAATGGCAAGGGCCCTTCTTGCCGCTGCAGCCATCGTAGAGGAGTCTCCGATCCCCGGAATGGTCAAGGAGCGTTACGCTTCCTTCGATTATGGAGAAGGCAAGCTTTTCGAGGACGGTGCCCTGACTCTCGAGGAACTCGTTACCTACGCCAAGAATCATGGCGAACCCGAGACCAGGAGCGGTAAGCAGGAACTTTACGAGACCCTCGTCAACATGTATATCAAATAATTGGGTAAAAATTATTTTGCCGGATTCACAGATATTACTATCTTTGCAATCCATTTTATGGCCAGGAGGCTCCGGAAGTCGGCCGCAAGTGCGGACGCGCCTCAGGCTGAAACTTAAATAAGTTTTGTTTTTATGTACGCAATTGTTGACATTGCAGGCCAGCAGTTCAAGGTCGAGGCCGGAAAAGAGATCTTCTGCAACCGCCTTCCCGCGGCGAAAGATGAGACCGTCGAGTTCGACAAGGTCCTGCTGATTGACTCCGAAGGGCAGATCCAGCTCGGTAATCCTTATGTTAAGGGCGCAGTCGTGAAGGCCACGGTCCTCGATGACGAGGCAAAGGCTGACAAGGTGCTCGTGTTCAAGAAAATCCGTCGCAAGGGTTTCCAGAAGCTCAATGGCCATCGCCAGAAGCTTTCCAAGATCCGTATCGACGCTATCGCTTAATTTCTAAAGAGTTACAATTATGGCACACAAGAAAGGACAGTCAAGTTCAAAGAACGGCCGTGAGTCCCATTCCAAGAGACTTGGACTCAAGAAATTCGGCGGTGAGGTCGTTAAGGCCGGTAACATCATCGTAAGGCAGAGGGGAACCGTCCACAATCCTGACAAGAACGTCGGAATGGGTAAGGACCACACTCTCTACGCCCTCGTAGACGGCACCGTGAAGTTCACGAAGAAGAAGGAAGACAAATCCTATGTCTCCGTCATCCCTTTTGAGAACTAAGCTCGGAGGAAAATAGAATAAGGAGGACTTGCTTCGAGACATCGTGCAGTCCTCCTTTTTCAATAGACTAAAACACAAGACAGATATGCTGACAATAAAGATGCTTCGTGAAGATCCGCAGCGCGTGATCGAGAAGCTCGCAGTCAAGAATTTCGATGCAAAGGACATAGTTGCAAAGGTACTTGAACTGGATGCCAACCGCAGGGCTCTCCAGGCGGAGAGCGATGCGTTGCTCTCCAGCCAGAAGCAGCTCTCCGCCAAGATCGGAGGCCTGATGAAGGAGGGCAAGAGGGAAGAGGCCGAGGAGGTCAAGAGGGAGGTCACTGCCATGAAGGCCAGGTCCACCGAACTCCTCGCCAAGGCAGAAGCAAACAACAAGGAATTGGACGAGACCATAGTACTCCTCCCCAACATGCCTTGCGACCTGGTGATCCCTGGCAAGGGTGCCGAGGACAACCAGATTGTCAAGACCGGAGGTCCGGAGGTCCATCTCCCCCAGGATGCCCTTCCCCATTGGGAACTTGCGAAGAAGTACGACATCATCGATTTCGACCTTGGAGTCAAGCTCACCGGAGCAGGATTCCCTGTCTATAAAGGCAAGGGCGCAAGGCTCCAGAGGGCCCTCATCAATTATTTCCTGGATTTCAACACTGCAGCAGGCTACAAGGAGGTTGAACCTCCGGTGGTTGTGAATGCTGCCTCAGGTTTCGGTACCGGCCAGCTTCCTGACAAGGAGGCTCAGATGTACCATGTCGGCCTGGATGATTTCTACCTTGTACCGACAGCAGAGGTCCCTGTGACCAACATATTCAGGGACGTGATCCTCGAGAACGACCGGGTGCCCCAGAAGATGACGGCCTACACTCCGTGCTTCCGCCGTGAGGCCGGTTCCTACGGCAAGGATGTCAGGGGACTGAACAGACTGCACCAGTTCGACAAGGTCGAGATCGTCAGGGTCGAGAAGCCAGAGAACTCCTATGCCGCCCTGGACGAGATGGTTGCCCATGTCGAGAAGCTCGTGAACAGCCTCGGCCTGAAGTACAGGATCCTTCGCCTTTGCGGCGGCGACCTAAGCTTCACTTCGGCCATCACCTACGACTTCGAACTCTGGTCTGCAGCCCAGGGCCGCTGGCTCGAGATTTCCTCGGTTTCCAACTTCGAGACCTTCCAGGCCAACAGGCTTCATCTTCGTTATCGTGACGAGGATGGCAAGATCCAGCTCTGCCACACCCTTAACGGAAGCTCCCTTGCTTTGCCGAGAGTCGTGGCGGCCCTCCTTGAGGACAACGAGACTGAAGACGGCATCGTAATCCCTGAAGTTCTCCGTCCTTACACTGGATTCGACAAGATTGATTAACTTTGTCCTTGGAATGGACAAAAGGACTATCATAGGCATCGACCCCGGAACCAACTTGCTTGGTTTCGGGGTAATCGATGTCATTGAGGGCAAGCCCGTCTTCGTGGACATGGGAGTCCTGGACATCCGGAAGGAGAAGGATGCATATTCAAAACTCCGTCAGATTTACGAGACGGTCAGCGAGGTCTGCAAGACATATCACGGCACAGAGATGGCCCTTGAATCGCCCTTCTACGGCAAGAATGCGCAGGTGGTCCTCAAACTTGGCCGCGCGCAAGGGGCCGCGATGATCGCTGCGATGGAGCATGGAATCGCGGAGGTCCATGAATATGCTCCCCGTGAGGCGAAACAGGCGATAACCGGCAATGGAGCCGCTTCGAAAGAGCAGGTCGACCTGATGATCAGAAAGACCCTGGGAGTGGAACTGAAGGCCGAACACCTCGATGCAACCGATGCCCTCGCCATAGCCCTCTGTCATTATTATTCCACTTCAAGCCCCCTTGGCAAGATCAAGTCTTCTTCTAGTTGGGGAAAATTCATCCAGGCCAATCCTGATAGGGTCAAATAGGCTTTCTCATATTCTTTTTTATTTGTCAAAGATTAAACCGAGTCAGGCTTGATCTGTCAAATTAGTGTTTGAAATAATTACTGTATGAACTTAGTGAAAAGATTTGTGGCGGTCTTCATCGGCGTGATGTCGATTTTCTCTATCGCCTCCGCACAGAACTCGGGTACGCTCAGGGCAGTTCTCCAGGATGAGAACGGAGAGCCTGTCCCGTTTGCCACGGTGTCCGTCTCCAAGGTTGGTAACACCAAGCCTTACAAGTATGCCCTCAGTACTTCTGACGGTAAGGTCACCATCGAAAAGATGGCCAACGGCAAGTACACCATCAAGGCGGAACTTCTTGGTTACAAAGCCTATTCAAAGGATATCGAGGTCAAGGGAAACCTGGACCTCGGTAACATCACGATGGAAGAGGACAAGCAGACACTTGATGCTGCGAGTGTCTCTGCGACAGGTAATCCTATTACCATAAAGAAGGACACTGTCGAGTACAATGCCTCTTCTTTCAAGACCACTGACAACGATATGCTGGTTGATCTTCTCAAGAAGCTTCCCGGCATCGAGGTCGCTGACGACGGTACGATTACCGCTAATGGAGAGACAATCTCCAAGATCACCATAGGAAACAAGACTTTCTTCCTGGACGATCCCCAGATCGCTTCCCAGAACCTTCCTGCAAAGATGATCGAGAAGATCAAGGTCGTGCGCAAGAAGTCCGAGCAGGCCGAGTTTACAGGGATCGAGGACGGCAACGAAGAGCAGGTCATCGACTTGAGTGTCAGGAAAGGCATGATGAATGGCCTTGTAGGAAACCTCTCTGCCGGAGCCGGTACGGATTTTCCGAAGACTACCAGCACTTTGGCGGACAACGATGATATCCGTTACCAGACCGGTGCTTTCATCGGACGGTTCACCCAGAACAGCAATATCAGCTTCATCCTGAACGGTAACAACACCAACAACCGTGGTGCCAACGACATCTCCGGCAACATGATGGGCGGAATGATGGGCGGCATGGGCGGCGGCCGTGGAATGGGCGGCGGAGGTTTCGGTGGCGGAAACGGCATCAATACCTCATGGATGGCAGGCCTCAACGCAGCCGCGGACCTCTTTGATGACAAGATGAACGTCGGAGGCAACTACGTCTACAACCAGTCCAAGAGGGACGTCCTTCAGAGGAGTATCGAAACTGACCGTTCCTTCCAGAATGGTGACTACATGATCACCCGTAACGGTGTCGACACTCCCGGAGTGAACAGTACTACTTCTTATGGCCATAGGTTCGGAATGCGTCTGGACCATAAGTTCAGTGAGAACACATCGATTCTCTTCCAGCCCCAGATCAACTTCGGGACCGGAAACTATCTGCAGAACTCCGACTTCTCGACGGAAAGGTTCAACAGTCAGAACGAACTGACCTCATCCAGTAACGGTTTCTCCAATAATTCCGGCAACAACAACAATTGGCAGACGAACGGTTTCCTACTGTTCCGTCAGCGTCTGGGAATGCCCGGAAGGACACTCTCGTTTATGGGAAACTACAGTTTCAGCCACAACCAGATGGACGGCTTCACTCAGTCCCTGACCAACAGCTGGAATTCGAAATCAGGAGATGGACAGGATATTGTCAACCAAAGGACTGAGCAGCTCTCCAACAGTTCTTCACTCTCCGGAAGACTGGTCTACACTGAGCCTCTCGGGAACGGTTTCTATGCTTCTGCCAACTACAGCTATTCGTGGAGCAAGAACACTTCCACCAAGGATGCCTACGACAGCGGATCCAATGTCATCGGAGACAAGTCTCTCATTTATGATCCACGTGGTGAAGCCAGGAATGAAACCTATTCCAGCAACATCCTGAACAGGAATGACAACCAGAGTGCCGGACTCGATCTTCAGTACCAGAAGGATAAGATCCATGCCCAGCTGGGCTTCTCTGTCATGCCCAACAAGATCTACAACGAAACCAACAAGGAAGTCTACGACACGACCGTCATCAACATAGCTCCTACAGCGATGTTCTGGTACGACATGGGAGAGACTTCCAATATGCGCATCTTCTACCGCGGCCAGTCCCGTCAGCCTTCAACCACCCAGTTGATGAGGGTTCCGGACAACTCCAACCCGAACAATATTTCCAGCGGTAACCCCGGCCTGGTTCCTTACTTCAACCATAACCTCAACACTGAGTACAGGATGACGAACAGGAAGACTTTCACTTCCTTCAACATCAACCTGAATGGAGGAATAGTCCAGAATCCTATTGTCTCAGCCATGATTACGGATGACAAGAATAGGAAATATTCCATCCCTTACAACGGTCCAAATTCCTTCAATGGAGGAGCCAGGATCTTCTTCAATTCTCCTATTGCGAAGTCGAACTTTTCCATCTTCTCCATGACAAACACCAACTATTCTCAGTCAACATCTTACACAGATGCCGGCATGGCGATAAACATGGACAAGTACCGCAACGAAGACGGGGCCTTTACAAAGTACAAGGAATTCCTTGCAGATTATCCTGACCCAGCCAAGGCTTCCATTTTCAAAGAGAACATAGCTAGAAATTTCTCATTCAACCAGAGGCTGAGGCTTACGTACCGCAGTGACAATTTTGAAATTATGGGAGGAGCTAGCGGCCGTTACAGTCACATCACTTATTCGGTCAACAAGGGAAAGACTACTACGATAGGCGGTGTCAACAACACAGAGACCTGGACCAATAGCGTCGACGGTTCAATCAATTGGACCCTCCCTACTCCAGGACTGACTTTCAAAGCCGATGCATCTTACAATTGGTACATCAATTACGCTACGGAACAGGAACCTACCCTTCTTGTCAACCTCGACATTCAGAAACTTCTGTTCAAGAACAAGGTTACCCTTGCCCTCAGGGCGTATGACCTTCTCGACCAGGCCAGGATCATCGGAGTTCGGGAAAGCGACGGTGTGATCACCGAGAGCTGGAGCAACACCCTCGGCCGTTATGTTATTGTGGCCCTTACCTACCGCTTCGGAACCTTCGGGGGCAGAAGGGGCGGCGGAATGAGAATGGGCGGCGGCCCTGGCGGTCCCGGCGGAGGTCCTGGTGGCGGCCGTGGTGGCTTCGGTGGCGGCCGACCTCCGATGATGTAGAATGATATGGCGTGCTACTTTACGTAGGCACGCCATTTTTCGATCATGGATGTCATGTCGTCCGGAAGGGGAGAGTCGAACCGGATCATCTCTCCGGTTCTTGGATGGACGAACCCGAGCGTCTTGGCGTGTAGGGCCTGTCTGGGACACAGTTCGAAGCAGTTCTCGATGAACTGGCGGTACTTGGCGTAGATGGTGCCCTTGCGTATTTCCGATCCTCCGTAGCGAGTGTCGTTGAAGAGGGGATGCCCGATGTGGTTCATGTGAACCCTGATCTGGTGGGTCCTTCCCGTCTCCAGGCGGCACTGTACCACTGTGACATAGCCGAATCGTTCGAGGACCTTGTAGTGGGTGACGGCATGCTTAGCCCTTTCGTCATCTTCCGGGTAGACCTTGAAGCGGAGGCGGTCGTTGGGATCACGCCCTATGGCACCGTCGACAGTACCCTCATCTTCCTTGATGTTCCCCCAAACAACAGCGACGTAAAGCCTCTCGATGCTATGTTCGAAAAATTGTTTTGCCAGATTCAGTTGGGCTTCGTCATTCTTTGCCACCACCAGCAGGCCTGAGGTGTCCTTGTCTATCCTGTGGACCAGGATCCCCATCCTTTCGTCTTCTGCGTCAGGACCCTGGGAAATTCCAAGATGAAAAGCCAGTGCATTGATGAGCGTTCCGTTGTAGTTGCCGTGTCCTGGATGTACGACCATCCCGGCCGGCTTGTTCACTACAAGCAGGTCATCGTCTTCGTAAACTATGTCAAGAGGGATGTCTTCAGGGAGGATTTCCATCCCACGGCGCCGGTAGGGCATCATGAAACGGATGACATCTCCGGGCCTTACGATCAGGTTGGCCTTGGCCACCTTTTCTCCTACCCGGACATAGCCTTCCTTGATCGCACACTGGATACGATGCCGGGAAGTGTCTTCCAGGTGAGAGGCCATGAACTTATCGATGCGCATCGGAGTCTGGCCGGGATCGACGTTCAAGCGAAAATGCTCGAACATTCCCTGTTCTTCATCCTCAAGAGCTTCTTCGGGTTCGTTAAAGAGCCTTTCCTTGTCCACGGCTAGTAGTTTTCCTTGATGTCCAGGGAGAGATGGATGGTGACGTCAGAACCCATCAGGAGAGGGCTCTTGGATGCTCCGGGAGACTGCTTGTACACAGTGGCATTGAGTGAATCCGTGTAGTTCTTGACAGTCTTGTCAAAAACTACCTTGCCGAGGTTGAGGGAATTGTCATGCACTGCATCTACGGCGCGGAGGTATTTCATGCCCTTGACATTGGGTACGTATGTCATGTTGTCAGAGGGGTTGAGACCAACCTGCAGGTCGATTTCAGAACCAGTCTCGATCTGTCTTCCGGGACGTATCTCGCGGTTGTGGTAGATTTGCCTCAGGACGTTGTTGGTCGCTATGTCATTGACGTAGATCAATTTCCCCAGGGCAAGTCCGCGTGCATAGAGTTCGGCCTTTGCCTGGCGCATGGAATAACCGACAAGGTTGGGCATGCTAACCTTCTTGGCATTCATGGCATTGATGGTGAGCATTATCCTGCGTCCTTTCTTGACCTTTGTCCCGGCCTTGGGATTCTGGCTGTACACAGCACCTTTCTGCATCCTCCTGACATAGATCGAGTCTATGACTTCAATCCTAAGATCCTCCCTGGAGGCCTCATGACGAGCGTTATCCACGCTCATATTGGTAAGATCAGGGACTTCAATCGTCTGTCCATGATGGGTGATTATTCCAAGGATAACGGTAGCCGCAATCAGCAGGACAGCGAAAAACACCACCGCCCCGATAAGGTTACGGACTATCCAGTTGCTGAAAAAGCCTTTTTTCTCTATCTTTTCTTCTTCCATATATCCAAGTTACTTGAACAATAATTCAAACAAGCCTTCACCGACCAGTGCTATTCCGATAATCATCAGCACCACTCCAGCTATCCTGTTGAGCCAGATCAGGGACTTGAAGTCAATCGCTCTCCTCCATGTACCGAACATCCTGGAGAAAGCGAACCAATATGCCATCGAACCGGCAGCCACTGCAAGGATGATCGGAAACACCCTGAACCCTTTGTCTTCAGCGTCTACCCCGAAGAAAGCGAATAGGGCGAACATCACGAAAATCGCTCCGGGGTTTGACAGTGCTGTGGCTACGGCCTGGAGATAGTCCTTGATCGAAGCCCCTCTTTCTTCCTCTCCTGGTTTCATCTTCCTGAAAGGGTCCTTGAATGCCATCGACCAACCAAGTGCGGCAACAATTATGCCTCCGATCAGGAATATGAAGGTTTCATAGGTGTTCAGGAAATTCTGGGCGACTGCCAGGGCGAAGATTGATACGATGGCATAAGTCGTGTCAACGGTCGTGGCTCCAAGTCCAGTCGCAAATCCAGCCTTGTGTCCGTAGCTCAGCGACTTCTGGAGAACGAGAATTGCTATCGGACCGATCGGAACTGATGCGCAGATCCCGATGGCAAAGGCTTTCAGTAGATCCGGGGTCATGACTGACTCCTATTTGGCCCTCATGAAGATCTGCACGGGGCAGCCGAGAAGGTCGAAATGCTCCCGGAGCTTATTCTCAAGGAACCTCTTGTAAGGTTCTTTGACGTACTGAGGGAGGTTGCAGAAGAAAGCAAATGCCGGGAATCTCGTTGGAAGCTGGGTTATGTACTTAATCTTTACGTACTTACCCTTCCATGCCGGAGGAGGGTAGTTTTCAATCTCCGGAAGCATGACTTCATTCAGCCTGGCCGTGGTAAGCCTGCGGGAGTAGTTCTCGTAGACATGGGCGGCTGCATCCAGGACATCCATTATCCTCTGTTTCTTTACTACTGAGGTGAAGATCACAGGCACGTCGTCGAACGGTGCCAGGCGCTTCTTGAGAGAGGTTTCATATTCCTTGAGCGTGTTGTTGTCCTTGATGAACAGGTCCCATTTGTTCACAACTACCACGCATCCTTTCCGGTTGCGTAGGATCAGGTTGAATATGCTCATATCCTGGGCTTCCATACCTGCTGTCGCGTCGATCATCAGTATGCAGACGTCCGCCCTTTCGATGGAACGTATTGCCCTCATGACGGAATAGAATTCCAGATCCTCGTTGACCCTGTTCTTCCTTCTCATTCCGGCAGTGTCCACAAGCATGAATTCGTGCCCGAACTTGTTGTAGTGCGTCGAGATCGAGTCTCGGGTTGTTCCTGCAACGGGCGTAACTATATTCCTTTCCTCTCCCAGCAAGGCATTCGTGAGTGAGGATTTCCCTACATTCGGTTTTCCGACGATTGCGATGTGCGGAAGGTCGGGACGGTCATCATCTTTTTCGGTCTCACTTTCAGGGAGAAGGCGGAGAACCTCGTCGAGCAAGTCTCCGGTTCCGCTGCCATTGGCGGCTGAGATGCTCCAGACCTCACCGAGCCCCAAAGAGTAGAACTGGTAGGTGTCGTAGATCTTCTCTCCGGAGTCTACCTTGTTGACACAGAGTACCACAGGCTTGCCGCTCTTCCTGAGCAGGTCTGCTATTTCGGCATCGTAGTCTGTGATTCCTGTCGCGGCCTCGACCATGAACAGGATGAGGTCGGCTTCATCGATAGCGATCACTACCTGTCTTCGGATGGCCTCTTCGAAAACGTCATCAGATTTGGTAGTCCATCCTCCGGTGTCAACAACGGAGAATTCCTTGCCGTTCCAGTCGCATTTTCCGTAGTGACGGTCCCTGGTGACGCCGGCTGTCTCATCGACGATGGCCTGGCGCATCCCTACGAGGCGGTTGAACAGAGTTGATTTGCCGACGTTCGGCCTTCCGACGATAGCTACAAGACTCATGAATATGCTTATTTGTTATAAAAACCGCAGCCTGCGCACTGGTCGCTGTAGGTCCCGGTGCAAGACTTGCTCCTTTGACGCTGCCGTTCGGTGCCGAATAATTCCTTCTCCTGTTCGTGCATGCATTTGACACCCAGCCTGCGCATATTCTCGTTCTTGCTGACCTCCGTCTCGGGGAACTTTCCCTTGACGATGATCCCGACGCACATCAGGGCGATGGCGATGGCAAGGATGAGTATGGCGGCAAGCAGGGTCTTCATTGCAACTCCAGACTAGAAAATGAATTCGGTGCTGATCGGCTCGTAATTGTAAACCTTCCTGATGATGGAAGCGAAGGTGGATGTCATGGAGACTACCTTGATCTTCCTTGTGTCCGCATCAGCCCTGAGCGGAATAGTGTCGGTCACGTAGACTTCCTTCAAGGCTGAATTGTTGATCCTGTCGTAGGCGGGGCCTGAAAGGACAGGATGTGTCGCACATGCACAGACACTGGCTGCTCCCTTTTCCATAAGCAGGTCAGCGGCCTTGGTCAGGGTTCCGGCAGTGTCGATCATGTCATCGACGATTACTATGTTCTTGCCCTCTACCTCTCCGATAGCGGTCATCGATCCTACGACATTCGCCCTTTCACGGGTCTTGTGGCAGATGATAACGGGGCATGCAAGTTCTTTTGCATAGGCGTTGGCCCTCTTTGCACCTCCCATGTCAGGAGCTGCGATCGCCAGGTTCTCGATATTCAGGGACCTCAGGTAGGGAATGAACACTTTGCTGGCGTAGATGTGATCCACGGGCAGGTCGAAGAACCCCTGGATCTGGTCGGCGTGGAGGTCGCAGGTCATGATCCTGTCGACTCCGGCTGCCGTGAGGAGGTTTGCGACAAGCTTGGCTCCGATCGAAACACGCGGTTTGTCCTTCCTGTCCTGGCGTGCCCAACCGAAATAAGGCATCACAGCTATGACCTTGTCCGCAGAGGCCCTCTTGGCAGCATCTATCGTGAGAAGGAGTTCCATAAGGTTCTCGGTCGGCGGGAAAGTGGACTGAACGACAAAGACGGTTGCTCCCCTGACACTGTCGGTGAAGGAAGGAACGAATTCTCCGTCACTGAATTGAGTTACTTCGGAATCTCCAAGATGGTACTTCTCTCCGCAGTCGGCGCCGATCTTGTTCAACTCCTCAACTACCTTGCATGCGAAGTCCTTGGATGCCCTGCATGCAAACAATTCCATTCTGTGTTCGATGTACATGATAAGTTTTTGGTTATATGTAGTTATGGATATATTCAAGTATCTCTTCTTTCCCGGCCCCTGTCTCGGCACTAGAGACGAACATGGGCGGCAGCTCTTCCCAGTACTGGGAAAGGATCTCCTTGTCCCTTTCAATCTGGGCCTTCAGTGCATTGGGACCGAGTTTGTCTCCCTTTGTGAAGATTATTGCAAAAGGTATCCCGTTTTCACCGAGCCCTGAGATGAATTCAAGGTCTATCTTCTGGATGTCATGCCTTGAATCCACCAGTACGAATAGGACCACCATTTCTTCCGACCCCAGGATGTAGTCATTGATCATGCGACGGAGTTCCTCCCGGGCTTCCTTGGATATCTTTGCAAAACCATAGCCCGGCAGGTCCACAAGGTACCAGCTGTCGTTGATGATGAAATGATTGATGAGTTTGGTCTTTCCGGGGGTTGATGAGGTCTTAGCCAGCTTGCTGTTACCGCAGAGCATATTTATCAGCGATGATTTGCCGACATTGGAGCGACCTATGAACGCAAATTCCGGAAGCTTGCGCGAGGGCTTGCTGGATGCCCTGGTGCAGCTGCCGGCAAATTTTGCTTCGGTAATCCTCATAATGCAAAGATAGTGGATTTTTGTTAATTTTGTAAGAGACATCGAGACTTTGAAGATGGAAATAGACTACATCGAACTGACTGACCTCACCGCCCTGTTAAGGGATGGCGTAGACGAGATGTTTCCTGAGCGTGTCTGGGTTAGGGCGGAGATCAGCAGCCTTTGCCGGAAGCAGAACGGACACTGCTATCTTGACCTGTCCCAAAGCGGTCGCGGAGGCGTTCTTGCAAAAGTCAGGGCTACCATCTGGGCATCCCGGTGGAACTACATCGACCAGTACTTCAGAAGCGTGGCTGGATCTGCCCTGGAAGTAGGTATGGAAGTGCTTTTTCGTGCACAAGTGGTATTCCATCCGGTCTACGGTCTGTCCCTTGACATAGATGAAGTAGATCCTGAGTTTACCCTGGGCGCCGCCGAAAGGGAGAGACAGAGGACCATAGCAAGGTTGGAGAAGGAGGGCCTTATCGACCTCCAGAAAGAACTTGTCCTGCCGCCCCTGCCATATTCACTGGCAGTCATTTCCGCGCCTGGAGCGGCCGGCTACGGAGATTTCATGCACCATCTTCTTGGGAATGAATATGGTTTCGTGTTCAAGGTCGGACTCTTCGAGGCTATGATGCAGGGACAGCAGGCACCTGAATCCATCATGGGAGCATTGGATGATATCCTTTCGTCCGAAACCGAGTATGATGCTATCCTGATCATGAGAGGAGGCGGCTCCGACCTCGACCTGGCCTGCTTTGACGACTATGACCTTGCAGTGGCGATTGCCAACTGCCCCATACCTGTCTTTACGGCCATTGGCCATGACAAGGATTATCATGTGGCAGACATGGTTGCGAACACCTTCGTTAAGACTCCGACGGCCTTGGCTGATCTTTTCCTCGACTGTTTCATCGCTGAAGACCAGCGTATCTCTTCCGTGGAAAACCGCCTTCGCCTGGCATTCTCGTCTCGTTTTTCCGCCATACTCTCCGTCCTTGACCTTGAAGGGAAAAGGATTTACCACGCAGCTGAATTGCGTCTGTCAGATTCATCCCACAGATTGGACCTGCTGGAAGCAAGGATAGCTTCATCCGATCCAAGGCGGATCATCGAGAAAGGCTATGTCCTGGCATTGGATGGCAGGGGAGTCCGGTTGGATTCGGCTCGTTCCTCCAAGCCAGGTGACCCTGTCAGGATCCTTTTCCCTGACGGCACCCTTGAAGTGTCTGTAACACGCGTCATCCTCAGCGACCGCTGTAATCCTGAGTGATTGAAAATAATAAACAACCGAACCATGGATACCAAACAATTCGATTACACCAAAGCGATGACCGAACTCGAAGGGATCGCAGCAAAAGTAGAGGATCCCAAGACGAGTCTCGACGACATCGGAGCCCTTGTGAGCAGGTCGAAGACCCTGATAGAGGAGTGCAGGAACTATCTGCGCTCTGTCCGTGAATCAATAGAAAAGGAGGCTTAATAATGAAAGAGATACATTTTGCAGGTGGGTGCTTCTGGGGTGCAGAGCATTACTTCAGGAATATTGAAGGAGTAGTTGACACCGAGGTGGGTTTTGCCAACGGCGACCTCCCTTCACCGACTTACGAACAGGTCTACACAGACACTACCGGTTACGCAGAAACGGTAAGGGTCGTTTATGATTCCGGGAAGATTCCCCTGGATGAACTTGTGAGGGGCTTTTTCTGTGCAATCGATCCTCTCAGCCTGAACAAACAGGGCGAAGACGAGGGTACCCGCTATAGGACAGGCGTTTACTATTCTGATCCGGCCGATCTTGGAATACTGAAGAAGGTCTTCGATGAGGTCCAGTCACTTTATCCTTCTCCACTTGCTGTTGAACTCGAGCCTCTGAGGAACTTCTGGCCGGCTGATGCGAGGCATCAGGACTATCTGGTCAAGAATCCGGACGGTTATTGCCATCTTCCGCTCAGAATATTCCGCTATCCCAAGCTGGTTGCGGACCTTAAGGCTCTCCTTGGGGATGAGACGGACAGGATTGCAAGGTATTCAAACGCTGCTGCTCTAATACAAGAGCGGATGGGGTTCTTCTGGACCGGCTTCTATCTTGTCGAGGGCGACCAGCTGGTCCTCGGACCGTTCCAAGGGCCGGTTGCCTGCATGAGGATAGGTTTCGGCAAGGGCGTATGCGGAACCGCATGGAAAGAAGCCCGTACCATGGTCGTTCCTGACGTTGAGGAATTCCCAGGGCACATCGCCTGTTCGTCATTGTCCCGCTCTGAGATTGTGGTGCCGCTGAAGGATGCTGACGGAGTGGTTACTGGTGTACTTGACATCGACAGCAAGGATCTTTCCACCTTCGACCACATCGATGCCTTCTGGCTCTCCCGCCTCACCGCCCTCCTCTGACATTTTATATCAGTATCTGGTCAGTGTTGACATCACCGTGGAGTCTCCGAAGGGTTTCGGCAGTGCAGTCAGGGTGATAGACCCTTCGAGAAAGAGTTAGTCGATGCTGAAGGCGGCGATCTCCTTGTTGAGGGACTCGAGCATCGAGATTTTCTTGTTGTAGAGATCCTCTGAGATGTCAACCTTGTAGTAGTGCGGATTGATCAGACGTCTTTCCGAAGGGCTGAAATGGTGCAGGGTCTCATTGAAGAAAGCCTTCTTCTCGAGTAGGGTGTGCTTCTCAGAGCAGTCCTCTCCGTCCTTTATGATCTGAAGCTGGAGTGTCCTCCAAGTGTAGGAACCTGCCTCGAAAGTCTTGTGCTTGAAACGGTCAGCCTCGGCAAAGATAGTGAACTCCTCCCCGGCCTCGATCTTCCTTGCAATTGAGTCGCCTCGCAGGCAGGTCACGTCAGCCTTGTAGATCTCCCCGTTGTCGGGATCCTTCTTGATGATCCTGTAGGTGATCTGGAACCCCGGGTTGATCAGCTTGATTGTGTCTTCCGAACGTTTCAGGACAGGCTCTCCGGCGATTTGCACCAGTTTGTAGACATTGCCGAAGCAAGGAGCGGCCTTGCTCGTGGCGATGGCATCACCGACTCCGTATGAATCGATGCATGCCCCCTGGCGCTCAAGATCCGAGATGAGATATTCATCGAGTGAATTGGTTGCGAATATCTTGCATTTTGTCAGTCCGTGGGCGTCGAGGATCTTCCTTACCTTCTGGGAGAGGTAGGCGAGGTCACCGCTGTCGAGCCTGATTCCGTAGCCAGGAGCATAACTGTCGTCGATACCGCACTCCTTGAAAGACCTGATGGCATTGAGCACTCCGCATTTAAGTGTGTCGTAGGTATCTATAAGGAGGATGAGGTTCTCCCCCCTGTGGGTGTTGCAGTAATCCACGAAAGCACGATGTTCCCCTTCCACGGTGCTTCCGTAAGAGGTAACGAAACTATGTGCCATCGTACCAGTTGAAGGGACATCGTTCATCGCTCCTGTCAGGATGTTGGAAGTACTGGCGCAACCGGCTATGATGGCTGCCTTGGCCCCATAGGTCGCAGCCCAGGGACCATGCGCCCTCCTGGAACCGAATTCGCTCACAGGACGGTTGGTAGCCCTGCAGACCCGTGATGCCTTGGTGGCGACCGCCATCTGGTGGTTCATTATGCAGAGGAGTGGGGTCTCAAGCACCTGAGCTTCAATCAGTGGAGCCTCGACGATGATGATGGGCTGGTTGGGGAAAACGATCTCTCCTTCCCTCATTGCATAGACATTCCCCGTGAACTTCATCGTCGAAAGGAACTCCCGGAATTCAGCATATTCATCACCAGGGAGAAAGCGCTCGTAGAATGAAGGTTCGGCGGTTCCTAGGTTGCGTACGCATTCGATGACCTCCTCCGTACCGCTGCACACTGCCCAGTTGTTGTTCTCGGGAGCCACACGGTAGAACATGTTGAAGACCGCGATCTCATCTTTCCTTCCGGTCTCGAAGAAGGACTTTCCCATCGTGTACTGGTACTTGTCCGAGCAATACGAATTGTTCAGCATATCTTTTTGATTATTATTCATTTGAATGGTTGTTGAGGATCATGTCCAGGATCTTTCTCGAAGGAGCGGGATCTCCAGAAGCTACGAGCTCGATGTCCGGAAATGAAGGACCTCCGTCCTCCCGTACTATGTCCTCCATGCGCATGACGTTTTCAAGATGCCTTGCCACGGCTGGGGCCGGGTCGATTACTTTGACATCAGGACCTGCAATCTTCTGTATGACGCCGGCCAGGAATGGATAATGGGTGCAGCCCAGCACGATCCTGTCAGCTCCGGCATCAAGCAGGGGCTGCAGGCTGGCCTTGACGGTCTCTTCGGCTTCATGCCCTTCAAGCACGCCTCTTTCCACCAATTCCACGAAGCCTTTCCCCACATGCTCCACAATCTTTACGTTATCTTCATACAACCCTTTGGTGGTCAGGTATTTAGACCCTTTGAGAGTGCCCGCGGTGGCCAGTACTCCGATGACTCCGGTCTCGGAACTCAGGGCAGCCGGCTTGACGGCCGGCTCCATGCCTATGAAACTCAAAGAATATTCTTTCCTGAGGGTGGAGATTGTTGCGGCTGTGGCTGTGTTGCAGGCAACTACGATGATATCGGCACCTTTCTTGATAAGGAAGTCGGTGATGGCTCTTCCTCTCTTCCTGATGAATTCCGGAGTCTTTTCTCCATAGGGGCAGAAGGCATTGTCCGCGAAAAACACGTATTTCTCCTTGGGGAGGATCTTGATGATCTCCCGAAGGACGGACAGGCCGCCTGAACCGGAGTCGAATATGCCGATCATACTTGCAAATATACTCATATTCCAGAATATTATTCTTAAATTTGCGTGATACGAAAACTTTGAAAAATAGATTTGATATGAAGTTTTTGAACCTTAGGCATATTGCACTGATTGCTCTGTTTCCGTTGCTCTTTTCTTGCGTAGAAAAGGTCAATCCGGAACCATCACCCAATGACCAGCCCGGGAAAGAAACACCGGAAACCCCTGTTGTCTCCAAGCCTTCGGCGGAAATCCAGCAGGCTGACCAGTTCGCACAAAACCTGCTGGGTACCTACTATCTTTGGACAAAAGAGATCAACAGTGACATTGCCAAGTTGACGCCGGACACTTGTAAGTCTCCCATTCCTGTCGTGAAGGAAATACGTTACCATCAGGGAGGTAAGGAAGTCGACCATTGGACAGAGTTGATGAGTGACCTCAGTTCGATGACAAGTTCAGTCCAGGGTCTTGGCCTGTCTTTCGGCTATGACCTTATGAGTGGGGCTATATCCAATAAGCAAGGATGTTATTTCCTGATCGTCTGTTATGTCAACAAAGGCAAACCAGCGGAGAAGGCAGGCCTCAAGAGGGGAGACATCATAATGACGATTGATGGGAACGATATAACGGCGTCCAATATTTATGACGCCTTTTATGCAGAGAACGTGACTCTCGGTATAGCCCATCTTACTGCTGACGGCTATCTCGGCCCGGTTGAGAAGACTGTATCCATGACTGCAGACAAAGTGTGGGAGGACCCTGTCATAGTCAACAAGACCTTTGATGTGGGTGGCAAGAAGGTCGGTTATCTTGCCTACAGTGCGTTCGACCTCAATTCTTCCACGACGCTTCCCGATGTTTTCCGGGAATTCAAGTTCGAAGGGATTGAAGAACTTATCATCGATCTGAGGTACAATGGAGGAGGCTATGCTTTCACAGAATGCCTGCTGGCTTCCATGATAGCACCTTCTTCCAATGTGGCCGCCGGAGATGTGTTCCAGACAGAAGTTTACAATTCAATCCTTGCAGATGCCTGGAAGCAGCAGAATTACGACACCAACACCTACTTGTCTACCAAGCATGTCTACAAGGATTCCACCCATGACATCGATGAAGATGTTTCCGATGCCAATCCAGGGATCAAGAATCTTTATGCTATAGTGACAAAAGGTTCCGCTTCTGCCTCTGAGGGTTTGATCGTAGGGCTTTCTCCTTACGTTGACATTACCTTGATCGGACAACAGACCTATGGAAAGTATTGTGCGGGGTTGATGATGTCTCCGGAAGACCTCTATGGAACCAATTCACCTTACGATTACTCGAAGATTACCAAATGGGGCATGTACGTGATGGTCAGCAAATTCGCCGACAAGAACGGGGACAATGCCGCCCAGCCTGACGGAATACCAGTGCAGATAGAAAGCAAAGACAATCCTCTCGATGGATCACAGCTTGGTGACGAGAACGAGACGATGCTCAGAGCAGCCTTGACCGCTGCCGGCAAGGTCTACACCAGGTCTTCAGTGGAGACAGGAAGGCAATTTGAGACTGAATTATTGGAACATAGCGTACCGAGGGGAATCCTTATCAAGACAGATATCCCTCAGGTTGTGAATAACTTTTAAAATGGAGAGCAGATGATTTCCAAAGATCAGATAGAAGCTCTGCATCAGCGGTTAGAGACGTTGGGGAGGTGTCTTTGACATCCCCGGGAAACGGGAACAGGTAGCCGCCCTGCAGAAAAAGACGGAATCCCCGGATTTCTGGAATGACCCGAAGGCTGCTGAAGCCTTCATGAAGAATCTCAATGGAATAAAGTCCTGGGTTACGGGATATGACAAGGCCTTCACTGAGACTGAAGACCTTGATGTGTTGTATGAGTTTGCGAAGGAAAGCCTTGCCGGAGGTCCCGAGGATGTTGACTCCTCTCCTGAAACTGTAGAACTCGACCAGGCATATTCGTTGGCACTGAATGACATCGAGGGGCTTGAGATGAAGAATATGCTCGGATCAGAGGGAGACGCTCTCGGCGCCATACTTACGATCAACTCAGGTGCCGGTGGTACGGAAGCCAACGACTGGAGCGCCATGCTTATGAGGATGTACCTCAGATGGGGCGAGAGGAACGGCTACAGGACTGCCGTCACAGACATACAGGATGGGGATGAAGCTGGAGTAAAGTCCGTCACCATAGAATTCGACGGGGAATATGCCTACGGCTACCTCAAGGCAGAGAACGGGGTGCACCGTCTGGTGAGAATCTCTCCTTTCAATGCCCAGGGCAAACGCCAGACGACTTTCTCTTCCGTCTTTGTCTATCCTCTCGTGGATGACACCATAGAGGTCAACGTAGATCCTTCCCGGTTGTCCTGGGACACTTTCAGGGCCGGAGGCCACGGTGGCCAGAATGTCAACAAGGTCGAGTCGGGAGTCCGTCTCCGTTATCTGTACCAGGACCCTGACACAGGGAAGGAAGAAGAAATCCTTATTGAAAACACCGAGACCCGCGACCAGCCGAAGAACAGGGCGAAGGCTCTCCTTCTGCTCCGTTCAAGGCTGTACGACCTGGCCATGAAGAAGCGTCAGGAAGAAAGGGACAAACTTGAGGGTCAGAAGAAAAGGATCGAATGGGGTTCCCAGATCCGTTCCTATGTACTCCATCCCTACAAGATGGTCAACGACCTCAGGACCGGTTACAAGACTGCCGACACCCAGGGAGTCTTGGACGGGGACCTGAATGAGTTCATGAGGCGTTTCCTGATGCAGGAAGGCTCCGGCGGACCTTCTGCTCCGATAGAAGATATAGACTGATAATCAATTATTAATATTCATTTTATGGCAGATTTTAAATATGCTCCGATGTTCCAGTTGGGACCGGACACGACAGAGTACTACAAGATTCCGGGGTCGGAGAAGCTTGTGAAAACCCTCAAGTTAGGTGACAAGACTGTCCTTGAGGTTTCTCCCGAGGCGCTCACGTTGGTGGCGCAGCAGAGTTTCCACGATTGCCAGTTCATGCTTCGCAGGGCTCATAACGAGCAGGTCGCGGCTATCCTAGCCGATCCGGAGGCTTCCGAGAATGACAAATACGTGGCTCTTCAGTTCCTGCGTAACGCCGAGACTTCCGTTAAAGGAGTCCTTCCGTTCTGCCAGGACACCGGTACAGCCATCATCCATGGAGAAAAGGGCCAGGGTGTCTGGACAGATTTCGAGGATGAGGAGGCCCTGAGCCTAGGTGTATTCAACACCTACACCCAGGAGAATCTCCGTTACAGTCAGAACGCACCCCTGAACATGTACGACGAGGTCAACACCAAGTGCAACCTTCCTGCCCAGATCGACATCGAGGCAGTAAGAGGATGCGAGTACCGTTTCATCATGGTTGCCAAAGGTGGCGGATCGGCCAACAAGACATATTTCTACCCGATGACGAAGGCTACGATCCAGAATGAAGGGACCCTGCTTCCTTTCCTCGTGGAGAAGATGCGTTCCCTTGGTACAGCGGCCTGCCCGCCTTACCATATCGCTTTTGTGATCGGAGGTACCTCAGCTGAGAAGAACCTGCTGACAGTCAAGCTTGCCAGCATAAAGTATTACGATGCTCTTCCTACGACCGGTGACGAGACCGGCCGTGCATTCCGTGACATCGACCTGGAGCAGAAACTCCTCGTCGAGGCTCAGAAGATCGGCCTCGGAGCCCAGTTCGGAGGCAAATATCTCGCACACGACATCCGGGTCGTCCGCCTTCCCCGTCACGGAGCCAGCTGCCCGATCGGCATGGGTGTCAGCTGCTCGGCTGACCGTAACATCAAGAGCAAGATCAATGCAGACGGAGTCTGGATCGAGAAGATGGACACCAATCCTTCAGAGCTCATCCCGGAAGAGTACCGTCGCCCCGGAGAGGGTCCCAAGGGCATTGTCATAGACCTGGACAAGGGAATCGATTCCGTGCGTGCGGAACTCACCAAGTATCCTGTAGGCACCAGGGTCAACCTTAACGGCACCATCATCGTGGCCCGCGACATAGCCCACGCCAAGTTGAAGGCCCGCCTGGATGCCGGCCAGGAGATGCCCGCCTACTTCAAGGACCATCCCATCCTCTACGCCGGTCCGGCAAAGACTCCGGAAGGCTATCCTTGCGGCAGCATGGGCCCCACTACGGCCAACCGTATGGACCCCTATGTGGATGAGTTCCAGGATCATGGTGCATCCCTTGTCATGATCGCCAAGGGCAACCGAACCAAGGTCGTTACCGACGCCTGCCTCAAGCACGGAGGATTCTACCTCGGCACTATCGGAGGTGTGGCTGCTGTCCTTTCACAGAGCAGCATCAGAAGTATCGAATGCGTAGAGTACCCTGAGCTTGGCATGGAGGCCATTTGGAAGATCCGTGTAGAGGACTTCCCGGCTTTCATCCTCGTCGATGACAAGGGTAACGACTTCTTCAAGAAACTCGGGCTGTAATTAGCGTTTGATAATCAACACTGCGTCAGCGTGGATATCTGAATCGTCAGACAGGAACCTCAGGCTTCCTGTCTGACCTTTTTTGAAGGTATAGGACCCGAGGCTTACCCATTCGCCCCTTGTCTGGCCCTCAACTAGCAGGCTGCCCCTGTCGAATGGAACGGTTTTGACATCGTCCCCGACCTTGATCTCGAACGTTGTGTTCTTGCATCCGTTTGCTTGCTGGAATGCATAGATGTCATACTCTCCGTCAAGGTTGGAAGGTATGGAATATTCCAGGTGATTGTCCCCAGGCTCTCCCTCAAACCTGAGATAGCTCCTTCCATAGGAACCTCCGCCCCAGACGACTTTCCAGTTGTCCTTCCCAACGATATACTCAGAATCTTCGTCTATGAGAATCTCCGGTTCTTTTCCGTCAAGGTATGGATCTTCCCTGAGGACCTGCTGGATCTTGCTGACATCGATCGTCTGTACATCGCCCTTGCCTGCCATGGCTGCAGCTAAGCCTGCTACCTGGCCCATACCCATGAAGACGGGTTCCATCCTTATGGATCCGTATGCAATGTGTGAGGCTGAGAGGCAGACAGGAACAAGCAGGTTGACACATTCTTCCCTCTTCGGAGTCAGGCTGCGGTAGGAGACTGGATAAGGGTGGCTGACTCCTTTCTGGACATCTCCCTCGTTCTTCACCATCAGTTTGCCATCCCTTTCGACGACAATCCTCTGACAGTTATGGGAATCCATTCCATAGGCGGCGTATCCTATTCCATCGGTGATTTCTGTCTTCCCTTCGCAGTCGGCCTGGGTTGCGACGTATTCTCCCACAAGCCTTCTCGACTCTCTGACGTATATCTGTGGGGTCCAATGGCCGTTGTTGACATATTCATCCTTCGGAAGTCCCCAGCGGCGGATCTCGTTCTGGATATTGGCTGGCACTCTTGGGTCAGTCTGGTAAAAATAGAACAGGCCCAAGGTGTAGTCAAGGTGATCCTGCAGGATCTTATCGCGCTCGTCCCATGACGCTTCAGGGTAGGAATGGTTCATTCCGATCATGTCCGTAGAGAAGGGCCCTTTGTTGTTGATGTCCGTCTTGTGGCCCGGCATCCGGCTCCAGATGAAGTAGTTCCAGAGCTGAGGGTTGGGATCGGCCTCGAAGACCCTGACGAGCAGCTCGTACTTGGAGGGGTCGTAGCGCTCCGGTTTGCCGATAGGGATCAAGTTGTCAGGATCGTCTGTCAGGCATATACGGTAATTGTAGGCCTGGACACAGGTGTCTCCGGCGCCTTTGTCCTTCTCCCGGGCGTCGCTTATTCCCCAAAGCAGCCCGCTCTCGGGGTTCCCTGGCTTGACGAAAGGATCGATCCCGTCGGGGAACTGGTGCTGGTCAAGCAACTCGAACCCGTTCCATGTCTCCCCGTACTCGCTGTTGTCCTCCCTCCCGACACGGTAGCTCACTCCGGCGGCCGCCATCAGGTCGCCCTCGTATGAGCAGTCGATGAACTGGTCGGCCTTGATGGTGACAGACTTGCCTTTGCGGTCGACGCAAGTGATTGATT
>Ga0256405_10002793_pt1 | contig 38212 bp, 31 predicted proteins | sample RumenRJG_02DNA_FD_189096 | JGI IMG/M metagenome (GOLD analysis project Ga0256405, IMG submission 189096) | Bovine rumen microbial communities from Lethbridge, Alberta, Canada - RJG_02 | ecosystem: Host-associated > Mammals > Digestive system > Stomach > Rumen | place: Canada: Alberta...
GCACATGGATGTGGATGAGTGTGGCGCCCTCCTCATAGCAGCGGCAGGCGTCCTCCGCAATCTCTTCAATGGTGATGGGGACGTTGGGGTTGATTTCTTTTGTGGCGCTGTTTCCTGTCAGCGCCGCTGTAATGATCAGAGGCTGCATGATCCGTCTCCTTCGGGTGATGGATTCTTTTTTTAGTGGAGGATCGGGTAGAGGATGCTGAGCCAGATGACCATCAGCGCGCCGCCGATGCGGGTAGAGATGGAGGCGAAGGCCAGCAAATTCATGCGGTTGGCCGCGGTCAGCACGGCGACGTCGCCGGTGCCGCCGATGTTGCAGCAGCAGAGACCGGCCGTGACGCCCGCTTCGTAGCCGAAGAGACCGGTGATGTGGCCGAAGAGGAAGGCACCGAGGAAGGCGCCGAGCACAGCCACGAGGATCACGATGAAGGCCTGGGGCGTGAAGAACTCCGCCATGGTGGTGATCTTGAAGGAGTTGAGGGCCACGCCGGCCAGCTCGACGGGGAGCATGGCGCGCAGCGCGAAGCTCATGCCGAAGACGCAGTTGTTCTCGAACTCGGCGGGGAGGATGGCGGTGCACTTGATGATGATGCAGAGGATGATGGTCCAGGCGATGGCGGGGATCGTCTTCAGAATGGGCAGGCTGCCCAGGACGTTGCCGAAGGTGTAGAGGGTGAAGGCCATGAACAGACCGCTGGCCAGGGCTTTGTAGTCGGGGCTGGAGGAGGGACGCTTCTCGGCGCTCAGGTCTTCCTGTACGCCCTTGCGCATGATCTGGCCGGCACCGTTGAAGGTGCGATTGTTCTTGGTGATGCCGCCCAGCACCGCAGCCAGGGCGATAGCCAGGACGTTTGCGATGGACGCGTAGCAGAGGAACTTGCCCGCCTCGCCCATCATGTCCGTGCCGGACAGGTCGGTGTAGAGCTTGGGGAGAGTGGCGATAGCGCCTGCGGAGCCGCCGGACATGCAGGGCGCCGCCACGTCAAACAGACCGTTGATGGGACCAAAGCCGGTGATCCAGCCGGCCAGCATGGCAAAGCCGATGGCAAACACCTGGCTGCCGATGACCGTGGGGATGTAGCGGGCGGTAGCGTTGAGGATGATCTTGCGGTCCATCACCAGGACAGAGCCTACCAGCAGCAGGCCGATAAAGCAGTCCTGGAAGCCGCCGGACATCAGGACCTTGGTACCGGCGACAATTTCCTTCGGGATCAGACCGAAATGGTTCATGAGGCCCATACCGAAGAGAGGCAGCAGACAGGCGCCACCCAAGTAGTCATTGACAATGGGGATGGTGTTGCCGAGCCAGAAGAACAGGCCGCCGACTGCCATCAGGAAGGCCAGCGTGCCGGGATAGGTGGAGGCCACCAGGCCGTCCGCCAGCTTGGCGGTGGGGAGGAAGCCGCAGTAGGTGGCAATGAGGATCATTGCACAAAACGGGAGAAAATACTTGAGCGGAAGATTGCAAACATCGAACTTGATTTTGTTTTGCTTCATGGCTGCATTCAGACTCCTTTTTTGATTTTTTGTGGAGGAACCGCTTGTTTGCTTCGATAAAATACTACCATTCAAGCACTTTGACCGTCTTGCCCGCAAGAAACAAATCTTTGCTCTTTTTTAACATTTGAGGAGCGAAAGCCTTTTTATATGCACGTGCCCTCTGAAAGCCGAAATCATCCGAAGATCCCCCGCTTATGCCTTTGTGGGAGTACAAAGTCGGTGCTTGCCAGTGAATTACAGACCTGTCCTTCTTTCACTGAAACAGCTGTGAGCGTATTTCGCACAGAGGAAAAACAGACACCCGGGAAGCAATCCAAGAGAGCTCCCCGGGTGTCTGTTACCAATCTGTATTAGGAAGTGTGCTACGGAAAATGACCCCCGGCTGCATTGTCAGAACCGTATCGATTGGTGTCATTCCGTCCAGTATTTCAAAGCCAAGATGAATTGCCTGTACGAAGGTTTCTTCTCCCTTCATGTCCAAGGCCGTGATGGGCGGAGAACTGAATCTGCACAGATCCTGTGAGCCAAGACCCGCTGCAAGCATGTAAAAGTCCTTTCCCGGCTGGATCCCGTTCTTTTGCATGGCGGCCATAAAACCGATGCCGGTATGATCCTGCGTGAAGAAGATCCCCTTGGTCATGCTGCCGCTGCGGATCAGATCCAGCGCAAAACGGTATCCTCTTCATAAGATCCGTTGATGCTGCACGAATAGGTATGTTTCAGAATGGGAATATTCAACTCTTTTGCCCGGCGTATAAAAGCGTCGTGTCTTGTCATCCTTCCGATTGCAGAGGATCCGTCATATTCTTCAAACACGGCGGAGATGGATTTTCCGCAAACCGAAAACAGCAGATCACAGGCTATCCGTCCGGCAGCCTCATTATCGATCGAGACCGAAGCACAGCCCCGTACCCGGCGATTAATTGTGACAATTACGGCCCGATGGGGTGTCTTGGACAGAAACACCATGTCCCTGGGCTTGAGAGCGATCGGTATGATCAAGTCATATCGGTCAGGCTCTTTCCGCGCCCACTCATCTGCCAGATAATCGCCGCGGTACAGTTTGATTTCCGGTTAGAATTTCTTTTGACGCAAAATGCTTTCATCTTCCAGCGCGGAAAACAGACACATCAGTTCCTGCCCGGGATAGTTGCTCGGCCACAGGATCAACACTCTGGGCAGGGTATTCAGCGCGTTTCCCTTTTCAACCTTTGGGAGGATGTAACCCAGATCTTCCGCCGCGCGAAGTACTTTACGCGTTGTTTCGGCAGAGATATGCCGCTCTTCGCTTTTTCCGTTCAGAACGTAAGATACCGTCGTAGGGGATACTCCGCATTTTGCTGCAATATCCTTCACGGTTGCCACGATATCGCCTCCCTTTTTTCAGCATCCTTCCTAATTATAGCAAAAAAGCCATCCCGGTGTAAACACCTGGATGGCTGTATTAGTTTATATGGTTACTCTTCCGCGCAGGCCAGTCCAAAGGAATACCACTTGTGGTGATCAAGACGGAGCATGGCAGCCGTTGGGCACCATTTTTTCAGCGCTTCGCCGAAGGCCGAAACAAAAGCATCATCATCGAATTTCCCATTCACCGTATATTTTGCACGCTGTTCTTCAGACAGCATGATCTCAAGAAGCTCCGGACGTTCCTCTGACAGAGGCTTTACAAGATCGTAGTGGTGAGGAATGACAGCCTTCGGGCCGATGAACTTCACCATCTCGCCAAACACATCGGGATCCTGTTTTGGACTCAAATGCAGCACAGCGAGATCCGGGTGCAGATTCTGCAGCCGATATTTCTGGTCTGCCGTCGTCTGTCCTCCCCAAATCAGCACACTGCTGCCGTCGTTTGCGGTGATCAAGTACTGTTGCAGCTCCAGGAAACCGAACCAACCTGTCTCGGAATCCAGGCTGGTTCTGCCGGTATCCCACTTTTCAGGCAGGTACACACCCTTTGCGTTTTCGGTATGTCTTCCGCCATAGATTTTGATGTCTACGTCGTCGAATTGATATTCGTCTCCGTTGCGAACCCGATAGACATTGGTAAGACTCACATGCTGCTCCCGGCAAAGCGCCTGAATTGACATTTCACCCATCAAAAGCTTCGCTTTCGGAAACTTGGCAAGGAGTCTCTCGATGTCCTGTGCGTGATCATAGTGAACATGGGAGAGCAGGATATAATCCGCCCGTTCCACCTGGTCCAGCGGGAACGAATAAATGGAAGCACTGTCCAGCCAGGGGTCTACAAGAATATGTGCACCGCCGGGAATGATCATCTCGAAGCCGGCGGTGTTGAACCAGCGAATTTTCAAGCCTTGGTTGACAAGCGTGTACATAGAGCCTTCCTCCGATCAGCAAATACTGTCAATTTGATTTTCTCTAAACTGTTTTCCTGCATTGATTCGAGTATCTTGCGCGTTCAAGATATCACTTGCAAAATGAGACCGTCAATTTTACAAAACAAAAAACGTTTTTGTTTGGCAAATAGGACAAAACGGAGGAAATACATTTGTTCATCATTACGTTTTTTCCGCTTTTTGTTCACCGCATTCACTAAACTTCCACAGTTTATTCACTAAACGTGAGGGCCTTTTCCTTTGCGTTGGTCTGCGATAATCCTCCTCGGATAATTAATTACAAAACCAAAGCATATCTCATTCAGCCTGAAAAGCATCTCTCTTGATATGACGTGAAGGGATCCGGGAAAGCCCGGCTTGTGCCTTTGTAGGAGTACAAAGGCGATGCTCGCCGGTATATTGCAGATCCAATCCCCCTTGTCAAGTATATATTTCACGCTGACCCGTCAGGTGTAGCCGATCGACTGCACCTGACGGGTCAGCTGCATTTTTCCTCTTGCAATCTGTAACCGATTGTAATACTATCTCTATTGGAAACTATTGTTCGCGTTTGAAAGGAGCAACTCTATGCAGTACAAAAAACCCGAATATTGCGCCATGATTGAGGAGTACATCAACAGCTATCGAAACCGACAGGGCTCCGTCCCCTCTGTCCGCGAGATCGCCGCGGGTGTGGGCCTCGCCGTGAGCACGGTTTCCAAGTATCTGTCCTACATGCGCCAAAACGGCCCCGTCAAACCGAATCGAAGCCCAGCGGAGCGGGTTCGATTCGGAAAGGAAAAACAAGGCAGGCGGTCAATGTGGTGTCGCTTGCGGCATCACATGACCTCGCTGCCTTGTTTTGACGTTGTCAACGTCATCAAGGATTTGCAGTAAAGGAGGATGCCTTAGGCCATCCTGAGGCTCGGTTCCATGATCTTCGCCACACATACGCAGTGGCTGCGATCAAGAGTGGGGATGACATCAAGACTGTGCAGGAAAACCTGGGCCATGCAACGGCAGTTTTTACGCTGGATGTATACGGGCACGTTACAAGTCAGATGAAGCAAGTCAGCGCGAGCAGAATGGAACAATTTTTTAGTGCCGTTTCGTCCTGATTTTTCACGGGTTTTCCCGCTCTCTAAAGGCTAAAAAAAATATAAAAAAGAATTTCGAGAGGGCGACCTCAACTTTTTAAGCTAAAAAGTCGCTGATTTCCACAGAAAATAAAAAAATCTGCATCTTTCGATGCAGATTCATTGGTGGACGATACAAGACTCGAACTTGTGACCTCCCGCACGTCAAGCGGATGCGCTACCAGCTGCGCCAATCGTCCATCCCTGTTAGCTTTGTTATTATAGCCCGGGGATTCGGAATTGTCAAGGATTATTTTTCCCATTTTTCTGTCTTTGGTTTTCCCTGCTTTGCCGGGCTCGACTGCGCCCCAAAAGGATTGCAAATCTGCCGCAAGATCGGTATAATACACGCAGAAGCGCACAAAAACGCGCACATTACTTCATCATGCCTGGAGGTCACGCCATGTTTCGCAAAGCCACGGCAGCCGATCTGGACGCCATCGAAAACATCTACAACAAGATCCACGACGCCGAGGAGCGCGGCGCGTTTACCACCGGCTGGATCAGCCGGGTCTACCCCGTGCGCGCCACCGCGGAGGCCGCCCTGGGCAGGGACGATCTCTATGTGCTGGAGGAGGACGGCGCCATCCTCGCCGCGGGGGTCATCAACCAGCTGCAGGTGGACGTCTACGCCGGGGCGCCCTGGGAGTTTGAGGCGGAGGACCAAGAGGTCTGCGTCTTCCACACCCTGACCGTGGACCCGGATATCCGCGGCAGGGGCATCGGCACCCGCTTCATGGGCTTCTACGAGGAGACCGCCCGCAAGATGGGCTGCAGGGAGCTGCGCATCGACACCAACGCCCGGAACGTAACCGCCCGCACCCTGTACCAGAAGCTGGGGTACAAGGAGATCGGCATCGTACCCACGGTCTTCAACGGCATCCCCGGGGTCAACCTGGTGCTGCTGGAAAAGCACCTGGGGTAAGAACGGATTCCCACGCCCGCCTGAGGTGTAAGCTCGTGTTGCCCAAATCAGAGATTTGGACACTCGCTTAAGTGTGCTCACCGGCTCGGAATGACGCGTGATTTGAGGTTTGTCTATACATTCAAAGGGCCGCCCGAACGGGCGGCCCTTTGGTATCAATGCCGGAATCAGATCTCGATCTTTGCGCCCATGAGCTTGGCAAACTCCCGCACGATGGCGGTGTCGCCGGGCCAGGCGGGCGCGGTGACCAGGTTGCGGTCCACCACCGCCTCGTCCACATTGACGGGGACATAGGTGCCGCCGGCCAGGGTCACGTCCGGGCCCACCGCGGGATAGGCCGTGGCCTTGTAGCCCTTCAGAACGCCGGCCGCCGCCAGCACCTGCGGGCCGTGGCAGATGGCCGCCACGGGCTTGCCAGCCGCGAAGAACTCCTTGACGATCTCCAGCACTCTGGCGTTGAGACGGATGTACTCGGGGGCGCGGCCGCCGGTGATGAACAGGCCCTCATAGTCCGCGGTGTTCACCGCGTCAAAGTCCGCGGTCAGCGCGAAGTTGTGGCCGCGCAGCTCGGTATAGGTCTGTTCGCCGAGGAAGTCATGAACGGCGGTGGCCACGGTCTCGCCCGCCTTCTTGTCGGGGCATACCGCATCCACCTGGTAGCCCAGGACGCCCAGCGCCTGGAAGGGAACCATGGTCTCGTAGTCCTCCGTAAAATCGCCGCAGAGAAGCAGTACTTTCTTTGCCATAGTAAGACCTCCTGTATGATTTTGATTTTTGCCGAGTGTATCTTCAGGCAGTCCGCGGCGGGCGTTTTCCCGCCGCGCCGCCGCTCAGCCGGATCTCGCTTTGAGCTGGTTGATGAGCTCGTCGCAGATCTCGTCCATGTCGCCCACGATGCCGTAATCGCAGTAGTTGAAGATCTGCGCGTCGGGGTTCTTGTCCACCGCCACGAACACGTCCGCGTCCACGCCGGCGGTGTGGTTCACCGCGCCGGAGACGCCGAAGCTGATGTAGAGCTTGGTCTTCACCATCACGCCGGACTGGCCGATCTGCAGCTTGTAGGGCAGGATGCCCCGGTCGTACAGGGGCCGGGTGCAGCCGATCTTGCCGCCGAGCAGCCTGGCCAGGGTGCGGTAGCGCTCCAGATGCTCGGAGTCCTTCAGACCGTTGCCCACGCAGACGATGCAGTCGCAGTTGGCGATATCCAGCTCCGGGTCGCTCTCGTCCGGAATGAAGTCCAGATGGCGGCAGCGGATGGCGGCAGGGTCGAAGCTGATCTCCTCCTCGATCCACTCGATCTCGGGCCTGGCCCCCGCGGGCGCGTACTTGAAGGTGCCCGGGCGGATGGTCCCCACCTGGGGCCGCAGCTGAGGCACCGTGATGACGGCCATGATCTTGCCGCCCACGGCGGGCTCGATAAACTGGATGTCGCCGGTTTCCGCGTCGTAGGCCAGCTCCATGGCGTCGGAGGTGCAGCCGGTGTTGAGCTGCACGGCAAAGCGGGGCGCAAAGTCCCGGCCGTTGACGGTGCCGCCGACAAAGATGGCGGAGGGGTTATACTTGCGGGAGAGCACGGTGAAGGCGTTGGCGTAGGCGTCGGTGTTGAAGTAGTCGTAGCCGGTGCCGCTGACGTGGATGACGCCGTCGACGCCGCAGCCCTTGACCTTTTCGATCTCCGCCTCCGGCAGGTCCGAGAGGATCACCGCGTAGAGCTTGTCCCCTGTCTCGCCGCACAGTCTGCGTATCTCACAGCAGAGCTCCAGGCCCACGGGCGCGGCGGTCTTGCCGTCGTGCTCGATGTAGACCCACATGTTTTTATAATCCGATTTCTGCATCCTGACGCCCTCCTTACAGCGAGCCCTTCTCCGTCAGCAGCTCCACAAGGCGGCTGACGTCCGTCTTCACGCTTCCGGTTTTGATGATCTGTCCCGGCTCGGGCAGCTCCGGGGGATAGATCTTCGGCACGATGGTGCCGGAGCCCGGCACGCCGATCTTCTGAAGGTCCAGCCCGTCGATGTCGTTTTCGGAGTAGGTGGTGATCTCCGCGGTCTTGGAGGCGAGGTAGGCCTCCAGGTTCGGGAGTCTGCCGAAGAAGTTGTCCTTCTCCACGGTGACCAGGCAGGGCAGGTCCGCCTCCACCAGCTCCCTGCCGTTTTCCAGGGCCCGGGTGGCCCGGATCTTGCCGTCTGCGATCTCGTCGATGCTCAGGCAGCAGGAGATCTGCGCCGCGTCAAAGCGCTCGGCAAGCTGTGAGGCCATCTGGCCGGTGGCGCCGTCCAGGGTCTCCTTGCCGCAGAAGATCAGGTCAAACTTTCCCTTCATGTCGGCGGCCTTGACGATGGAGTAGCTGGTGGAGAGGGTGTCCGCGCCGCCGAAGGGACGGCCGGTGATGAGCACCGCCTCGTCGCCGCCCACGGCCAGGCACTCCCGCAGGGTGCTCTCCGCCATGGGCGGGCCCATGGTGATGAGGGTGACCGTGCCGCCGTAGCGCTCCTTGACCTGGACAGCCGCCTCCAGGGCGTTGAGATCCAGGGGATTGGTCAGCGTGGGGACGCCGGCGCGGATCAGGTTGCCGGTCTCGGGGTCCATGCGCACCAGATCCACGTCCGGGATCTGCTTGACGCAAACCAGTATGTTCAGCATAAGCTCCTCCTTCTTCACGCCAGCAGCGAGCTGTCACAGACCTTGCCGGGGTTGAGGATGTGGTCGGGGTCGAACACGTCCTTGATGGCGCCCATGAGCCGGAACACATCCTCGCCCACGGACTCTCTGAGGTAGACCATCTTCGCGTGGCCGATGGAGTGCTCGCCGGAGACCTGGCCCTCCAGCTCCGCGCACTTGGCGTAGGCCTTGTCCATGATGATCTTCACCCGGCGCTTGAACTCCTCCTCTTCCAGGTCGTTGGAGCAGCAGTAGATGTGCAGGTTGCCGTCCCCCGCGTGGCCGAAGTTGCGCAGGCGGATGCCCACCTCTTCCCCGATGCCGCGGATGTAGATCAAAAAGGCGGGGATCTTGTCCACCGGCACCACCACGTCCATCTCGTCGACCAGCTTGGTCTCGGCCTCGATGACGGTCAGGAAGCTCGAGCGCGCGGCCCAGGCGTTTTTCTTGTTGGAGGAGGTGGCCACCACCAGCACGTCCAGAGCCTTGGCAGACTTCGCAAGCTCGCCCAGCTTGATCATCTTCTGGTCCAGCTCGTCCTCGTCGTAGCCGGTGAAGGTCACCAGCAGGGACGCGCCCACGTCCTCCTGCCGCACCCGTTCAGGGAAGATGGGGTTGCCGGTAAAGGCCGCGGAGGAGGCCACGATGTCCGCGTCCATAAACTCGATGGACTGGGGGTCGAGATTGGCCAGCTTGATGTGGGGCACGAAGGAGATGCAGTCCTCCACCGTGCGGAAGGGCACCAGGCACGACACGTCGCACTTGGGGTTGGGGATGAGCTTCATGGTCATCTCCGTGATGATGCCGAGGGTGCCCTCGGAGCCGATCATCAGATGCAGCAGGCTGTAGCCGGAGCTGGTCTTGCTGACGGACTTGCCCAGCTCGATCACGCGCCCGTCGGCCAGCACCACGGTCATGGCCAGCACATAGTCTCGGGTGACGCCGTACTTGACCGCGCGCATGCCGCCGGCGTTGGTGGAGATGTTGCCGCCCACGGTGGCGGTCTTCTCGCCGGGGTCGGGCGGATACATCAGCCCGTGCCTGAGCGCGTCCGCCGCCAGATCCTTCAGCAGCACGCCCGGCTGGATGCGCACCACCAGGTTGTCCATATCGTAGGCGAGGATTTTGTTCATGCGCTTGGTGCACAGCACCAGGCCCCCCGCCAGGGGGACACAGCCGCCCACCAGGCCCGTGCCGGCGCCGCGGCAGGTGACGGGGATTTTGTTTTCGGAACAGATCTTCATAATCGCGGAGACCTCCTCGGTGGTCTCCACATCCACGGCGGCATCCGGCATGTACTTGCCGTAAATCGGCATCTCGTCATGGGCGTAGTTGGGGTCGATCTCATCCTTGACGTAGAACCGCCCCTCCCCGACGCAGGCTCTCAGCCGGGCCGCAATCTCCGGTGTGATCTTGTTGTAGGGCACCGCTGCCTCCTCCTTTTTGTTGGTTTTCATCGGGCTGAGCGCGCCCGCGCGCGCCCGTTTCATGTTCATAGAATAGCAATTCTGCCCAAAATAATCAAGGCTTGTTTTTGGATTTTTTGGTCGTATTGTCAGATCCTTCCGGTCCGGCGCTTGACAGGCGCGGCGCTGTTCCCTATAGTACAGACAGGTGATGAAAACATGAATGCTATTCTGATCCAGGCCATCGGTTTTGTCGGCATGGGTCTCTTTATCCTCTCGTATCAGATCAAGTCCAACCGCGCGCTGTTTTTCTGTCAGATGCTCGGCTGCGTCCTCTTCTGCATCCAGTTTTTCCTGTTGGGCGCATACACCGGGGCCATCGGCCTGTTCATCAACATTCTGCGAAACGTGCTCCTTCTCAAGGCAAACGTGTGGCCGTGGGCCAGGAGCCGGGTGACATTGGGCCTGATCCTGCTGGCGCTCGCGGTCATGACCGTCTTCACCTGGGCGGGCTGGATCAGCCTGCTGCCCTTTGTCTCCGTGGCGGTGACCACCATCGGCTACTGGTCGCGCAACGGGCAGAAGATCCGCCTCTCGCAGCTGATCGGCGCCCCCTGCACCCTGCTGTACGACGCGCTCATTCACTCCTGGGGCGGCGCCCTCAACGAGGGCATCGCCATTTTGTCCATCCTGATCTCCATCTACCGCTTCGGCTGGAAGGCTCTGGCGGAGGAAAACTCGTAAAAAGCCATGCCATTGCGAAATAAACCGATTGAAAGCGGGGTGTGATCCTTGCCCTTTCAGATCATCCGAAACGACATCACCAAGGTAAAGGCCGACGCCATTGTGAACACCGCAAACCCCAGGCCGTACTACGCCGCAGGGACGGACAGCGCCATCTACGAGGCCGCGGGGGCGGAGGCACTGCTGCGGGCGCGGAAGAAGATCGGGGACATTGCCCCCGGCCAGGTTGCCGTCACAAAGGCCTTTGCCCTGAACGCCCGGTACATCATCCACACCGTGGGCCCGCTCTGGCGGGACGGGGAGCACGCCGAGCGGGAGACGCTGCGCTCCTGCTACGCCCGGTCCCTGGCCCTGGCCGACGAGCTGGGCTGCGAGAGCATCGCCTTCCCGCTCATCTCCACCGGCACCTACGGCTTTCCCAAGGACGAAGCGCTGCATATCGCCCTGTCGGAAATCCAGCGTTTTCTCCTGACACACGAGATGCTGGTCTCCCTGGTGGTGTTTGACCGCCGGGCGGTGGAGCTCTCCGAGGGTCTGATGGGCGGGATCCGGCAGTTCATCGACGACCACGCGGTCCAGGAGCTCCACGCCCGGGAGCGCCGCACGGAGGCACCCGGGAATACCCTCCGGCGCTGGAAATACCGGGGGCGGGAACACGCCGCGCTCAATGGCGTCGCCGCCCCGCGGGAGGATATACAGGCTGACGCCGCCTTTGACAGCGAAGCGCCGGGGCTTTCCACGCCCTCCCCGGCCATGGCGCCCATGGCGCCCATGGCGGCCGAGTCGAGCATGGCCGGCATGTGTCTGGAGGATGTGCTCGGCAGCGCGGGCGAGAGCTTTCAGCAGCGGCTGTTTCAGCTCATCGACGAGAGCGGCATGGACGACGTGGCGGTCTACAAGAAAGCCAACATCGACCGGAAGGTCTTCTCCCGCATCCGCTGCAAGCCGGACTACAAGCCGACCAAGAAAACGGCCGTGGCCTTCGCCATCGCCCTGGAGCTGGATCTGCCCACCATGACCGACCTGCTCTCCCGCGCGGAATTGGCCTTCTCCCCCAGCAACACCTTCGATCTGATCATCACCTACTTTGTCACCAACCACATCTACGATATTTTTGAGATCAACGCAGCCCTTTTCAAATACGGCCAGCCCATTCTGGGCGAATAAGCAACAGCGAACGCCTGCCTTTCGGCAGGCGTTCGCTGTTGCTGTTTGACTTGTCAGCGGTGAAACTCGATGCTGTAGGAGATTTGTTCCGTCTCCCCCGGGGCAAGCCGCTGCTCGCAGACTTTCCCGGCCAGCTCCCCCGCAAAGCCCTCGTCGTCCGTGCGGCCGCGCCAGGGCTCCAGGCATACAAAGGGTCCGGCGGCGTTGGCCCAGACCGCGAGGATCGGAAAGTCCTCACAGCGCAGCGTCACCCAGGGGCTTTTGTCCGGGCGGAGGAGCTGCACCGCGGCAAGCTGGCGGTTTTCAAAGATCCAGGTCTCCGGCAGGCTCGCGTCGTAGGGCGTGACACCGTCCGGAAGTGTCAGCTCGTGCACGCGCTCCGGGATGGCAAAGCCCGCGGGATCTGCGCTGATATACCGCAGACTTGTCCGCCCGGGGAAGCCGAGAAAGCAGTCCTCCTTCCTCACCCCCGCCGGGGGCAGGAAGCCGGGGTGTCCGCCGATGGCGTAATACATGGTCTCTTGGCCGGTGTTTCGCACTTCCCACTCGATGTGCAGCAGGCGGGGATTCTCCCCGTCCAGCCGGTGGCGCACCTGCAGGCGAAAATCAAAGGGGTAGCGCGCCCGGGTCTGCTCCGTGGAGCAGAGGACGTGGCAGATGGCGTCCGCCGTCTCCTCCGTGCAGGCAAACTCCAGGTCCCGGGCGAAGCCGTGCTGGGTCTTCATCTCATACTCTCTGCCGTTGACACGGTACTTCCCGTCGATCACCTTGCCCACGAAGGGGAAGAGAATGGGGGCGTGGCGGTTCCAGACGGTCGGGTCGGCGCCCCAGAGGCGCTCGCAGCCCGCCTCCCGGTCCCAGACCCGGCTCAGCTCCGCGCCCTTATCCGCGATCGCAAGCGTCAGCGCTTCGTTTTCCAGAATATGCATGGCGTCTCCTTTTCTGCTCGTTTGGCTCTGAAACACTCGTACTCCCCCCGGGCGGGCCGCTCTGCGTCCTCCCCGGGGCATTTTTTCGCCGGTCGGATCACGCGTCTTTGGTCTTGCCGCCGGCGGTTATGCGGAACATATAGGTCCGCGCCGCGGAAATGGCGATCTTGTACGGCAGGGGGCGCAGATCCCGGTCGGCCTCCTGCAGCTTTTCCCGGATGGGGATGCGCTGCGGGCAGTGCTGCTCGCATTTGCCGCAGCGGATGCACTGGGTGGCGAAGGCGGGCTGACGCGTCAGCCCCACCGTCTGGATGAACTGTCGGCGTCCTTCGCTTTTGGATTCGGTGTACATGGTGTTCCAGCAGCGGAAGATGCCCGGAATATCCACGCCCTTGGGACAGGGCATGCAGTAGCGGCAGCCGGTGCAGCCCACTCTCTCCTTCTCCCGGATGGCGCGCTTGACCTTTTCGATGGTTTCCAGATCCGCCGGGGTCATGGCGCCGATCTGCGCCTCGCCGGCAACACGGCAGTTGGCCTCTACCATCTCCAGCGAGTTCATGCCGGAGAGGACCACCGTGACCTCGGGCTGGTTGTACAGCCATCTGAGCCCCCACTCCGCCGGGCCCCAGCCGCGGCCGCTCTCGGCCATGGCCTTTTTGGCCGCCTCCGGCAGCATGTTGACGAGCTTTCCACCCCGCAGCGGCTCCATGATCATCACCGCGATCCCCTTGGCCGCGGCGGCCTGCAGCCCGACCTTGCCGGCCTGGGCCACCTCGTCGAGGTAGTTGTACTGGATCTGGCAGAAATCCCAGTCGTAGTCGTTGAGGATCTTCAGGAAGTTCTCGGTGTTCCCGTGGTAGGAGAAGCCGATGTTCCGGATGGCGCCGCTCCGCTTTTTATCCTGAATCCATTCCAGAATGCCCACCTTTTTGAGCTTCTCCCACATGGCCACATCGGTCAGCATGTGCATGAGATAGTAGTCGATGTAGTCTGTGCGCAGACGGCTCAGTTCCTCCTCGAAATACCGGTCCACCGCCGCCCGGCTCCCGATCAGATACTGGGGCAGCTTGGTGGCGAGATTCACTTTCTCTCTCATGTGGTTGCGCTCGAAGATCTCCCCCACCGCGGCCTCGCTGCCGGAGTAGATGTATGCCGTGTCAAAGTAATTGACGCCGGCGTGATAAGCGGCCAGCAATTCCTTTTCGGCCTTGTCGATGTCGATGCCGCCGCCCTTTCTGGTAAAACGCATACAGCCGAAGCCCAGCATGCTCAGCTCGTTTCCGTTTCGATCCTTTCTGTATTGCATGGGTATTCCTCCTTGTGCTTCAGGTGTTCTTCCGCCGGGGCGGGATGCAGTGCTCGCAGGGTACTTTTGTCTGGCACAGGCCGCAGCCGTAGCGCGGGCGATAGATCACGCCGGAATACTTCTGATACAGCCCGCACCGCGTATGGTTCTTTCCCTTTTCCAGGCTGATGGCGTGCACCGGGCACCGGCGGGCGCACGCACCGCAGCGGGTGCAGTATTCGTAGATCTCCGTATAGGGGCGCGCGTCCGCCTCCAGGGGTGCCGTCACGATCACGCTGGTAAAGCGGCCCGCCATGCCCCGCTCGGTGATCAGCCCCTTGGACAGGCCGAAGGTGCCAAGCCCGCAGACGAAGGCCGCATGCCGCTCCGACCAGCGGCTGCCGAAGGTCTTCCGGTTGATCTCCGGGTAGCCCTCGATCCCCTTCCCCGCCGCCACCTTTTGAAAGCGCGGGTCGATACACGGGCCGCAGGCCTCCACGCCCTGCGTCCGAAACCACTCACACAGCGCCCGGGTATAGGCGTTGATGAAGGCCTGTCCCTCGATGCGGGCATAGACCCAGAGCTGGGACGGCTTCCCCTTGGCGGCGCGGTTGCTCTCGATAACCGTCTTGCTCATGGGGAAGAACAGGGAGACCACCGTTTTCGCGCCCGGCTGCCACTCCTCCGGGCTCATGTGCCAGGGGCCGATGACGCCCGGCTCCTTGAACTTTGCAAACAGCGTATCGTCCGCCGCGCCGAAGCCCACCAGCGGCGCCTCGAACAGCGCCGTGCCGACGTACTCCGGCAGAACCTTGTCTGTCGGACGCAGCACATTCCCCGGGACCAGTCCGAACAGCGCCGCGCACTGTTCTCTGATCTGCTGTTTCTCCATCCCGCGATCACTCCTTCGTTGGGATGTCTCCCCCATGTTCCCGCACTGTTTCTTCCTGAATTCGGCAGTTGCCCGGTTTTACTCCTGGTTTCAGTATATAGGGGAAGCTTCCCGTTGTAAAGCCGTTTTCCCGAAACCGGCGTTTCATTTGAAGATCTGTAACGTTTGTGATATGATACGTGTACTCTTTTTTAAGGAAGGAAGCGCTTATGCGTTTTGAACGTGCGGCGATCCTGACCGATCTGGACGGGACGCTTTTCAACAGCCGGGGGGAGGTCTCCGCGGAGGACCGGGCTGCCATCCGCGATTTTACCGAAAGGGGCGGGCTCTTTGCCGTTGCGACAGGCCGTGAACCCCACAACGCCAGACGCTATCTGCCGGAGCTGCCCATCAACGGACCCTCCATCGTTCTCAACGGGGCGGCGGTATATGACTTTGTCCGCCACCGTTACCTGCGCACGGAGCTGATCGACAAAGAGGCGGCGCTTGATGTGCTGCGCTACTGCCAGCAGCAAGGGCTGCCGCTGGATCAGCAGGTCTACACCACAGACGGCATCTTCTATGCCAGTCCGCTCGACGTCGCGGATCCCGGTTTCCTGCGCATTCATCAGCCCACCGCTTTCCTGCCTCTCGCGGAGCTGGCCGGGAAGGACTGGTTCAAGCTGGTGCTGCTGGAGCGGGAACCGGATGCGCTTGCCCCCATGCGCCGTTATTTGAAGCAGACGGGCTATGACCGCAGACTCAGTCTGGTGGAGGGCACGACCGACGTCGTGAAGGTCGGCAAATATCAGGAGCTTCTCCCCCTGGGCGTTCACAAGGGGACGGGGATGGCCGCCGTCCGGCAGCTTCCCGTCTACACCGGGCGCACGCTCTTTGCCGTGGGAGACTATTGGAACGACATGGAGCTGCTGCAGAGCGCCGATGTTCCGTGCGCCCCGGAAAACGCCATCGAGGAAATCAAGGCCGTGTGCGCGCATGTGCTCGCCTCGCACAACGACAGCCCCATCGCGGATCTGATCGCCAGGATCATCCCCTCCATGTAACGATCACCCCGGACAAAGGCCGCCCGTTCCCTGCTGCTTTGGCGGGGGACGGCGCCGGTTGCCGCGCCGGATCACAAAAAGGTCGCCTGCCAAGCGACCACGGCGGGGAGAAAAGCTGGTATCATACACACAGAATCAGGAAAAAGGAGGTCGGTCAAATGATCGGAGCGATTTTAGGGGATATCATCGGTTCCCGCTTTGAGTTTCACAACTACCTGGGTAAGGACTTTGAGCTGCTGACGCGGAAAAACGAGTTCACCGACGACACGGTCATGACCTGCGCGGTGGCCGAGGCGCTCATGGACAGCAAGGCGGATTTCTCCGATCTGTCCCAGCAGGCGGTGGCCGCCATGCAGCGGCTGGGCCGTCTGTACCCCAATGCCGGCTACGGTGCCCGCTTCTACCACTGGGTGTTCGCGGACGATCCGCAGCCCTACAACAGCTGCGGCAACGGCTCGGCCATGCGCATCAGCGCCGTGGGCTTTGCCGCAAAGGACGTGGAGGAGGCCAAGCGCCTCTCCGCCGCCGTCACCTGCATCTCCCACGACCACCCGGAGGGCATGAAGGGCGCGGAGGCCACGGCGGTGGCCATCGTGATGGCCCGTCAGGGCAAGAGCAAGGAGGAGATCCGCGCGGAGATGGAGAAGTACTACGATCTCAGCATCGGCGTGGACACCTACCGCCGGACGTGGGACGGCCACGGGAGAGAGATCTGCCAGATCTCCGTGCCCCAGGCTCTGGCCTGCTTCTTCGAGGGAGAGGATTACGAGGACGTCATCCGCAACTGTATCTCTATCGGCGGCGACAGCGACACCATCGCGGCCATCGCAGGCGGCATCGCGGAGGCATTCTACGGCGTGCCGGAAAAGCTCCGCGCCCGCGCGGCGGACTTCCTGCCCCCGCAGCTGCTGGCAATCTGCAGGGCCTTTGACCGGTGGCAGGCCGGCAGAATGCAAAACAGATAAACCGGGGCGCGCAGGGTGTCAGATCAGATCGACACCCTGCGCGTTTTTGTCATCGCGTCTTGCGGGTCGGCCGGCCGCTTGGTACAGGTTGCCTGAAAGAGGTGCAACGCAGCATCGCGATACGGCTATCCGTGTCAGTTATATCCGCGATCAACGGCCGAACAGCGCCTTGAACAGGATCGATATCTGCGAAAGTTTACGATTATCCCCGGCTTTTTCTCTGGTGAATACCCGGTTTGCAACATGAAAGGAAAGCGCGAAGCGATCTCGACTTCCCCCCGCATAACAAAACACCTCCTGCAAATACTATCCGAGACAACAGATAGAAGTGCAGGAGGATTTTGTTATATGAAAGCAACCGGAATCGTACGGCGTATCGACGACCTGGGCAGGGTGGTCATCCCCAAGGAGATACGCCGCACCATGCGTATCCGCGAGGGTGACCCGTCACAGACGACATTGGAAAAATGGCAAAAATTCAGCTTTTCCATGTTGGATTTAGCCAAAAGGCTGGGGCTTGAATAGTACATATTGACGGAAAACGGACGTTCTACCATGCACATCCGAGAAGGGTATAAAATCTTGCACAAAGAGGCTCAAAGCCTTGACAGTGCTTGCTTTTTACCTTCAGGATCTCCTTCAATGTTTTCAGTGATGGCAGATCGAATACTGGAAAACCTGTGCAGAATTACCAGAAAAATCCCCCAGGAAGGGCTTGAAACAACCCTCTCGGGGGATAATCTTTGTCGGCCGCCTGACACGAAAGGATCACACTAAGCTTGCATCACGTGGCGAACCATCTTTCCACATCCTCCGTCATCCCGATCGGCAGGAGACGATGTTGGGATGGCACGCCTCCGCGGTCTACTCCCACTCCCTCCATCCAGAGACGTTCAGCCATTCGGAGACCGGTGTTTTGCTGTCCCCGACGCATTGGTTGAAGGATATATTGTTTCTCTTGTAAAGCGTGTTTTGCTCACGCCTCTGTTTTTGAGTCAAGTCCTTAATCCGACTCAATGTCTTAGCTCTCGAAAAATGTCCTGTTTCATCCATCGCTTCATAGCAGCACAGGACTATATCATGAAATGCATCCTCATTTGTCTCATCTGATAGGAGAGAGCGTACAAATGTCCGGATTGCATATGGCAACGCTTCTATTTCTGCTTCAAACTTGCTTGACTCTTTGGCTTGGATACGGGAGGGTTTTCACTGTAATCCCCCTGCCAAAAGGCGAGATCTTCACTGAACTTTACTTCATACCTGGCTGGCAATGAAATTTTGTGCTTTTTGAGATGCTCTACAGCAGACGGGAATCGTTTTGAACCGTTCTTAGGAAATCTGACAGCGTTTTCGGAATCGCTCTCGAAGAAGCAAAGGTGTCGGGCATCATCGGTAAACCTTATTTCGACCGCCTTTCAACTTAGGACCTCTGCGAATTTCCCGTTCAAAATCAGCCTGCCATCTGCGTAGATGTTCACGCGAAGGCTGCTGATTTGGCTTTCGGGAGGAACCGCAATAAATGTGAACTGCTCCAATGATAAAAACGTGCTTGTTGCCATTTTTCTGGCCTCCTTATATTGATTTGCACATCGTGCAAGGTCAGTATATATGGCAACGATAATGCAAGTAAATAATGACAGGCCGGGAATTGACCCGGTCTGTCATTATTTATTTGAACTATTACGCAATTGTTAAAATTTCGATAGAAATGGCTAATTGTCCACCCAATGCTTTTGCAATTCGATCAAGTGTCGCAACAGAAGGATTCGCGATACCCCTCTCTATTTTAGAAATGTCGGATTGATCAATCCCAGACAACTCCGCTAACTGCTTTTGAGAAATGCCTGCAATTGCACGAGCTGCAGCAACGGCATGTGCTGCCTCTAGATGAACGATCGGTTTTTCATGACGAACAGTTTCGCCGTCTTCATAGATCGTTTCTGTCTCGATATCAAGAGCATCATTCCAGACAATACCGTATGCCCCCATCATCTTTCCAGACAAGAACAAGGATCTATCCCTAACTGTTTCAACTGTGGATACTTAGAGAACAGTACGCTCATATCGTATCGTTTGACAACTCCATCCTGGAAGCTTACTTCCAAAGAAGTGCCTTCTAAAAGCTTTAAATCTATCGCTTTATGAAACATCGCAGGAAAGACATATTGTCCCGTTGATAGTTTTTTCAACAAGGTTCTATTACGTTTTGCAATTGCAGAGTGTTGTGATACAATTAATTTCAAGAGATTAGACAAAGGAGTGGTTCTATGTCTTTCGAAAAAGGCGGAAGAGCTGATAAGCAAGGAAACGTTTATGAGAATAGATGTCTAGCTCGAATATTGATTCGTCTTGTCGCCGAGGAGATTGCCTCTGTCGTAGTCGAGCCAGTCGAAGAAAACTCTGATATTTGTGAGTTCTATACCGTTGCAAAGAACGGAAGCAAAGCATACTACCAGTGCAAAGGCAGCAACGGAATGAATGATCATTGGCGTCCCAGTGATTTGCAGGGGTATAACCTTTTCTCCCGGGTTCAAACGCTGTTACGTAGCGATCCTACATGCAGGTTCTGCTTTGTTTCCCCTTTATATTATGGCGGACTTGAAGAATTATGTGATAGAGCAAAAACATATCCTTCAGCTAGAAGTTTTTATGCAAATGCATTGTCCAACAAAAACCTACTTGATTCCTTTCGCGCATGTGAACGATATTTTAGGCTGAGTCACGACAACGATGATCAACTTAACGAGCTTGTTAACCTTCTGTCTAGATGTGAATTCCTAGTTCGCCCTAACAATTCTGAAATGGTTCAAGATCTTGAGCAAATTGTCGGCATTTACTTTTGGGGCACAGCAGAGACCGCACGTGTTCTCCTGGAGAACTATGTAAACGATAAGGCTTTATATGGAAAAGAAATAACAGTTTCAGATGTTGTTAAGTATCTCCGCGAGAATGGAGTATCCCCTCGAGTTCGTATGGGCGATACCCGCATTGTTCCCGTTATCACTCGACTTAACAAGCATTTTGTTGATTCCTATGATCCTATCCAAGGAAGCTTGTTTCATAGAGAAAGCACCGAAAGATTAATTCATGAAATAGATGCGGGCAAATCAGTTGTTCTGCACGGGAAAGCAGGTGTAGGAAAAAGTGGATGTGTTCGCGAACTTATAAACTATTTGGAGAGCAATCATATTGATTATCTGGCCATTCAGCTGGACAAGCACATCCCTCATGATTTCGCAGATAAATATGGTGAGTCATTTGGATTACCGGGATCCCCAGTTAGCTGTTTGTCCGCCATATCAGGATCAAAGCCGTGTGTCCTTATACTTGACCAGTTAGATGCTCTTCGATGGACAGCCATGCACTCGTCTACAGCTCTTGATATATGCAAAGAAATGATTGAGCAAGTGCGTGCGATCAACAAACACGCCAGCGGGCACATTTCGGTCGTCTTTTCTGTCAGAACTTTTGATTATGAGAATGACGCCGGTATTCAATCACTTTTTAACGAAGAAGAACAAGAAGAAAGGGATTTTTCCTGGTCAGAAATAAACGTGGGAAGCCTCACAGATGATGAGGTTAAGCAAATTATTGGAGATGAGTATGACAAGCTTACTGGTAGGGTAAAGGAACTTATACGTGTTCCGTCATCCCTATATGTATGGCTAAAGCTTGATTCAAAGAGGCGGTCGAATCAGATCACATCCTCACAAGAGATGGCCCGTTCATGGTGGTCTCAGATACAGGATAATTATGCCGCTGCGGGGCACAATGGAGACTCTCTTGCAAGTTGTATTGACGAACTCGTTGCAGCAATCAGCAATTCAGCTTCTTTTTCGCTCCCTCATGCAATGTTTCCTAAATATACACATGAGATAAAGTTTTTGGCTTCCTGTGGAGTTTTGCGACTGGAGAATAATACCGTTTCTTTCGTTCATCAGAGCTTTTTGGATTCATTTTTGCTTGCGAATGACCTGAACGCCATTTTCACTGGCAGGCAGGATCTGCTTTCCTTGGTTTTATCTTGGGGCACTCAAATGCCGATGTTTCGATATAGACTTTCGGCTCTTTTTCAAAATATTGCTGAAACGAATCAAGCCCTGTTTTCAAAGCAAGCAAAAGACCTGTTGGGGTCCGATCAGATCCATTATTATTTCAAGGCGGCGGTGTTTGAGACTATCGGCCAACTATCAACACCAGTATTTGCAACCTATAAGCTCCTAGATGAATTCTTTGAGACCGCTGACTGGCACAACTTTATCTTACAGACTGTCTATGAACGACATCCGGTATTTATTGATCATTTGTCAAAGAAGCCGGGCTTTGACTGGTTAAGCGAAGAAGGATTCCCGCTTCTGGTTTCGATGAGGTACTATTCCCCTGGCTTTGTTGCCTCAACATTACGGAAGATGATGGAAACCGGCGAGGCAAGTCCCGAAAAAGCGATAACAGTTCTTGGCACAGAGATTGACGCAGAGAACGAGCAGCTTTTTGCCATTCGTATGGAATTATACGAAAGTGACAGGTCTTTTCTCTCGGGTATTCACTTTGTCAATTTGGAGCGAACTCAGCCGGACCATATCATTCAGGTGTTGAACCGCGTTCTCGGTAATGCAGATACATATGGAGCACAGCATGTCTATATAGATGATAAAGACCGCCCTAAATTCTGCGAGGAAAACTATATCAGTATTATTCGCTCGTTGTTTGATCTCCTGTGCAATAGCGCAGAAGACACGCCGCTGTCACTTCATCCCGGGATTGATTTCAAGGGAAGATACTGGCTTCCTCGACAGCATGAATCAAGTATAGCTAGAGAGACGGTTGAGCTTGTAAAAACATCTCTCAGAATTTTGGCTCAAAATAACCCGGAGGAAGCCCTGGCTTACATTGAGAAAGCCGGGAGTTTTCGGAATGGGATTTCAAACGAATTGGCATTGTCAACGCTGCTTGCACTCCCCACCGATTACAGCGACTCTGCCATAGAATGGCTTCTAACCGATTTTGATAATCATATTCTTGATTGCATCAGCAATGAGTATGACTATCTTGCGACATGCAAGGACGTTTTGAAAAAACATTCCCTCTCTTGTTCCGATGAATTATTTGCGCGATTGGAAGAAAGAATCTGCACCTGGAAGGGGGATCGAGAGAGGTTCATCAGTAGCTACAAATACAGAATTGAACTTAATCGGACAAAAGAGCAAGAACCTGTTTTCTGGCCTGCATGGGGACACTTACAGAAAGCGCTGCTCCCGTTTCTCGATTCGACGCGTACAACTCAAAAGGCAAAAGAACTCCTTGCGGTGCTGAACAGAAATGAATGGGTGCGTTCAGATAGCTACCACGCCGGGATCCTATCTGGCCCCGCAAGATCTGTCGTGTCGACGATACATAAGAATGCGGCACGATTAAGCGACAATACGTGGCTGAGAATCGTCAATTCCCATGTTGACGAACAGCATTCTAGAATGCGCGAGAAAGATGACGGGGACTATTACTATGAGTCGACGCATTGGGCATTTTCCCAAGACCTGGGAACCTGTGTGAAAAGCAATCCAACGCGCTACGCCAAGCTACTGCTCAAATTTCCTCAAAAGTGTTTTCCGGGCTATTATTCGGCTGTTCTTTACGGCTTAAACAATTCGGAGACAAACAAAATTGATTTTACTCTTCTCTGTGATGTAATTCGCCATTGCTCAAGCATTGATTCTGGCGGTGTTCCAACAGCAATCGCCCGAATTATATCTGAACGTCATGACGAGGACTGGCCTGAAGATATCCTATCCTATTTGTCTCGAACAGCTACAGGACCATTGAAACCAGTCGGCAACGAAAGAATCTTTTCTTCACGTGAAGATGACCCATTCCTCTCACCAGATGACATGGCAACAGCTGTACTCAATTGTCCCCGAGGGGCTGCCGTCGATGCGGTTGGAGATATTCTCATAAGCCATCCGGATTTAACTGAGACTTTTGCTCCCTTAATGGAAACGCTTGCCCAAGACGAAAGCGATGTGATCCGTTTTGCCTTAGTAAAGTGTGCCGCTGCATATTATGAGCCAAATCCTTCTTTTTCCAAGCAAATCTTTGACACCGTAATCGAGAAAGACCTTCTTGCGATGTGCGCTAGGCATTCCTTCTGGCTTATGAGAAAAGATTTGCAGGCCTTGGAAGAACAGTACTTCCCATACCTTAAAGTGGCATGTGATTCGCCAAATCCGAAACTGGTCGTACGCGCAGCTCAAATGATTTGCAGCACAGCGATTCTTACATCAAGTGAGCAAGTGTTAGATTATCTGTATTCTCATACTTGGTCTAAAGAAACTGTGGATAAGATATGTCTGGAAGCAACATATGCCTTTGAAGATGAAGGATACCGTACGATCAGCCAGGCAATTCTTGAACACTTTCTTGAGTCCGATGCGGCCAGCCTTCATAGTATAAACCGACTGTTTCATGAGAATCGACTTGACTTGAAGCGCGATGAACACTTTATTTCTCAAATCCTCAAAAGCCGAGGTGATTTTGATACGATAAACGCCTTTATCGATTTCATTAAGAAGCAAGATGGCGAGTTATCCGGCTTTGCAGAGATCATAAAAACAGCGGTCGAGAGCGTCGATGAAGGAGAAAGAACATGGCAGAAGTATCGTATTGAAGATGGCCTTGTCCATGCTGTTATCCGGCTAATTGATTCGGCTAATGGGGATAATGAGCTAACCGAATGCTGTCTAGATATTTTAGACGAGATTTATCGGAAACGGATTTTAACAGACTCGGCGATCTCCAAGCTGCTTGAAGGGGCAGAATAAAGCATTAAGAGAGTTGATATGAATGCTGTTGGTTGTGGCGAAGGAATTTGACGCAGACGGATAGCAAGGTAAATAGCAAAAGCAATATATGCTCAACACGCATCCAACATAAGTCTAAGTGCTGGGTGCGTGTTGAGTTTTCATTGCTTGTTTACTGTGGTACTACCTTATTCTGCCTGCAATTCCATAAAGATCCAAAATGATGACCCGCAGCAATGACATTGGAAATATGGCAATTATTCAGCTTCTCCATGTTGGATTTAGCTGAAAGGACGGAGACGGATTAGCACATAATGACGGAATGCGATACTTCTTCCATGCACATCTGCAAGGGGTGTTCAAAACTGCGCAGCAAGAAGACCGCCGAAGAATGTCTTCCTTAAAAAGAAGAATGTCGAACCGCTCGACATTCTTCTTTTTTGCATTTGACTTTCTTCTTTTTGCTGGTTATACTATATGCGAACCTTATGAAAAGGAGAATGCTTATGCCGGATAGAATCCTCGTAAAAGATGCAGCGGCACAATGGGGCTTGACAGAGCGGCGTGTCGCAAGTATGTGCAAGGATGGCCGAATCCCCGGCGCATACAAAGAGGGCGGAACTTGGTATATCCCGGCCGATGCGGAGAGGCCAGTTGATGGGCGTGTGCGCACCGGCGCCTACAAGAAAGCGTCGAGCAAAACAAAGCTGCCTCTCCCGGTTGGCATTTCTGACTATCGGGTAGCATCGACGGAATACTACTATGTGGACAAGACCCTGATGATCAAAGAGTTCTTGGATGAGCGGCCGCAGGTGGCACTGTTTACCCGTCCGCGGCGCTTTGGCAAGACCCTGAATATGGACATGCTGCGTACTTTCTTTGAGAAGACCAACGAGGATACCTCTGTCTATTTCCGGGACAAGGCGATCTGGAAGCAGGGAGAGAAATATCAGGCCTATCAGGGAAAGTACCCCGTGATTTTCCTCAGCTTCAAGGATGTCAAATGCGAGACATGGCAGGAGACGCTCCAGAAGTTGGCCGAGATCATCGGTAGCGAATTTGCCCGGCATACAGAGCTGCTCACAACGGAAGCTTGCAACGATGTGGACAAGGCAACCTTCCGCCGCATTATGGAGCGGGCAGCAAGCGATGTGGAACTCTCCAGCGCCTTGCTGACCTTGACCAGAATGCTCCATGAGCATCATAAGATTGCACCTATTATCATCATTGATGAATATGACACCCCGATCCAGCAGGGCCACACCCGTGATTTTTACGATCAGGTCATCCTGTTTATGCGAAATCTCTTCTCCGGCGGCCTGAAGGACAACAGCCATCTGACCTTTGGTTTCCTCACCGGGATTCTTCGTGTGGCCAAGGAGAGCATTTTCAGCGGGCTGAACAATCTTTCGGTGTATTCCATTATGGATAACAACTTCAGCCAGTATTTCGGCTTTACCCACGACGAGGTAAAGCATATGGCCGCCTACTATGGTGCGGCCGGTAACTACAGCGAGCTGTGCGAGTGGTATGACGGCTATCGCTTTGGAGAGAGCGACATCTTCAATCCCTGGTCGGTGATCAACTACTTTCAGCGAAAGTGTAAGCTGCAAGCTTACTGGGTATCCACCAGCTCCAACGATGTTATTGGCGAGGTGCTGTCCGTGACATCACCCGATCTTTACGAAGAACTGTATGCTCTCTTGCGGGGAGAAACAATTACCACCTATATCGACACCGGAGTCGTATACCCGCAAATCGGCAGCGATCCTTCCTCCGTCTATAGCTTTCTGCTGGTCACCGGGTATTTGAAGTTGGTCAATGTCGTGCCGCCGCTGGGAGAGGGCGCGCTGTGTGAGCTATCTCTGCCCAATCAGGAAATTGCTTTTGTCTATAAGAAAGAGATCCTGGATAAGCTAAGCGTGTTTATTCCGCAATCCCTGTCTATATCTATTCAAAAAGCAATTTATTCTGGCAACGTCGATTCTCTGCAAAAACAGATGCGGCAGCTTCTGCTGCAATCGGTCAGTTCCTTTGATACCTCTCACGAGGATTTTTATCATGGACTGCTGCTCGGACTTTGCGCCATGATGGATAACCGCTACTATATCGCTTCGAACCGGGAATCCGGCGAGGGACGCTTTGATATCCAGCTTATGCCGAAAACAAACAATCTGCCCGGCATCCTGATCGAAGTGAAATGGATGAAGAATGCCAGTCAGCAGGACCTTGCAGCACTTGCGCAAAGCGCAATTCGGCAAATCAATGAAAAGCACTACGAGACCGAGCTTCATACGCACGGCATAGATCAGATCCTCAAATACGGGGCGGCTTTCAGTGGGAAGAATGTTGAGATCTGCATGGAATAAATAGGAGGGCAAGAGCATGACAGAGCTTGAGATCATGCAGCATGCAAAGGGCTATCTGGATAAGCTGGCCAAGGGAATTGATCCGCTTACCGATCAGGAGGTGCCGGAGGACGACGTCATCAACAATGTCCGCATCTCCCGCTGCTTATTCTATGTGTCGGATGTGCTGCGGCAGGTGATTGAAAACGGCGGTGTGATCGGTGCTCCCGCGAAGAAGGGAGAGCTTGCGCCCTACGCGCTGCCCTACGAGGAGCGCAGCCGCTACACATTTGGCGAGTGGCCGCTCAGCGCAAGCCAGATAGCCCAGCGGCTCAACGAATTGGTGGATCTGAGCGCTATGCAGAAACTGAAAACCACCAGCATTACCAAGTTTCTGCTGCAATCCGGGTTGCTGTTCGAGGAAGAAGCCCCAAGCGGCAACAAGAACAAGCGACCGACAGAAGCCGGCTGGAAGCTGGGCATTTCTACGCAGCAGCGCAGCGGGCAAAACGGAGATTATACCGCCGTGGTCTATGATCAGCAGGCCCAGCAGTTCATTTTGGACAATCTGGACGCAATCATCGCGATCAACGCGACTCCGCTGCATGAAAACCAGGGTAAGCCCTGGGAACCGGAAGAGGACGCGTATCTGCGGCAGGCTGTTCAGGCGGGCGCGGACGTCAAGGACATGTCCGCCGAGCTCAAGCGCACCCGCGCAGCCGTCCGCGCAAGGCTGGAAAAGCTGGGACTGGCAGAAAACAGAGAGAAAGCATGAAGGAAGAAATAGGCGCGAGCCTTATCCCGCTGGAGGACAGAACATGGCTTCTCTTTGCCAGAAGAGTGTGCGTGCCTTTTTGAGGCAGCCGGGAAATATGGTCTAATGTCCAGTGTGGAGCGCTCTAGCTTTGGCGAAAATGCACATGTTTGGTTCTTCTTTGCAGAGCCGATTTCGGCTACCGATGCCCGCAAGTTGGGCAGCCTGCTGCCGACTCAAGCGATGGCAAGATGCCATGAACTGAGCTTCGCCCTTAATCTTTAATACTCCTTCACATAGAATCGGTGGTGATAATAAATGACCTTTCAAGAAGCGGCTGTGGAAAGCGCACAATTATACTATAAGTTTCTGGAAGAGAACGGTGGAGGGCTGATTACATATCGGGTTTCCAAAATTGTCCCGGACAAAAATTCTTTTAAGAAAAACGAGTTTTGGCTTCAATTGGATCAAAAGCCCAAAAACACCGACAGCTTATTGATACGAATTCAGAACTACGTCTACAGCAATGAGCAGATCAAACCTGTTGTGTACAACAGCCATAACAGGATGCTGAAAGTAAGCCTAAGTGACAGCACAAAAGGCGTTTTTGATCGCTGTCGTCCGGAAGATATCTTTGTTTTTTCTGACCTGAAGTTCTTGGTGCGCCGTGTGGAAGCCTGGTACAAACGGTTTGGCGATCACATCAAACTCCCAGACGGAAAGCGATCAATATCTCCGGCAGACTGCAGCATGCTGTCGAAGACGCCTTCTCCAGACCAGAGTCGAGCCGTTCAAGGTGCGTTATCGGAGCCATTTACATATGTCTGGGGAGCACCTGGTACCGGGAAAACGCAATTTGTTCTTGCAAGATCTGTGTTGGCATATATCCAGGCCGGAAAACGGATCCTCGTAACAGCGCCGACGAACAACGCTGTCGAGCAAACGCTGTATGGTATTCTCCCTGTTCTGAAAGAAGCCGGATTGGATTACAACAAGCTGGTGATTCGGCTCGGAACGGCAAATGCGGATTTCCTATCCAAGTATCCGGGCGTGTGCGAGGATTCCGGATACAGTAGGGCGATTACTGAAATACTCGACACGATTTCAGCCTTACAGATTTCTCTGGAAGAAAACGCACAGGAAGAGCGTCTTTATAATGAATTCCATGCTTTTCAGCAAAAGCGTTCGTCTTTCATGGAATCCACCGAGCCGCTGAAGGACCTGATGCCCCGAATATCCGAGGCAGGGGCAGAGCTGTTGAATGATCAATCACTGGTCGATGAGATCCTTGCCGGGATTGCCCAAAAAGAAAATGAAAAGAAGGAATGCAATAACAGTCAGGAATTCTATAATCGGCAGGCACAGGATCTGTTGAAACGGCTTCACAATCCCATTTACGCCGTCCTTTCCTGGTTCAACAAGGAAGAGGAGCAAAAGAAAATAGATACCGCGCTGGAGAAAGCACGTTACTATGAGGAAAAACTCGTCCGTATCCAGTCGGAACTTGACAGCCTGAATGATGAAGCGGAACGGCGGCAAGACACTTTAACAAAGATGAAAGCCGAATTTGAAACCTTGCTCATTAAAGCGCTGAGGCTGACAGCGCCTTATGCAGAACTGTCAGCTGCCGCAAAAGCGATTCGTCCGGAGAACGCCGATTCTTCCGTTCAAAAGCTTGCGGCCACCTGCGATGAGAAGCGCCTTTCGTTTGATTCCGAAAGTGGGAAGTATGAATCTGTAGCAGAGCGCGACAGCGCCTTCTTTCAGGAGGAGCGTCGCCAGATCGAGCAGCAGATCCAATTGCTTGAACAGAAAAAAGAAGAACTGGAGCATGCGGATCCCGGTAAACGGATGGAAGAATGTCAGGTGATTGCCTGTACGATTGATCTGTGCTTGAACAGACTTCCCGTATCAGACGAGCACCATTTTGCCCATGTGTTTCTCGACGAAGCGGGGTACAGTTCTCTCATAAAAGCGACTACGCTGACAGCTTATGGCGACAAGGTCACATTTCTTGGAGACCATATGCAGCTTCCCCCGGTCTGCGAAGCAGATGATCGTGAGATCAGGAAGGAGAATCTTTTCCTTCTTGCTCTTTGGGCACAATCGGCGCTGTTTACCGAAACGGTCTTTTCTGTGGAGCCTGAGGATCTCTGCATGGATTATTTGAACAAGACGCCTATCCCGTTTGTTGCAATGAAAAAGTTCAATTTGGTCAACTCCTATCGCTTTGGTGAAGCGCTCGCCCGAGTATTGGCCGCTGACATCTATGACCGCTCTTTTCGCGGGAATGATGGGCAAGATACCCGGATCTATTATCTCGACGCGCCGAAACGTCCGGAGCAAAAGAAACGTGTCAGCCAGTCCGAATGCGAGGTGATCGAAAAACTCCTCCGCAATTATGGAGGTCTGAGGGAGACTTCCGGTATCATCGCGCCGTACAGGAACCAGGTCGAGGCTCTCAAACAGATGGCAAAGCGTAACCGGTTCCCTCTGGACAGCGTTGTCACAGTTCATCAGTCTCAGGGAAGAGAGTGGGACAACGTTCTCTTGAGCGTAACGGATACAACAGATAAGTTTTTTACGAATTCTCTGAGTCCGGTAAGCGACGGGAAGAAAGTGATCAATACGGCAGTTAGCCGCGCAAAAAAGAACCTGATCCTTGTGTGTGATTATCAATACTGGATAAGGCAAAGAAGTCAGCTGATAGGAAAGCTGCTGGCAGTGGCGGAACCACTTGATACGGAGAATTAACTGTTTTCATTGCAAGATTAACTGGATAGACTAAAATCTTCACGCACCCAACGCCAATTCTGGAGTTGAGTGCGTGTTGGTTTATCTTTGAACCGCTTTCTGCTTGTCGTCTTTTTCCAATATATCCATATAAATCCAAAATCGTGACCCGTCACAGACGACATTGGAAAACTGGCAAAAATTCAGCTTTTCCATGTTGGATTTGGCCAAAAGGATGGGGCTGGAGTAGTACATATTGACGGAAAACGGTCGATTTACCATGCACATCCGCAGCGGGTCAAAGGGCCGCTCGTCAGAAAAACTACACAGTTTTTCTGACGAGCGTTCATATAACTATCTAACTTTTAGATGATTCATTTGACCTGTAGTTTAATCAAAGAACTCCACTTGAACGGTTAAATTGGGAAGTGCCGGGTTTAATTGCTTTACAAGACTGGTGAGGATGATAATGGCGCTGTTCCTTGCGCTTTGATAAAACTCCTGGTTAGCATTTGTCTTTTGCCTCATACTGAGTTCTGCGCTTTGTAATTGAGCCCTCGCAAGGTCTTCTCCAACTTTTGCGGAGTTCTTAAACAACCCAGAATCTTCAAAATTTAGTAGTTCGACATTTGCATAGTCGATTGTGAATTCAGATAACTCTGGATTTGGTATGCGAATCAAGACATACTGACGCTCATTATCAATGATAAACTCTCCAGACATAAGGTCAACCGTGAATACACCGTATCCGGGAACCTCAAGCCACGAAACGACATTCCCAAAGAAAAGTCCTGAGAGTGTGCTCTTTATTGTTTCAATTATGTTCTTTTCGTCTTCATCAGGAGTAACATACTCAACTTCACTAATCCGCAAAACCTCCAGACGAGCCTGATCGCGCAGTGAGCCGATTGTAATAGAAATCTCATTGCTCACATGGTGCTGTTGTTCTGATAGATCAAAGCTGCTTTGATAAAAAGAATTATAAACATCTGCGGACACAGTTTCTTTTACTTCATGATATCGATCCTGTGCTGCCCTGGTCCCTACATCGATAGAATCAAGTATCAGGTACACAGCACAGCCAATCATTAGTAAGCAGCATACTATAGCAATAATAAAGCCCGTTTTCCTTCGCTTGTTTACAGCCAGCGCAGATGTTCTTCCGGCCAGTCCTGCCACTATTTCGGAATCTGAGAGGAGTTTCTCGAGCTCCTTCTGCTTTTCCGGAGAAATGGTTTCTGGTAGTTTGATACTCATCAACTATTCCTCCTCACTTAAACTCGACATGAACAGTCTGACTATCACCGCAAACCGTTTTGGCCAAAAGCATCACTTGTGTCCTAGCGGAATCTTTTGCTGCTTTCATCAGAGCATCATAGTTGGTAAGGCTTTTCTTCACATTGTCTACAGTTTGAGTCATCGAGTTTAGATATGCGATTAGTCCATCTTGTGCACTGACAGATAGGGAGAAGTGTTGCGTTTCAGCCAGCTTCCTTGTGCTGCTCTGATCCAGAAACAGTTCAAGTGTTGGTTCCGGAATCCATATATAAACATCTTTTCCATCTTGGCTAAAGCTTATTTCTGCATTGCCTAGATCTACGGTGAATATGGCATCTCCGCTTATGACATAAAGTCCTTTGTATGCTTCGCCAATCGTATTTATGTTTTTTAACGTTACACCAGCAGCAAGAACTTCCAACCTTCCAATAGACTCCATCGTCCCTTTGACGTCTGCGCTCGTGTCCACCGCGGAAAGCCCGGCTTGTGTACCTGCGTCAATACCTTCTTCAATCCCTTGAGTAATGCCGTTAAAGGATCCTATTGCCGTTCCCACTATTCTGCCATTTACTTCGCCAACATTGGAACCAACTGCAACTGCTCGAGTACGAATGAAAACGGAAAAGACAAGCAAGCAAACCGCGAGAACAACGATAAGAACGCCCCAAATGACGTAAGGAATCCGTTTTGTTTCAGTCACTGTTCTCACGCTCCTTTCTTGACAATGGTAAACCATGAATCGGGGATAATTGTTGTGTTGTTCATGTCTGGCGATAATGGGATAATAGCGGTCTTGCTCATATTGCCTACCAGGTCTTGCCCCCAACGCCAAGCGCTCTCGAGACCTGATGTCTCAAATTTATACTCAGAATCTGTGATTGTATATGTGATTGTTAGTTTCTGACTTAGCTGCAATGTAATAGTCCCAGAGACAGGCTTGCTATCAAGCTTGTATGTACATGTGCCATGTGCTCCAGTTGCTGGAAGAGTTATAGTGATGTACTCGTCAATGTCCAGCACCGTTGAAGCATTCGAGTTCACTTCCTTCTGAATAGAAAGGGTGTACCGATACCCACCAGTAATAGGATCTCTTTCAGCAAAAACGTGATTAAAGTCACCGGAACTCAAAGTGCATTTTCCTGCGGTTTCGATTACTATGACATCTCCATACCGCAATTCAGTGTTCTGCCAGGTTTTCCCTTTCTTTATATTTTCAGCTTCACCGCCGTTTAATGAAACTGTGGCCTTTTCATCAAACAGTATGGTTAGGTTAAGGTAAGGGCGGAGTTCCACCAAATAGTCAATGTCTTCATCCGTAGGATCTGCTTCCCAGAACTCAACAAAACCGGCACGATCGGGTTCCGCAGTAAAGCAGGCCGGGTGCGAAGAGACAAAGAAATAATTACTATCATCGAAGTCATATTTTAACGAGTAGGAAACGATAGGACTAATCGAAGCCTTGTTCCCTCGGCATTGTTCTTCGTTGATATACCAAACGCCAGCATTTGCCAAAGGAACTTCTGCGCCATTGTCATCTATATAGTAGGCGCGCATGGATAGATTTCTATCCGGGTATTCTCCAACTGGAACGATGGACAATTCCGTTCCGGCAAAGGCCGGAGGGATAGTGTATACCAAGTTAGAATTCGCAATCTGGCTGTATTGTCCCTTTACATTTCCGTCAGCGTCGTATTCAAGTATCTGAAAGCGAGAGATACCGTACAGATTGCTGATGGTATTCCGACTTTCGACAGAAGCATATATCGAATCACCTGGATTCAGATAGCACTCGGAATTGCTTATTAAAGTAGTGAGCTCTGCATCGGAATAATAACGGATCTTCAGGTATCTATTCTCCGCAAATGTGACGTGGACACTTCCAGCATGAGATGGAGCAGACTGTTGTCCATCAAAAAGGCCATCGGTCAAATATGCTCCGTTCTTATCCAATTGGCCGCTTTGTTCCAGTTTTTCATAGATTTGATATTCGGAATCATCTTGAATTGCCGACTCATTAAAAATGACGTTTTCAAGCTGTTTATCCACGGTAGCACATCCAGATAAAAGAACTAAAAACAACGCCAATAACAATACAATGACTTTTTTCATCGCATTCATCCTTTTTCTCTCTTGAAGATGAGGTCAGCTATGTCCCCGCTACAGTTTTTTAGACCTCTCATATTAAAAGCTGTAAATTCTGCGATAGCGAAGATTATTGTGGTTTTCGACTGTGTACCAGTAAGATAAGATGAAAATTATCTTTATAATCTGGTTTTATAATATCTCTTATTAAGCTGTCTTTCAACAAATACATATTAATCTCATCAATGATTCTCAAACCCAAATTGCAAAAAGGGTTAAGCAAAATGAAAATACTAGTTCTATTTTAGTAAAGCCAAACGCATTGGCACAGATTACTACAAATTGACGGACAACCGATATTCTGCCATACACATCCGAGAGGGGTCAAGCGGAAAAACAGGCAAAAATCGTCGGGAAACGTGATACTTCTCGGTTAAACTCGCTGTGATTTCGTGAATTTTTAAAGAAAAGTCGCTCAGATTTCGTGATTTTTCGCTTGACCGGAGACTAATACGGATCCGGGATCGCCTGTACTGTCGTACCGCGATCCCGGATCGCTCAGTGTTTCGTTGTAAAAAGAATAACCTATTTACAACAAAGACACATAGAAAAGTTCAGTTTTGCTGTGCAGCGATGTCGCTCGAATCCGGTTTGTCTTCCTTGTAGTAGATATCATGGAAGTACGTCCCGTCCTCTTCGAGATACACTTCTGCAAATCGTTCACCCTTTCTATAGTAGAGCACCGGCCGGGACGAACCCGGCCGGTGCTCTACTATAGGGGCTGTAAAATTTGCGAGTCAATTCATGAAGAATGCGTCAATGTCTTCAACCGAAGTTAAGATTTCTTCCTCCTTTACGCCTGCAGCCCTTGCAAGTTCTGCAGACTGCATCAGCGATTCTCGAATATTGGAAGAAAAAGCCTGATCGATCAATTGATTGAACCTCTCTGCTTGCTCTGCAAGTTCTGCTTGGAAAGCATTATATTTTTGCTGAAGTTGCTCATCCAGTATGTATTGGTTTTCAATATACTCGGTAAGGATCGCCTGTTCTTTAGCATAGAGAACATACCTTCCGTATTCAAAGGCAAGCTGAGAAACGGCTTGGGCAAGCTGAGAATACTCCGCTCCGATCAGCATCGTCAGGGACGATGAAAGAAGCTTTACCATTGCTTCTAGGGAAAGCCACAGACACTCGTCTACATAGACCGACTCTGAGATTGCTTCTTTTCGGCGCAATTCTGTTTTGCTGCGGATGTCCGACGAAATGCTCTTTATGGAATCAAACGCGTCTTTTGAAATAAACTTGGAAAGACCTTTCGCAGAGAGATCAATATAATCCGCATACAAAGAAAAGACAAAATCGCTGTAGCTCTGTCCTTCCTCGAGCACGGCATATTGAGATACTTTGTTTGTGATGCTGCCCCATTCTTCCGGCTTCATCTTTTTGGGATCTGCACCTGAGGCCAGCTTGTCGACGAGGAAGATTTGAAAGACCGTCCCGATTTTCAGCAAGTTCAGCTGCGCGCTGTCTTCGCTTTCGGCAAGGGCGCAGAGATTGCGCTGAACTGTAGCGACGGTTTCCATCGCTTGGGAAATCTTTTCTCCTGCCGGGGAATTGCGCAACTCATCAATCGCTATTTCCTGTGCTATTTCCTTAAGTACATCCATCGCACTCTACCTCGGTCAAGAGATCGTTTTCCCGAACAGTGCGGAAAGCGCTTTTGTTTGGTTGACCAGTGCACCAAGACTATTCTTCTGCTCTTCTGAAAACGCGGAATAATCTTTTCCGAACAGCGGAAGGCAGCTCGTACAGGAGGAGGAAAGTCCTGTTCGGATAGCCGAGGTCTCATCCAGCAATTGCTTAATTTGAGCGTCGATCTCTCTGACCTTTTCCGTATTGGTTTTGACTGCTTCTATTTCCTCATTCTTTTGCTTGTTAAGCTTGGCCTTCTTGCTGGTGAACAGCAAAATGGAAGTCAGCAACGTCGCGCCTGCGATCGTCCACCCGATCGGCCCTGCCATAGCCAGCAGTGCATTCCCAGCTACAACTCCACCGCCACCCGCAGAAAGCGCACCGCCGCCCAGCCAAGCCAACGCAGCATTTGTCGCAGCCGCTCCGGAAAGCGCCGAGATTGCAGTTCCTGTTGAAGCAGTCCCAAATGTCGTAGCTACCCACATAGCAGCGGTCGGGGCCATAAACGCAACCGATGCTCCTGCAGCGATGCCTGCACCGGCCCCGCCTGCCGCCTCACGCGCAGCTTGGAGCTCGCGCTGGCCAAAGTCGCATGTGTTAAGAAAGCTATCCCTTTCCAGTCTGATTTCTTCGAACTCCGCATCAAAGGATTTCGGCCGATTTGCAATGCTGTTTACAAGGCTTTCCACGAAGCTGATCGTATCAACAGCGCGTGTCCTCTCGACGAACAACTGCACACCCTTGTCGTTCATCAGGGTGTAAGCATCGTTATACTCTGTGATGGAGGACGCCAGCATACGATCCAGTTCCGTCAACTTTTCTGCGATATCATCTTTCATTGCAATCGCGGAATCTTTAATTTCAACCGCCTTGCTCCCGATAATCTCGCCTGCTCTGGCAGCTTTTTCTTTTGCAGTTTCAAGATCAATTGCCGATGCGCTCTTTACGGCTGCATCTTTTATGGATTGAAGGCTAATCTTCTTCCTGTCTGACATAATAGTTTCCCTCCATTAAATAATTCAGGGCAATCGTTATCCGCATGAACAGGGACAATAAGCTTCTTTTGATTATATTCAGCAAGGAGATGTTTCACTGGACGCAAAACTTGGAATACAATGGTAGAGAGGAAGCATTTTCACACTTCCCCGATCATCGTCCCCATTGTCCCGATCAGATACAGCGGGATCAGGCGCACCTCGCTTCCACTGACCTCATCCAGCATGGAGGTCTTGACCGAAACGGGCGGAGCGTACTTCTTGCGGTACTCGGCCAAAGAGCGTGCCTTTACGTTGCTCTCCGCCTTCACCTCGATGGGGACGATATGGGCGCCGCACTGAACGATGAAGTCGACCTCGGCACTGTTGCCCGAAACCCAATAATACGGCGTGGCGTCCACGTGCTTGACCAGCTCGCCAAGCACATAATTTTCGGTCATAACGCCCTTGAACTCCGTATAGATCCCGGAGGACTCCAGCACGACCTGCGCAGGAAGGCGAGCCAGCCGGCGCAGCAGACCTACGTCGCAGAGATAGAGCTTGAAGCTTGTGGCGTCCGCATAGGAGGACAGCGGCATAAACGGCTTCTCCACCTTACAGACTTGATACACCAATCCGGCTCGGATCAGCCACTGCAACGCGTCTTCCAGATCCTTGGAGCGCAAGCCTTTTTTCACGTGGCTGAAGATGAACTTGCTGTTGGGCTTGGCCAGCTGCTGCGGCACAGACGCCCAGATCGCGGAGAGCTTGGGGAACTCGCTGGGCGGGGCATGCTTGGCAAAGTCCAGCTCGTAGCTTGCGAGGATATCCTGTTGGACGGCCTCGACCTTTTCCAGATCCCCCGTCTCGCACCAGACGGAGACCGCTTCCGGCATTCCGCCGACCACATAATACTGCTTCAGCGCCGTGCGGAGCTTCCCCCCGATTAGTTCCGAAACAGACGAGTCCTGCTGGAAGCTGGTCAGATAGTCCGCCAGGGCCTCGTTCCCCGTTGCCGAAAGGAACTCATAGAAGGACATGGGGTACAGCGTGCGGATATCCACCTTGCCTACCGGGAAAGACTGATTCTCGTGGATGGCAAGGCCCAGCAGGGAACCGGCGCAGGCCACGTGGTACTCCGGCGCATTCTCGCAGAAATACTTCAGCGCCGTGATCGCCCGCGGGCACTCCTGGATCTCATCCATAATGATCAACGTGTTGCCGGGCGCGATCGTCCTGCCGAGGAATAGCCCCATTTCGAACAGGATCCGCTTCACGTCGAAGTCCTGCTCGAACAGCGAGTTCAGGGATCTGGTTTCTTCAAAGTTGAAATAGGCGACGTCCGCGTAATACTCTCGCCCGAATTCCTTGAGGATATAGGTCTTCCCGCACTGGCGCACGCCCTTCAATACCAAGGGTTTGCGGTTCGGCTGCTCCTTCCAGGCGAGCAGCTCCTGCGTAATATCCCGTTTCATATGACGCATCATCCCTCTCGATTACAATGTCATGTGAGACTATCATAACCGTATCTGCCGAAAAAGTCAATGCTATTGCAATTTTAAATGCCGAAAAGCGTGATGCGCTTACGCTTTTCGGCATTTATCGGCAAAAGAAAACAGATATAACCCACTTTGTTCATTCACTGTTTATTGTAAGCGGATAGCTTTTGGATCAAGCGTGAGGATTTGCTTGTTCAGCATTTCCGCAACGGCCACGGCCGCGGCCTCCCGCTCGCAGAGAGGATCGTCGGGATCATAGATCGCAATCACCGTGTCGGCATCTTTTATCGCCGCGAGATGGGCTTTGAACTCGCAGCCCACTGTTTTCTCATAGGCCGCGTTTATGACTTCCGTACAGGCAGCCAGAACATTGAAATACCGATCCCGCAGCTCCGGCGTCCACTTGGTCGCCTGCTCCTCATAGGAAACAAAGCAGATCGTTTCGAGCTCTTCATCTAATCCTTTCAGCCCGTGAAGGAGCTCCGCCGCGTACAGCCCCACGCCGCAGTCCATGCTGACCGCAAAGCGCGTGCAGCCTTCGCTTCTCAGTCTGGTGATCCGGTTCATCAAAATCAGCTTCAGCGCCGCACAGCCCTCGTCTTCCTCGTCGAATCCCCATGGGAAGCACATCGGGGAACAGCCAATAATGGCACAGGTTTTGGTCATGTTTCTGTCTCCTTATATTTGGCGTCTCCAAATTTAATATAGTATATTTGGTATTACCAAATATAGCAAGCCCCTATGCACATATACTTTGTATGCATAGGGGTGATTATGTGAAAACTCGGAAACTCCCACGAGGTGATCGTAATATAGTCGGTGCCCGCGTCACGGAGGCGCGGCTTGCACTGGGCATGAAGCAGAACGAGTTGTTGGCCAAATTGCAAACTGCCGGAATTGAAATCAGCACGCCTGCGCTGTCGCTGCTCGAAGTGAATATTCCAGCTTCCGGGGATCGCCTGCCCGGGGAAATGGGAATCGCGAATCCGTCGTTTAGGGAATCATCATTCCGGAACATCGGAAATCACTGTCCACAACAATCCGGTGGTGTGAAACCGTC
>Ga0256405_10002794_pt1 | contig 38190 bp, 34 predicted proteins | sample RumenRJG_02DNA_FD_189096 | JGI IMG/M metagenome (GOLD analysis project Ga0256405, IMG submission 189096) | Bovine rumen microbial communities from Lethbridge, Alberta, Canada - RJG_02 | ecosystem: Host-associated > Mammals > Digestive system > Stomach > Rumen | place: Canada: Alberta...
GAGAAGTTGCAGAAGATTGGCACCTATGCTGGCAAGTATCGCTACATTATGATGCCGGAGTTGTACACCAGTCTGAGTCAGGACAAGGTGATTAAGGAGGCTGCTCTGCGTAGCGGCGTTAGTAAGGGAATCATGCAGGCATGCTGGGATGCAGCCGGCGAGGTTATCAAGGCGTGGGCCACTGAAGGTCACTCGGTAGCGCTGCCAGGACTGGGCACCATGCGATTCGGTCTGCGCGCCAAGAGCGTAGAGAAGGTAGAGGACGTAAAGGCAGGCCTCATCACCAGTCGCCGAATCATCTTTACCCCATCGGTAGACCTGAAGGACGAACTGGCCGCTACCGCCGTACAGATTAGCTGCTACGACCGCGATGGCAAGGAGGTGAAGCGGGTAACCTCAACCAGTGGCGAGGTGGAGGATCCCGAGAATGAGAACCAGAACCAGAACAACAATGGTGGTTCAACACCAGTACCATCAGGTGACGTACCTGGCGAGGGAGATTAAGCGCTAAGGGGTCAGGGGCTAAGCCCCTACCCGCTTTGTACAATTAAAAAATGTAAGAATTTAAAAATTATATAATGTAAGACTATGACAAAGAAAGAAACAGCAAAGTTTATTGTTCAGCTAATCGCATCGATTGCATCGGCGATTCTGACTGCACTGGGAGCCACCAGCTGCATGGGAGCCTAAGACCTGCACTTGAGGGGCGCGCCCCTCATACTGCAACAGGCATCGTTTGTTCACTACCTGACCCGACGTTTTGTCGGGTCAGGTTATTTTTTTAGCGATTCCAGATTGCGCAGGGGGCCTCCATGATGTTAATTTTCGGGACAAAGATACTAAATATTTCTGAAATGATGCAGTTTGGTTGAAAAATTTTGGGGATTGGTTGAACGGATTTTGTTACATGCGAGAATTGCTTTACCTTTGCACTCGGAAAAAGGAAAGACTTCCATTGATACTTCCATTGATAATAAGTTTAGGTTTGATTGATAGGATTAGTAATAGTTTTGGTTTATAGTGGTACATAATTATTTGATTAAGTTAGTTTTTTCATACATTTATAGGTTTTTGTTAGTAAGAAGTAATGATTAGTAATTGGTTGGTGAAAACACAAGAATCAGGGGGCGCAGTGATGCGCCCCCTGATTAGTTATTTCTGCTCTACCTGCTCGAGTTTAAACAGTTTGTCGCTCGGACGGATTTTGTCGGTTACGGCTATCGACACGCGGGTACCTTTCTCGGCTACCTCTACTGGACCGTTGTCACCGTGAATTTCGTCGGCCGTTACATACATCACACCTGTTGTGGGGCCCGTAATCAGCATCTTATCGCCCACCTTAAAGGTATTTGCCTCGACGGTAAACTCGGCCACGCCAAGCTTTGAGAAGTACTTTACGCCCTTGCCAATGTAAACCTTGCGCTCGGTGGCATTGCTGCCGTAGTGCTTGTTCCACTCGCCCATGAGCTGGCCCTGATAGTAGCCGTCCCAGAAACCACGGTTGAACACCGTTGCCAGGCGGGCATCCCACTCGTCCTTACGTTCCTCGGTAAACGTGCCGTCGAGCACTGCCTTAATGGCCTCACGATAGGTAGTTACCACGGTATAGACGTATTCGGGGCCACGGGCGCGACCTTCGATCTTGAATACGCGAACACCCGACTTCATCATACGGTCGATGAAACGCACGGTCTTCAGGTCCTTCGGACTCATAATATACTTATTATCGATAGCGAGCTGATAGCCAGTCTCGTTGTCGGTAGCGGTATACGAGCGGCGACACACCTGTATGCACTCGCCACGATTGGCCGAGCGGTTAGCTGCATGCAGACTCATATAGCACTTGCCGCTGATGGCCATACAGAGGGCTCCATGGCAGAACATCTCTATGCGTATCTGATTGCCGCTTGGTCCGCAGATGTGCTGCTCTTCAACCTGACGGAAAATCTCGGCCACCTGGTCCATATTAAGCTCGCGCGCCAGCACCACAACATCGGCAAACTGGGCGTAGAACTTCAAGGCCTCTATATTAGAGATGTTGAGCTGGGTTGACAGATGCACCTCTTGCCCCACCTTATTACAATAGGTCATAACAGCCACATCGCTGGCTATGACGGCCGAGATGCCTGCCTCTTTGGCTGCATCAATAATCTCGTGCATCAGTGGTATATCCTCACCATAGATGATGGTGTTGACGGTAAGATAGCTCTTAATGCCGTGCTCATCGCAGGTGGCGGCTATCTCGCGCAGGTCGTCGATAGTGAAAGTCGACGCCGAATGTGCGCGCATGTTTAACTTCTCGATGCCGAAGTAAATACTGTCGGCACCAGCCTGAATGGCCGCAGCGAGCGATTCGCGCGAACCAACAGGAGCCATTATTTCGTAATCCTGAATCATATTACTAACTTTTTTTTATTCCAATGGGAAAAGACCGTAGAGTTTCTGGTCGATGAGCTCTGTAACCATCTTGAAGTCCTCAGGACGGTCGCCAAACTTGCAGTTGTCGCCATCAACAATAATCAGTGGGCCCTTGTAGGTTGCAATCCAGTCCTCATAACGCTTCTCAAGTCCCTGCAGATAGTCAAGACGCATGGTCTGCTCGTACTCGCGGCCACGCTTCTGAATCTGAGCCACCAGTGTAGGGATGCTCGAGCGGATGTAGATCATCAGGTCGGGCAACTTTACCAGCGACATCATCAGGTCGAACAAGTCGGTATAGTTGGCAAAGTCGCGGTCGCTCATCATACCCTGATCGTGCAGGTTGGGCGCAAAAATACGCGCATCCTCAAAGATGGTGCGGTCTTGAATAATAGTGTCGGGCGACTTCGAAATCTCTACAACCTCCTTGAATCGCTTGTTCAGGAAATAAATCTGAAGATTGAACGACCAACGGGGCATATCTGCATAGAAATCAGCCAGATACGGATTATTATCAACGGGCTCGAAACGTGGTATCCAACCGTAACGATGGGCCAGCAATTTTGTTAATGTGGTCTTACCACTACCTATGTTTCCTGCAATTGCGATGTGCATGATATCTTGAAATTTAAAAATGCAAAAATTAAAAAATCAAAAGAGTCCAAAGAGGGTTGCGTCGATCTTGTCGATGATGCCGGCAAGGTCGCGAGGAGTGTTCAAGAAATCGAGATTGTCTTTCTCGATAGTGATTACGCGGCCAGGGTACTTATTGAACACAAAATCGTCGTAACGGCGATTCAGGTTCTGCAGGTACTCAAGCTGGATAGACTGCTCGTAGTCGCGCCCACGTTTCTGGATGTTGCTTACCAGATGCGGTACCGATGCACGCAGATAAATCATGAGGTCGGGCTGTTTCACTACCGACATCATCTGCTCAAACAGCTCCATGTAAGTCTCGTAATCGCGCTCAGACAGATTGCCCATCTCGCGGTTGTTCTCCATAAACACATGAACACCCTCGTAGACGGTACGATCCTGAATAATAGTATGGTCGGCATTGGCGATGTCGATGAGATCGCGGAATCGCTCCTTGAGGAAATACACCTCCATATTGAACGACCAACGGTGAATATCGCGGTAGTAATCCTCGAGATACGGGTTACTATCAACCGACTCAAACCTTGGCTCCCAGCCATAATGTTTGGCCAGAAGACGGGTAAGAGTTGACTTGCCGCTACCTATGTTTCCTGCTACTGCGATATGCATAATTTCTGAATTAGGTTGCAAAGGTACAAACTTATTCTGAAATTACCAAATTTATTTGGTATTATGCACATTATTTAGTATCTTTGCAGCCATGAATCTAAAAACAATTGTGGCATGCGGTATAGGGTTGGCAATGCTGGTGGGCGGATGTGCGCACCGTGAGAGCCAATACACACCAAGTGGGAAACACTTCACCACCGATGTTATGAACCGCATGACACCTGTGAAAGATCAGGGCGAAAGCGAGACATGCTGGATTTATGCCATGTTGGCCACCATCGAGACCGAACACCTGAGCTGGGGCGACTCGGTGAACCTTTCACCTTATTATATAGAGAAGATGATAGAACAGGAGACCAACTGCCCCAAAACCAAACGAGGTGAGCCCACCACCCTGATAAACATGATTGAGAAATACGGCATCTGCGGATACGACGCTATGCGAAAGCCCGAAACGCCCGCACCCAAATGGGTGTTCATGCTGGGCGCGCAATACACCCCGCAGGAGTTTGCCCGCAGCGTTTGCAAGCCAGGCGAATACATAGCCCTGATGAGCGACGACAGCAAGCCGTACTATGAGACATCGGAGTTGGAAGTGCCCGACAACTGGACACACGAGCAGTATCTCAACATTCCGATGGACTCGCTACTTGCCAAGACCGAACGCTCGGTCAGCGCTCATCACGGTGTCTGCTGGGAAGACAAGAACCACGCAATGGCAATAGTAGGACTGGCTCACGATGAAGACGGCGAGCAATACTTCATCATGAAGAACTCGTGGGGCGACAGCGGACCGTACGGCGGTCTGGAATACGTGAGCTACCAGATGTTCTGCAGTGAAACCATAGCCGTAGAAATGACAAAAGAAGCATATTCTAACTAATAAACATAATGATGGTATACAATGAAATAGGTAAAACCGGGATGAAAGTTTCGAATCTGGGATTCGGAGCATCATCGCTGGGCGGCGTGTTCCATAGCATCCGCGAAGAAGAGGGTATCGAAGCTGTGCACACAGCTGTTGACAACGGCATCAACTTCATCGACGTGTCGCCCTACTACGGCCACCTGAAGGCCGAGACTGTGCTGGGCAAGGCACTGAAAGATATCCCACGTGAGAAGTACTACCTATCGACCAAAGTAGGCCGATACGGGCACAATGGTGTTAACACATGGGACTACAGCGCTAAACGCGCTCAAGAGAGCGTTTACGAAAGCATGGAGCGACTGAACGTTGACTACATAGACCTGATAAACGTACACGACATAGAGTTCCAAGGCGATATGGAGGGCGGACTGCAGCTGATTGTAGACGAGACTCTGCCTGCGCTGGTTGAGCTTCGCGAAAAAGGTATAGTGAAGCATGTGGGCATTACCGACCTTCAGCCCGAGAACCTGAAATGGGTGGTAGAGCATGCTCCTGCCGGCACGGTAGAGAGCATTCTTAACTTCTGCCACTATTCGCTGAACGACACCCTGCTGGCCGACTATCTCGGATTCTTCGAGCAGCACAACGTGGGCGTCATCAACGCATCGCCATTCTCAATGGGACTGCTGTCGCAGCGCGGTGCACCCGACTGGCATCCGGCAGGCAAGGATCTGCAGCGCGCCTGTGCAAAGGCTGCTGCCTACTGCGAGGAGCAGGGCTACCCCATCGACAAGCTGGCCATACAGTTCTCAACAAGCATGAACCCACGCATAGCCACAACGCTCTTCAGCAGCGCCAACCCAAAGAATGTGCTCAAGAACATACAGTATGTTAATGAGCCTATGGACGAGGTCCTGGTACAGAAGGTACAGGAGATTATCGGCGACCAAATGTTTGTAAGATGGAAAAACTCATAATCGACGCGCACAGTCATCTGTGGCTTAATCAGGACACGGTGGTTGACAACCAGCGCATATGTCAGCTGGAGCCCAACCGCAGCCGCTCGCTGTTCTTCGGTGAGGAGCGCCAGATGCTGCCGCCATATATGATTGACGGACAGAATACCGCCGAGCGATTCTTGAGCAATATGGACTATGCCCAGGTGGCCGCAGCCGTTGTTACACAGGAGTTCATAGACGGCATACAGAACAGCTATCTTATCCAAGTGGCAAACCGCTATCCCGACCGTTTCTTCACCTTCGGCATGCTGGATTACCGCCATTCTGGATTCATGGGAGTGGCAGGCAGCGTGGTTGATGCATTCAAGGGCATAAAGATTCCCGCAGCACGACTGCCGCAGCAGTTCCTTACCGACGATATGATGCAGCTGATGCACATGCTTGAGGAAAAAGGTAAGATATTAGGCATAGAGCTGCAGGACGGCGACGCGCAGGTTGGACAGATGGAAGAGATAATACAGGAGTGCCCAAACCTAAAAGTTGCCATCGGCCACTTCGGAATGGTTACACGTCCGGGCTGGATGGAGCAGATAAAGCTGGCACGTCACGAAAACGTGTTCATCGAGAGCGGCGGCATAACGTGGCTGTTCAACGATGAGTTCTACCCCTTCCCATCGGCCATACGCGCCATAAAGGAGGCTGCCGACGAGGTAGGTATGGAGAAGCTGATGTGGGGCAGCGACTATCCGCGCACCATCACTGCCATAACCTACAAGATGAGCTACGACTTCGTAGAGAAATCGACAGAGCTAACTGCCGACGAGAAGCGCCTGTTCTTAGGCGAGAATGCAAAGAAATTCTTCGGCTTCGGCGAACTGCCGGAACTGCCGTATATCAAAAACATGAGCGAATAAACAATTAATCATTATGAAAGCAATACAGATTTCTGGCGAGCGCCAGATGGAAATAGTAAACATAGCCGAACAAGAGCTGAAGGCTAACGAGGTGCTGCTGCGCCTTGAGTATATAGGATTCTGCGGTTCCGACCTGAACACATGGCTAGGCCGCAACCCAATGGTAAAAATGCCCGTAATACCCGGTCACGAGGTGGGCGCAGTTATTGAGAAGGTGGGTGCCGACGTGCCTGAGATACTGAAGCCTGGCATGGTGGTTACCTGCAATCCATACACCAACTGCGGCAAATGTGCTTCGTGCCGCAACCAGCGTGTAAACGCCTGCGAGCACAACGAGACTCTGGGCGTGCAGCGTAACGGCGCTATGCGCGAGTTCATAGCCCTGCCTTGGGAGAAAATAATCCCAGCCGAGGGACTCGACCCACGCACCTGTGCACTCATCGAGCCCATGAGCGTAGGTTTCCACGCAGTGAATCGCGCTCAGGTTACTGATATCGACACCGTTGTTGTAATAGGTTGCGGAATGGTGGGCCTCGGCGCTATTGTGCGCTCGGCTCTGCGCGGCGCAACAGTAATAGCTGCCGACATCGACGACGAGAAGCTGGCACTGGCCAAAGAGCTTGGTGCCACATACACCGTTAACACCAAGACCGAGGATGCTCACGCCAAGCTGCAGGAGTTTACAGCAGGCTTCGGTCCCGACGTAATCATTGAGGCTGTGGGCAGTGCTCCTACATACCAGATGGCAGTGAACGAGGTAGCCTTCACCGGTCGAGTAATCTGCATCGGATATGCAAAGACCGATGTTTCGTTCCAGACAAAGTTCTTTGTACAGAAGGAACTCGACATCCGTGGTTCGCGCAATGCTCAGCCAGCAGATTTCCGTGCAGTTATCCATTACCTGCAGCGCGGCACTTGTCCTGTCGACCGATTGATAAGTAACGAGGTAGCACCCGAGGATGCGCCCGAGGCTATGCGCCAGTGGGCTGAGAACCCAGGCAAGGTATTCCGTATATTAGTTCACTTCTAAAAACCTGTTCCTACAACAATGGAAAAGCAACAACAATCTCTGATAATAAAAGACGGAGTGAACTATCTCGTTCCGTTTATCCTTGTTACATTCTGTTTCGCACTTTGGGGATTTGCCAACGATATAACCAACCCTATGGTTAAGGCATTCTCAAAGATATTCCGCATGAGCGTTACCGACGGCACGCTGGTGCAGGTGGCTTTCTACGGAGGCTACTTCTGTATGGCGTTCCCCGCAGCCATCTTCATCCGTAAGTTCTCGTACAAAGCGGGAGTACTGATGGGACTCGGCCTTTATGCCGCTGGTGCCCTACTGTTCTTCCCTGCCAAGGCTGTAGGCATCTACGGATGCTTCCTGATTGCCTACTTCATCATGACCTGCGGACTATCGTTCCTTGAAACAAGTTGTAACCCCTACATACTGACTATGGGCCCCAAGGAGACAGCAACCCGCCGACTTAATATGGCACAGTGCTTCAACCCCTGCGGTTCTATCATCGGAATGTTTGTGGCAATGAACTTTATTCAGGCCCGACTAAACCCAATGAGCAGCGACGAGCGTGCTCTGCTGAGCGACAGCGAGTTTGAGGCACTCAAGAACTCCGACCTTAGCGTGCTCATATCGCCCTATCTCATCATCGGACTGGTAATCGTTGGCATGCTGATGCTGATGCGATTCACCAAGATGCCAAGAATAGGCGATGCCAATCACGACATCCACTTCCTTGTTACTATCAAGCGTATCTTCTCGCTGAAGTACTACCGCGAGGGTGTGATAGCCCAGTTCTTCTACGTTGGCGCACAGATTATGTGCTGGACCTTTATTATACAATATGGTACGCGCGTATTTATGGCTGAGGGAATGGAGGAGCAGGCGGCCGAGGTGCTGTCGCAGCGATTCAACATCTACGCCATGCTGTTCTTTATCTGTTCACGATTCATCGCCACATTCCTTATGAGATACATAAAGCCAGCCATGCTGTTGGCCATATTCGGCGTGCTGGCAATGGTATTCACAATGGGCGTCATTATGCTGCAGGATCGCACAGGATTATACTGTCTGGTTTGCGTTAGCGGCTGCATGTCGCTTATGTTCCCAACTATCTACGGTATAGCACTCGACGGACTGGGCGACGATGCCAAGTTTGGTGCAGCAGGACTCATCATGGCCATTCTTGGTGGCTCGGTTCTGCCTCCGCTGCAGGCAATGATCATCGACGAGGGCACTGTAATGGGTATGCCAGCAACCAACTTCTCGTTTGTACTGCCTCTGTTCTGTTTCCTTGTGGTGACTGTTTACGGCTATAGAATTCATATCAAAAAACACTTATAAGCAATGAATAAATTTGTAACTTTACTAACTGCATGTCTTTTGGCGCTCAGCATGTCGGCTCAGCAGCCCGTATCGCCAAACGGCAAGCTTTTGGTTACTAATACCGCCAAGGGCATAACCGTTTATTATCAGAACAACAAGGTTCTCGACGTGCCTGCTCTAGGCTACGAGGGCTTTAAGAACGGCAAACTTAAATGGAAGTTCGCCGGTATGGTGAAAGCCGACTACCAGATGATAGCCGGAAAAAAATCTATCTGCAGCAACGAGGCCAACGAATACAAGGCCGCTCTGAGCAGCAATCTGCAGCTTGTGCTGCGCCTTTACAACGACGGCGTTGCATTCCGTTACGAACTGAGCGGACTGAATGGCAAGCTGCCCAAGGAGCTTACTGCCTACCAGATTCCAGAGGGCACCAAGCGCTGGATGATGCAGTGGACCGACAGCTACGAGGGATTCTTCCCCCTGAACACCACAGGCAAGATTAAGCCTATCGGCCGTATGGCAGGTGTGGTAAAATCGCCCGAAGGCTACAACCTGCGCTGGGGATTCCCAGCATTGGTAGAGCCTCTGGATGGCGTATTCATGTTGCTGTCGGAAGCAAACATCGAACGCAACCAGAGCGCTGCCTGCCTGTATACCGAAGGCGAGCTGCTGCGCGTAACACCCGATGTAAACGAGGTGAAACTAAGAGGCAAGTGGCACAGTCCTTGGCGCATCGCCATTATCGGCTGCATGAAAGACCTCATCCAGAGCACCTTGGTAACCGACGTGAGCGAGCCTTGCAAGCTTAAGGATACAAGCTGGATTAAGCCAGGTGTGGTATCATGGATTTACTGGGCGTACAATCACGGATCTAACGACTATAACATCATCAAGAAGTATGTTGATATGGCCGTAACTTTAAAACTGCCTTACGTGCTGATTGATGCCGAGTGGGACCAGATGAAGGACGGAAAGACAATAGAAGATGCTGTGGCCTACGCCAACTCAAAAGGAATCAAGCCAATGATATGGTACAACTCATCAGTAGGCTGGATTGACGGAGCCCCTACACCAAAGTTCCGTTTGAACAAGCCAGAGGATCGCGAGAAAGAGTTTGCATGGTGCGAGAAGATTGGTGTGGCTGGTGTGAAAATCGACTTCTTCTCGGGCGACTGTCAGCGCGACATGACTTACTGCATCGACCTGCTGGAGAGCGCCGCAAAGCATCACCTGTTGGTTAACTTCCACGGAGCCACTGTTCCCCGCGGATGGCAGCGCACCTACCCCAACCTCATGTCGACTGAGGGCGTTTACGGTGCAGAATGGTACAACAATGTGCCAACATTTACCAAGCAGGCAGCAAGTCATAACACCACCCTGCCTTTCACACGTAACATCATCGGTCCGATGGACTATACTCCTTGCACCTTCAGCGACTCGCAGCATCCTCACATCACCAGTGATGCTCACGAACTGGCTCTGACCGTACTCTACGAGAGCGCACTGCAGCACTTGGCCGACAAGCCCGAGAGCTATCTCGTTCAGCCTCAGCAGGTACAGGACTTCTTCGGACAGCTACCTACCGTTTGGGACGAGACACGCTACGTTAGCGGTTATCCAGGCGAGAGTGTTGTACTGGCACGTCGTAGCGGCTCAACATGGTACGTAGCCGGTATTAACGGAACTGACAACAAGAAGACTCTGGATGTTGACCTGAGCTTTATCGATGGTGGCGAGCACAGCGTACAGATGTTTGCCGATGCAGATCCAAGCAAGTATCAGCTTACTGCCGAAAAAGACTGGCTCATCACCAATGGCAATCAGATTCCTCGCGAGATAGCAACCCAGCCACGAGGCGGATTTGTACTTGTAATCAAATAAAAACAAACACTTATGAAGACTGTTATACTAGACGGATTTACAGCTAATCCAGGCGATTTGTCATGGAGCGAGCTTGAGAAACTGGGCGAGCTTGTGGTTTACGACCGCACCAAGCCCGAGGAGACGGTGGCAAGAGCTGCCGATGCAGAAATTGTTCTTACGAACAAAGTGCTTATCAGCCGAGAGGTAATGGCCCAGCTGCCAAAGCTGAAATATATCGGCGTATTAGCTACTGGCTACAACGTGGTAGACATTGAGGAGGCTCACAAGCGCGGCATCATTGTTACCAACGTGCCTGCCTACAGCACCGAGAGTGTAGCTCAGATGGTGTTTGCACACCTGCTGACAGTTACCAACCGCGTTGAGCACTATGCCACACAGAACAGAGCAGGAAGATGGAGCAACAACCCCGACTTCAGCTACTGCGACACATTGCTTACCGAGCTGGCTGGCAAGGCCTTCGGTATCATAGGTCTCGGTAATATCGGTAAACGCGTGGCTCAGATTGCACAGGCCTTCGGCATGAAGGTAAAGGCACTTACCAGAAAGACCACTGTGCCCGCAGGCATTGAGAAGGTTGAACTGGATGAGCTGCTGTCAACGGTAGATGTTCTGTCGCTGCATTGTCCGCTTACCGACGGCACCCGTCATATCATCAATCGCGACTCGTTGAAGAAGATGAAACCATCGGCAATCCTCATCAACACAGGTCGCGGTCCGCTGATTGACGATCAGGCCGTAGCCGATGCTCTGGCCGAAGGAAAGCTCTATGCCTTCTGTGCCGATGTGCTGACAGAAGAACCGCCAAAGGCCGACAATCCGCTATTAGGACAGCCAAATGCCTACATAACTCCGCACATAGCATGGGCCAGCTACGAAGCCCGCATACGTCTGATAAAGATAGCAACGGATAATGTAGCCGCATTCATCAACGGAAATCCTATTAACTCACTTTTAAGCACATCATTGTGAGGTCGTCGTTTACTTCGGCCCCATTACGGTATTTCTCTACTTCTGCCTTCATTATCTCCACTACCTGCTGGGCTGTGTCATAGCGTGTGCTGCGCAGATTTTCAATCAGTCGCTTCTCGCCGAACTGTTCCTGTTTCTCGTTCTCAGCCTCGTTTAGTCCATCGGTATAAATGAATAGTGCACGGCCCTTGATGGTGTCAATCTGCTCACCAACATAATTAAGGCCTTGCCACAATCCTATTGGAGCATTCGCCTCCATCTTGAGGAAGTCACCCTGATTCTTACCACCGCCGATAACCGGTGAGTTGTGGCCGGCATTACAGAAGTCAAGATGACCAGTCTGCATGTCTAGCATACCTATAAACATAGTAATAAACATACCATTGGTATTATCGTTACCTGCCAGTTCCCTGTTCATTCGGGTACATATCTCAGCAGGCATCATATCCTGATGTGCTAATGTACGGAACAAACGTGTGGCCTGAGCCATAAACAGCGATGCCGGAATACCCTTTCCGCTAACGTCGCCCACAGCAAAGTAGAGCATATTCTCGCGAATAACATATCCGTACAGGTCGCCACCAACTTCCTTGGCAGGAGTCATCGAAGCATACATATCAAGCCCCTCGCGTACAGGGAACTCATGTGGCACCATACTCATCTGGATGTCGCGGGCGATGCGAAGCTCCGACTCTATTCGCTCTTTCTCAGCAGTAGTCTCTTCAAGCTGATCGTATGCCACTTTCAGCTCTTCGTGAGCTATCTCCAGACGTCGGGCAGCACGATGACGGTAGAAGATAAAGATGGCGAGTGCCAAGATTATCAATACAAACACGATGGCCATACCAATAAATCGCTGATGCGACAGAGAAGCTTCCTGCTCAGCTATCTGACGGTCTTTCTCCTGAGTTTCATAGATAGTAGCCAGCTCGGCAGCATCGTCATTCTTCTGCCATACAATAGCCGAATCCAGAGCATCGAGTATTCGCAGACCAATAGCGATGGTAGAGTCGCGATAACCAGCTCCTGCATTAGCACGGTACTTCGGGAAGATATACTGCTGGATAATATCGAGAGTAGGTTTGGCCATTCTGCGACGTATCTCGTTCTCGATATCGGCATAGCTCTCAGCAGCCTCAGCATATCGGCCTGAAGCCAACTGATATTCGCCAGGAGCATGCTCAATACCTTTCTTATAGCTCTCACTGTTCTGATAAGCAGCAAAATAATATTCGGCTTTGTCTCGCTGACCTAATCCAAGATAAGCACGCGCTTTGAAACTGCAGATACGAGCATACTGCCTGTCGGCCACAGCAGCCTCACCTTTAGGATTCTTCTTATAAAGCTCAAGCAACTTATCAGCACGTGCCGACCATTGCAGCGCCTGTTCGTACAGGTGCGAATCAACACAGAACAGCGTAGTGTTATTGGCTGTTATCAGGGCATTCCTGTTCGAGAGGTCAGTAGTATCCATCTCGATGGCCTGATTATAATAATTATACGACTTCTCGAAACTCTTTGCAGCCTCATCATAACGGCGCATCTTCAACTGACAGATACCTATATCGCCATATTGTACACCTATGTCCATAGGACTACCAACAGCCGATTTCTTCATCTTGTCAAGAGCCAAAAGTGAAATACGGAGAGCACCCTCGAAGTCATGGCGACCTTGCAATAAGTTAGCATACAATGCTGCGCATCTGTAATAGAAGCGCTCTTCACGTTCGCCATTAACTTCTGTTTCCAACACCTTATCCCAATAGATATCACCATTGCGGATATGATCTGTCTGGTAGTTAATGTTTCCGCGTTCAAAGTTAGCACGTATCGGTCCAATCTCCTTGATTTTCTCCAAACTGTCGACTACTGCGTAAACAGAATCCACATTCTTTAGATGACGAGCCCAGAAAATCAGGCTGTCTACATGTTTGTCTCTTATCGAGTCTTGTACAGTATATGTTGTCCCCTTTTTACCCTGCTGGCACGACGTTATGCAGAAGCATCCCATCATCACTGCCAACATCATAGGCATCATTGCTCGTTTTATGCTGATCATACTTTCTTAGTTTCCTAATTACGGCTGCAAATTTACTAAAAAAACTTTAAACAATGGCACGAGGATGAAGATATTATTGATAGGTGGCACGAATTAACACGGATTATTATTCATTTAAAGCAATTTTTCGCTCTTTATATAAAAAATCTGTGTTAATCCGTGTAATCAGTGCCAAATTTTTATTACCTTTGCAGCCAAAAATTGGATAGCATATGGAATCAAAGCTTGTAATTTATAATACGTTGACGCGACAGAAGGAGCGTTTCGAGCCGCTTCACGCCCCCAATGTGGGCATGTATGTTTGTGGACCAACAGTGTATGGCGATCCCCATCTGGGACACGCCCGTCCTGCCATTACCTTCGACCTGGTGTTCCGTTACCTGAAGCACTTGGGTTATAAAGTAAGGTACGTGCGTAACATTACTGATGTGGGCCACTTGGAGCATGATGCCGACGAGGGTGAGGATAAGATTGCAAAGAAAGCCCGTCTGGAGCAGCTGGAGCCAATGGAGATAGCACAATACTACACCAACCGCTACCATGCAGCTATGGATGCGCTTAACGTATTGCGCCCATCTATCGAGCCTCATGCTACTGGTCACATCATCGAGCAGCAGCAGCTGGTTCAGCAGATTATCGACAATGGCTTTGCTTACGAGAGCAACGGCTCTATCTACTTTGATATCGAGGCTTACAACAAGAAGTTCCAGTATGGTATCCTCTCAGGTCGCTCACTTGAGAATGTGAAGGATGCAAGTCGTGAACTCGACGGTGTAGGCGAAAAGCATAATCAGGCCGACTTCGCTCTGTGGAAGAAGGCTCAGCCCGAACACATCATGCGCTGGCCATCGCCTTGGAGCGACGGATTCCCCGGCTGGCACTGTGAGTGTACCGCTATGGGCCGCAAGTATCTTGGCGAGGAGTTTGATATCCACGGAGGTGGTATGGACCTTGTATTCCCACACCATGAGTGTGAGATAGCTCAGGCACAGGCTTCAATGGGTCATCCTGCTGTAAAATATTGGATGCATAACAATATGCTTACCATCAACGGACAGAAGATGGGTAAGTCGTATAATAACTTCATCACTCTCGAGCAGTTCTTCACCGGCAATCACCCATTGCTGAAGAAGGCCTACTCGCCCATGACCATCCGTTTCTTTGTGCTCAGCGCACACTATCGCGGCACTGTAGACTTCTCGAACGATGCTTTGGAAGCTGCCGAGAAGGGACTGGAGAAGATGATGAACGCCATTGCCGACTTGGAGCGCGTACAGATATCAGACAAGTGCGATGCCGAAACCGAGAAGGTAGTTAAGGCTCTGCGCCAGAAGTGCTACGACGCAATGAACGACGATCTTGCCACACCTCAGGTTATCAGCAACCTGTTCGAGGCTTGCACCGTAGTAAACAAGCTTACCGACCACAAGGCAACAATCTGTGCCGAGTGTCTGAAGGAGTTGAAGGAGACCATGCATCTCTTCGCAGAGGACATCCTTGGACTCAAGGCCGAGAAGAGCGGAACAAACGATGAGCGCGAGGCAGCCTTTGGTAAGGTAATGGATATGGTTCTCGAGTTGCGCGCCAAAGCCAAGGCCGATAAGGACTGGGCTACCAGCGATAAGATTCGCGACGAACTTGCAGCAGCAGGTTTCGAGGTGAAAGACACCAAGGACGGTGTTACCTGGAAACTAAACAAATAAGAGAAATGAGAATCCCCACTCTAACGAGCGGGGATTTTTTTAGTAACCTAAACCTATATAACTATGGGCAGGCAGTTTCACTTCGAACACTGTTGAGCCATCGGGATAACCAAAGAATCGGTTGCGTCCCCACATCTGTGGCATCTTTGGTTGCTGGGCAGGTTTCAGCTGTTCGTCTGTAAGCAGGTTGCGCATAGCAGGCACTTTAGTACAAACCACCACCTTTACGTTCACAGCCTCATCATTAAAATTCTCTACCACCAACGTTTTATTATCGTACGGGAACAATGCTACCTTCGACGGGCCTTCGATATAAGCCCCAACATCCTTACTCATGGCACGACGTATAACATTGAGTGCCCCAGCAGGAAAATCATACAGATTGCCATAATCATCAGGAATGGTGAGCACAAAAAGCATACCCTTAGAATAGGTATCGCGCAACAGGATAGGATAACCCGACACGCCACCGTTCAACGGACGTCCGGCACTGACAACCTCCCAGGCATCGTTTGTAAAATACTTAACCTGCGGAATAATAAACTCGCGCTGCGACTTTCCTGAATAGCCGAAATCGTTTACAATAGCCTTCAGGTCGCCACAATACAGTTCGCACACATCAGCCAGTTCCTTACTGATAGCCTTCAGCAGTCCCGTGGTAATAATCACATCACCACCCTTCTTCAACTGCTGCTTTATTTTCTCTACAATCTGCTTATCCTTAGCAGCCTGCTCGGTAAGTAGTATTTGCTTACGGTTGGTAAGGAAAGTTGGATGCATATCCATCGGCAAGCCAATCATACCCAGATAATTCTGCAAGAATTCTTCGCCTGAAGAGTGGTATGGCTTGTAAGAAACCAGACCGATGGGATTACCAAGCTGTCCAACCAACTTATCTGTCTGAAGTAGCGTCACATAAGCATAGCGTGCCATTGTGCTAGGCGTGATAGTTTTACCATTCTTAGTGAAAGGCTTCACCATCTCATCGTGGTTAAAGCTAACATCTTCTGACTGCCAGGCAGCACGATGCTGAGGCGTAATCTTCACGTCGAAGAGCTGCATATAATTCCACAGAATAATCTCGGGAGTCTTCGATAGCATTGTCAGATGCAACTGCTCGGCATAACGGTCCATACTCATGTGTATACCACCTGCATCTACCCATCCGCCACCATTCTTGCCAGGAGCTATATTATCGAAATAGCGTACCACGTTATAACTCAGATAATTCTGCAGATGCTGCGCAGAACCTGGGTCACGCGTCTCGGTACCAGTCCAGATACCATCAAAATAAAGTGGCTCTTCCTCCAGATTAAAGCCCAACCCATGGAAGTGGTCGTACCAGTTAGGATACTTCACTATAACCTTCACTTTGGGATTGACCGCCTTGGCTGGTTTCACCACTAATTCCTTGCCAGCATCAGCCATCAAGCGCAAACGGTACTCTGTCCAGCTCTTACTACCCTTAGCAGCAATCTCGTCATCATTCTTCAGGTCGATAAAGAAAAAGTCATCAAGAATAAAGTCATCAAACAACTTGGCGGTATACTCTGCCACCTCTTTCACTATCTTACGCTCATCAGGACGGGCGTAGCTATAAGTCTCAAAGTCTGTTGGCTCCGAGCGGGTGTAGGTGATGCCTCCGCCCACCTCAAGACCTTTGCTTTCAAAGAATTTCTTCACTTTCAGCATTGTATTCTCAGGCACGGTAAACGCATCGCGATGTGTCTCCAGATAAATCTTATCCAGATCTACCTGCTGACTCACGACCTCCCATGTCGATTCGAGGAACTTCTCATCCTCCATCCTCGCCACATCCTGCGCCCGTATGTAGGTCGACACTTTAAAATTCTTGTACTTTGGTTTTGCAGCCATCATAGGCAATACCATCCATACGGCCACAGCCGCAAATAGGATTCTACTTAGTTTATTCATAAAATGGTCTATTTTTGTGATTGATATCGATGCAAAAATACGTATTTTATTCGATTATTGGCACTTTTATTAACAATTATTGCAGAAATTGACTATCTTTGTAGGCGAATATAAAACATAAATTAGAAGCATCTATGAAACAAGTTATCAGTACTCCAAAGGCACCTGCTGCCATCGGCCCTTACAGTCAGGCCATTCGCGTTGGAAACCTTATCTACACCTCTGGCCAGATACCCATCAATCCTGCCACAGGACAGTTTGTTGAGGGCGGTATAAAGGAGCAGACCCGCCAGTCGCTCACCAACGTAAAGGCTATTCTCGAGGAGGCAGGCACAAGCATGGTCAATGTAGTGAAAACGACCGTATTCATGGCCGACATGAACGACTTTGCCGACATGAATGCCGTGTATGCAGAATTCTTCACCGAGCCATTCCCTGCCCGCTCTGCAGTAGCCGTAAAAACACTACCTAAAGGCGCTTTAGTAGAGATAGAAGTAGTAGCCGGAATATAGTTGGCCTAAATAACGGACTGTAATTGCTGCAAAGCTTGACTGAGAACGGCTCTTGGGGCAGCTACATTCAGGCGCATAAAGCCATCGCTACCACGCTCGGCTTTGCCGCCTTGGCGTGCAAAGAACATCGTACCATCATTCAAGGCAAGATGAGCCCGATTAACAAAAAGATCGACAAGTGCCTCCTGACTGAGCCCAAGCGCACGGCAGTCGAGCCAAACAAGGAATGATGCCTGCGGGCGCCATGGTTTTATTTGCGGAAGGTGCTTGCTACAGAAATCCTCTACAAAGCGAATATTTCCTTCTATGTACTCAAGCATCTGGCAACGCCATTCCTCGCCTTGTTGATAAGCTGCAATAGTAGCTATAGGTGCAAAGAGCGGAGGATCGTTTAATTCGTTAGCTTCCAACCATGTGTAGAAACGGCGACGCAGCGAGTCGTTGGGCACCACAGCATACGAACTCACGATACCAGCTATATTAAACGTTTTTGAGGGAGCCCCGAAAGTAATGCTTATCTGAGCGGCCTCATCGCTCACAGAGGCAAAAGGAATATGTTTATTACCAAATATGGCCATGTCGCAATGTATCTCGTCAGAGATTATAATGATGTTGTGCTCATAACAGAAATGAGCCAAGCGTTGCAAGGTGTCTTTACTCCAACAGATACCTGCAGGGTTGTGCGGATTACTTAAAATCAGCAATCTACATTTATCGTCAACAACCTCAGCCAGTTGTTCAAAGTCCATCTCGTAAGTACCATTCACCTCTTTCAAGGGATTATACACCACTTGGCGTCCGTTGCCCTCGGGAGTCAGGCGGAATGGATGATATACTGGTGGCTGGATGATTACCTTCTCATCATCCTTGACAAATACATTAATGGCCATACCTATGCCCTTAACAATACCTGGAATATAGGTGAGCCACTGGCGTTGTACCTGCCACTGGTGATGATCTTTAATCCACTGGATAATGGTAGTCCAGAGTTCATTTGGTACCACGGTGTAACCAAACAGTGAGTGGTCAAGTCGGCGACGTAGCGCATCGGTGATAAAATGTGGAGTTTCAAAATCCATATCAGCCACCCAGAGTGGCAGTAGGTCATCACGGCCCCAGCGCTCCTTCAGCACCCCGTGCTTAAGGTCGCCACTGCCAGTACGGTCTATTATCTTATCAAAATCGTATGTCATGCCAGTGCTTGTTCTATGTCTGCTAAAATATCCTCAATATCTTCAAGTCCTATCGATAGGCGAATAGTAGTCTGTCTAACATCCATCTCTTCCAACTGCTGTTCGTTGAAGTTACCGAATATGGTCGACGCGGGATGTATGGCCAGCGTGCGGTTGTCGAACAGGTTAGTGGCGCGATGTATAAGTTTCAGGCGATTAAGGAATCTGAAACACGCATCCTTCGACTCAAGGTCGATGGTGAGCATAGCTCCGGCAGTTTCACCAAATTGCAGCTGAGCAAGTGCATGATATGGATTATTGGCCAGACCGATGTAGTTAACCAGTTTAATACCATCAACATACTTCAGTTCCTTGGCAATCTTGAGTGCATTCTCGGCCTGACGGTGATAACGAACATCGAGTGTTTCAAGTCCCAATGTCTGCATGTAGGCTGCCTGTGGTGTCATATAAGCACCAAGGTTGAAAAGCAGTTCGTACTTCACTCGCTTATTAATTTCGGGAAATGTGCCATAGTCTATTACCAGTCCGCCAAGTGATGTGCCACCACCTGACACGTACTTGGTACTCGAAACCACTTCGACATCAACACCCAATGATTTCAGGTTTGTTTCAGTAAAAGGAATGATTGTTGAGTCGGCAATCACTGGTACACCTTTCTGGTGAGCTATCTCAGCAATAGCCTTCAGGTCGGCTACTTCTAACTGGGGATTTGTTACAACTTCAAGAAAAACGGCACAGGTTTGCTCATTGATAGACTCTTTCACAGCTTCCAAATCAGTGAGATCAATCAGCCGAGGCTCCACGCCATAACGTTTCAGTGTAGTAGAGATCAGTGCCAGTGTATTACCAAACAAGTGATGTGATGACACGATATTCTTCTGTTGTTCGGCCACAGCCAACAAGGTATTGCTGATAGCAGCCATGCCAGAATTGAAAGCCGTTACATGTGCGGCTCCTGTAAGTGCCTTTACGCGCTGTTCAAGGTTTGTTACCGTAGGATTCTCTACTCGTGCATAATCTGGCGCCTTTATCCTGTTGCAAAAGGCATCGGCCATCTCAGCGGCATCATCAAACTCAAAAGCCACATTATTATATATAGGTACAGCCAATGCTCCGTAAGCATCAGGCCTTACATAGGGGGTATGGATTGCTATTGTCTGCTTCTTCATTTTTATTATTCTTTTTTGGGTGCAAAGGTACGAAGATTAGAAATATCCTCCAAATTTAGACCAATATTAGGAATATTCAGCTAAAAATGAAGGATATTCCATCTGTTCATTCTAAACAGTATCCAAACACTGCCCCTACAAAGAATAATATTCTATATTATATTTTCAGCAAGAGATAAACATTATTCTACATTAGCGATATCATGATTTACCATAGCGGCCACACACGAATCGCTCCAAACATTCTCGGCAGTCTCAACCATATCTATGATGGTATATATGGGCAGGATAATACCTAATACCGCAATGGGTGCTCCAATGCCCGACATGAGTGAGAGCGTAAGGAAATAGCACCCCATAGGCACACCCGCATTACCGATGGCAGATATAACAGATATGATAATCCAAAGCAGGATGGTGCTCCATGTAAGAGGCGTTCCACCATTCTGCATAACAAAGAGCGATGTTACCAAGATAAAAGCTGCACAACCATTCATATTGATAGTGGTACAGATGGGGAGCACAAATCGGGCAATATTCTTGCGAACACCTAGTCGGTTCTCGGCCGTCTCCATGGTTACAGGCAGCGTGGCAGCACTACTCTTGGTAAAGAGCGCCATAAGCACAGCTGGACTCATACGGCTCAACACATGGATAGGGTTAAGTCCGCGAGCCAGCAGGAACAACGGCAGCACCACAAAGAACTGGATAACATTGCCGCCCAGAACTACGAGCACATACTTACCGATGGAATCGGCAATCACACCTGCTGACACCTGCGCCGACAGCTGAGCTGCAAAGGCCACGATACCTAGAGGTAATGCCCAGATGAGTCCGCGTATAAGCAGGAATAGTAGTTCCTGAAGTCCCAGCAAGCCCTTTACGACTACCGCTTTGTTTTCTGACTCAGGCAACTTTGACAGTCCAAATCCGATTGCGAAAGCCAACAACAGCAGCGAGAGTACATTGCCATCGAGGAATGGCTTAACGATGTTGTTGGGTATGATGCTCAGGATGTGATCTACGTATGAGGTCTGAGGACCTAGATCGGACGTCTGTGAAGCATCGACCAACGACTCGAGGGGCAGGTTGCTTGGAGCGATAATCACATACAACACGGCTCCCACAGCTGCTGCAGCAAAGGTGGTAAGCAGAGTGTAAGTGAGCGTATGGCCGAATATCCTGCCAGAGCCCTTAGAACCGAATGTGGCGAAAGTGGTGATAACTGCCAGAACGATCGTAGGCACAGCCAACAACTGAAACAGACGCGTGTAGACTGTAGCCACGAAGTTCATCGAGGCATCAAGCCAATCGGCTCCAAGTAATCCTAGCAAGGCACCAATAATAAGTGCACCTATCCAAATCAGAGTTGTTTTCATATCGTGAGCAAAAGTACAAATAATATTTTAAAAGTCGGGTGCAAAGTCTAATAAACTTCGTCACCCGACCAAACAAAGATCACAATTAACTATTTTGTTACTCTATAATCGAGTGCAGGCTTACGATCACCCAGCAAAGGAACATACTTAAAATCTGGACCTACCTCTCTATTAAACTCGTCCTTGACGGTTTGAAGCAACTTCGAATCAGTAAATAGTTCGATGGCTGAAAGAGTAAATACACGACTAGCATTAAGAAGTCCCTTTGTGCCAATAGTTGTTCCATCTGCAGCTACATTCTGCCAACTATGTCCGGCACTACCAGGTGCAAAGGTGGCAGCTCCAAAACTAGCCAAGGGCACTACCCATGATACATCACCAACATCACTCGAGCCACCACTACCTTCTTTTGGGAATTCAGCCAAGGGACGCACTTTTGCTGCATCGGCAATAATTGAGTCAGGATTACCTGTAGTACGTATCAGTTCTTCAACCAGTTTGCGTTCGCGTTCGTCATATATCACGCCACCTACTGTTTCCAGATTCTTCTGAATCAAGCGTGATAGTGTTTTGTTATGCAATCGCTCATATGTGCCAGCCACGATCTCTTTCTCCACACGCGTCTGAGTTCCTTTAGCAGCACCTACAGCAGCAGAGTCAATCCACTCTGTCAGCGTATTAAGGATATCACGCTTAGGACTGCGGATATAGTAGCTTACACGAGCATATTCTGGTACAACATTGGGTGCGAAACCACCATCAGGTATCACATAATGGATACGTGAAGATGTAGGTACATGCTCCCTCAGCAGATTAACCATATAGTCAAGTGCTTCTACCGCATCCAGCGCCGAACGACCCTTCCAAGGATTACCAGCAGCATGGGCTGGCTTGCCGTAGAATTTATAATCAACCATTACCATGGCTGTTCCGCCATTTGTTGATACAGCATTGACCGATGACGGATGCCAATCAAGTACGGCATCAACACCTTTAAACAATCCTTCACGCACAAGGTAAACCTTACCAGCTCCACCTTCTTCTGCAGGCGATCCATAAATCTTAATGGTACCACTAAGATTGTTGGCTGCCAACCATTTGCTCAGAGCAACCGCTGCAGCTGTTGACGCTACACCTAAGGTGTTATGGCCGCATCCATGACCTGCACCATTTTCCTTGAGAGGTTTACGATAAGGAACCGTGTCTTGCGAAAGCCCAGGGAGCGCATCAAACTCTGACAAAAATCCGATAACGGGCTGACCACTACCATAAGTAGCTACATATGCTGTGGGCATACCTGCCACACCTTCCTCAATAGTAAAACCATTCTCACGAAGATGCTGCTTAAGCAAACCGCTACTATTATTCTCAAGAAAGCCTAACTCAGGATTTGCCCATATGGTTTTCTGAAGTTTGTCGTAGGTAGCAAAGTTATCGTTTAGATACTTGATGGCAACATTATTCTTTGTCTTTTTACTACCCTTTCCACCTGCCAATACACTAGGGGTAAGGAGTGTGGCAAATGCCAGCAATACAATAGTCTTTTTCATTTCTTTCTATGTTTTTTATTAATAATTCGGATTCTGTACAAGGTCTTTATCGGCCTCTATATCATTATATGGGATGGGAAACAACTGCTGGTGTTCCTTGATGCCAAGCACTGCTACGGCACGTCCTGTTCTTACCAAGTCAAACCAGCGGTGTGGTTCAATGGCAAACTCTACACGATTCTCATCTTCAATAGCTTGGATAGCAGCTTTCTGACTGAGCGACGCATCCAATGGTACTACATGTGAACGTACGCGGACAGTGTTAATATCGGCTATAGCCCCCTCTATATCTGGATTTTGTTTTTTTGCCCTTGCCTCTGCTCGTATCAGCCAAGCCTCTGCCAATCGGAAGATTATAACATTGTCATCAGCCGCAGGACGATGGTAAAGAGTTCCCACATAGTAATCGGGTACCTGTGCCGAAGACTGATCAGTGAAGAATGCATTACGATCACCACCGATGGAAGGATCAGCTAATAGCTGAACAATCTCTTTCGAAGGTCCCCACTCATGGCGTCCTCCATCGTTAGGCGAGCGCCAATAGGCACTTTGATCGTTGGTAAAAGATGATGAATAAGCAAGTTCAAACACGCTCTCTTGTGACTGCTTGCTACTCAACAGGTCGTTGATACTACCCAAAGAGTATGACTTATTATTTATAACCCTAGTAGCATATTCCTCTGCTTTATTCCATTCCGACAGATATAGATATACTCTAGCTAATAAAGCCTCTGCTACACTACGGCTTACATGTACCTTGTCGTTTATTTCACTCAAGTCGTCCAAAACACCTGTTATGTCGTTTACCACGTCTTTGTAAACCTCCTTGGCTTCAGTCTGTTTAACCCCATCAAACTGAGTAGGTGAATGTGTAGCCGACTTAACAATGGGGATATTGCCCCAAGTGCGTGCCAGGTCAAAAAAAGCTAGTGAGCGTAAAACAGTTGCCTCTGCTATTATTCTACGACGTTCGTTATCAGGAATCGCTGTCAGTTCATGTGTTTTTTCAATCACCTGATTGGCTTGATTAACTGTAGCATAGATGCCATACCACGCATAAGAAAGAAGTTGATTCTCTGCACTATACTGATGGGTATCGAAATCGTAGTAGAAGTTCAGAGACCCAGTCCAAGTGACATTATCGGATGCGAGGTTAACTCCTGCATCGAAATAACGACCACCATAGTAGGCACTGGCACCCAAACGATGGTATACTCCATTGAGGGCAGACTTGGCTGATGACTCATCCTTGATTACTGCATCATCAGAGATGTAATTGGCAGGTTCCTGTGACAGGAAATCTGAGCAGGCCGTCAGGCTAACAAACAAACCTGAAACCAATATTGACGAAATAATATGCTGTTTCATTTTCTTCATTTATTTATGTTACTTTTGTGATTAAAGCGTCAAACTAGCACCGAATACTACTTGTCTAGGCTGTGGAGGGATGGCAAAATCAAGTCCCTGAACAGTGCCATGGGTATAGTCGGCTGCGGTATTTCCTTCAGGATCAGCCCCAGAGTATCCAGTAATTGTAAAAAGATTTGTTGCATTAACATAAATGCGAAGCCTCTCAATACCAGCTTTGGCAACTAGCTTTTTGGGGAAAGTATAGCCCAACGATACATTGCGTAGGCGTAGGAACGAACCATCCTCAAGGAATCGGCTGCTTGCAAAACCATTGTTAGAACTACCATCGGCATTAGCAAGTGTTGATGCTTTAGGAATGTCGGTCACATCACCTGGTTTTTGCCAACGATCCATCTGACTCTTGAGCAAGCCCCAGTTTGTTCCGCGCATACCACCATGTTCCTGGAAGAAACGGTTCATATTGAAAACATCATTACCAACCGAGAAGTAAAAGAACAGTGACAGGTCAATATTCTTCCATCGGAATGCATTTCTCAATCCACCAGTGAAGTCAGGCCAAGCATCGCCAACTATTTGGCGGTCAGCTACAGTGATTTTACTGTCATCATTTACATCATCGTATACAGCATTACCTGTCTGAGGATCGACATAAAGCTGCTTATAGAGCCAGAATGAATACATGGGTTTCCCCTCTTCCAATCGCACCCAATCTCTGTCGTACTGCGAGAATGACACTGGCAAACGCTCTATAAGATTTGCATTATGGGCGATATTAAATGAAGTCTCCCAGTTGAAGTCTTTCTTCTGGATATTCTTGGTGGTAATTTGGAACTCAACGCCCTTATTACTCATTTCTCCAAGATTACTATAGGTAGACGAGAATCCCGTTTTACCTGGAATAGGTGTTGAGAGCAGCAAATCATAGGTATACTTGTTATACACATCGACTTCGAAACTGACACGACCATTTAGAAAAGACCCCTCAAGACCTACATTCCATTGTCGAGTTGTTTCCCACTTCAACTCAGGGTTGGCAAGTTGAGTATGCAGAACACCCGACTGGTCGTTATATACACCACCGCCATTCCAAAGTCCTAGACTAGCAAAGTCGTCGATGTTCTGGTTACCACTCCAACCGATGCTGGCCTTAATCTTCAATCCGTCGATAAACTTTGCGTTTTTAAGCCATGACTCCTCTGATATTGTCCACGAAGCTCCAATTGATGGGAAAAGTCCCCAACGGTTATTCTTGCCAAAACGCGAAGAAGCATCGGCACGCAGATTTACATCTAAGGCATATCTATTGAGCAAGCTATAGTTTGCTCCACCAAAGAACGATACAAGACTATATGACGAAAATGCTGTCTGTCCAGTGGTTATGGCTGCCGAAGCAAGTTCCTGTAAAGCATTGTCGGGGAATCCAGAGCCTTTGATATCCTGAGTTCTAAGTCCAGTGTACTGCACAGAGTTGCCAAGAAAAGCAGCTATAGAATGTATTTTCTTAATATCTTTATTGAAGTTCAATAATTGTTCAGCTGTAATGGTATAGTTAATTGTAGTTGCGTCCTCAGCACTACCATTAGGTTGACCATCAGCAAGCTGCGTATTAAAATAACGTTTCTCACGATAGTTGTTGTAGTCGAGACTTACCGTCGATTTGAACTGCAACCCACTGACTATTTTCCATAGTAGCGAAACATTATCTACCGTACGCAGACCATAGGTATGGTGGTTGCTATTCTCTATCAGTGCATAAATATTGTCGAAGATACCATAGCGTGCATAGCTACCATCCTCGTTGTAAGGATTGAGAAGAGTACTATGGTGTACTGAAGCCTGTAATATACCTTTGGGGCTATTGGCAATTCTGCTCAACGATCGTCTTGTCCACTGAAGAGATGTACCAGTAGAAAGTGACACATTTTTATTAATATCATGATCCAGATTCACTCTTAGTCCCAAACGACTGAAATCCTGTGTGCGTACGATAGCCTCCTGGTCGGTGTATTCTGCACCGATATAGAATCTGGTGCGCTCATTTCCACCAGAGATGGCCAGATTGTAGTTTTGGATAGCTGCCGTACGAAAGATTGCACTCTGACGGTCGTACGTATTTTGCTCTTCGGGTAATCCTAGACCACCACTCTCCTTCGAGCGGTAAGGAACCAACGAAGGGTCTTTGCCGTCGTTAATCCATGCCTCATTCAGTATCTGTGCAGTCTCAGGTCCACTGGCCAAATCCCATAATTTAGCAGCTTTGGCGAATCCGTATTCTGCATTAAAACTCACACGGGTTTTCTGCCCCTTACTACCTCGTTTAGTGGTTACCAGTACAACTCCATTCGCTCCTCTAGCACCATAAATGGCTGTAGCATTGGCATCCTTCAGCACCTCTATCTTCTCAATATCATTTGGATTGAGATCGGAAAGTGCATTGATAGTCTGACCTCCATTGGATATTGACTGCAGAGGTTGGCTATTGATGGGCACACCATCAATAATATACAGAGGGTCATTTCCTGCATTGATAGATGTGGTTCCACGCAGTCTAACAAAGACACCCGAACCTGGGGTACCAGATGAGCCCGAAATGATAACACCTGCAGCCTGACCTTGCAACTGTTCATTGAATCCAGATGCTGCTGTAGAAGCAATATCTGCGCCCTTAACAGAAGCAACCGAACCTGTCAAATTCTGACGTTTTACCTGAGTATAGCCTAAAACTACTACTTCGTTCAAACGATTAGAATTGTCTATCAGCTGTATTTCTACTGGTTCCTCAAAATCATAGACGTCTACATCGAGGGCGCGATAGCCTACGTACTCTACTCTCAGGGTTAATGGGGCCTCAACCTTAGTCTGCAGACTGAAGTTACCATCTATGTCGGTAACTACACCCTTACCCTTCTCACTCTTTACTATCACCGAAGCTCCAATCAACGGTTCGCCTGTGCGGACATCGGTGATATGACCTGAAATCAGATTTTGTGCTGCTGCCCATAGTGGGGCAATAACAAAACCAAGTGCTAATATAAGTCCCTTCTTCATAATTACTAATACCTTTATTGGTGCATGGCTTGGGTGGGGACGGTCTGTAAAAAGACCGCCCAAGCCATATGAACAACCATTTAAATAAAACTACTAACTAACTTACTTATTTTGTGCGGTAAACTCAGTCTTTACCTTATTGATTTGTGCCTGTACAAATTTGTTATCCAGGTTCAACAATCCATATTCGTGGTTATACTTTGTACCCTGAGCCAATACCCAGCTAAGGAATTGGTTAACAGCATCGTCGGCTATGTTAAAGCTAACCCCAATCTTCTCAACAGCAACTTCAGATACCTTTCCGTTCTCAAGAGCTAAGATGAGTTCATCGAGTGTTGCCTTGTCAGAGAAACTGTCTTCCAGACTCTTCTTCACATCGATACCTATGATGGTGAGATTATCTTTAATGTGACGACTCTTGAGGTCGAAGATGTTTGGGAGAGCGTTGAATGATACACCTAGCGGATCCTTAACCAGAGCGGTGTTAAGGAACAAGTCGTCGCCTGAGATGCGCTTTCCGCGGAAGTTGCTGCTCTCCTCGCCAAAGTTATGAGCGAAAGATGTTGCAACTGATGAGGCATTGCTGCCGCTATAGATAACGAGTTTCTCGAACTGTTTGTTTTTCTTTACGTCCTCATCAAAATCATCATTAAGGAAGTAAAGCTGCTTAAGTTTCTTTGAGTTCAGGTGCTTGCCTTCCAGCACTTTCGCAGCTTCGCTACCACTGGCTGTGATAGGCAGCACGGCGAACTCTCCGAAATAAACAACGTGGCTAAACTCTTCTCTCTCTGTATTTTGATTATCGAATACGACATTCAAAGCGATATTATCCTGATTTTGATTGCCTTTTGCAATCTGGAACTCTACGTCAGGTTGTGTTTTTGCATATTCTGTTATCCACTTCTCTACCAAAGGACGTGCAAAACGGGGTGCCTTAACGTAACGCACACTGCTTGCGTTGGTAGATGTCTCCTCAGCCCAAATATTGCTGATGCTGATACTGAATAATACTGCTATTGTTAATGCTATCTTTTTCATATTGCTTCTTTTTATTTTTGTTTATACCTATTATATATATACCCTCCTTCATCATTGTCATTGCCATCATCATATTACAGCAACAGTATTCACGCATTCGCATCTGATTCATTGTCTTCATAACTTTATATTTTAAATTAATAATCTTATCTGGGTGCAAAGGTACGGCGTTTTCTCCACCCCCACAATCCCTACCATGTGGCATTCTATATACCGCATATATGGTATATTGGCATTTTTCGATTATTTTTGTAAATTATTTGCAGGAAATATGTTAATTTTGCAGCCAAATTAAAATAAGATGGAAATACAAGATGCAATATTCCGTCGCTCCGAGCTACTTCTAGGCAATGAATCTATGGAGCGCATCGCCCAGAAAAGGGTGATTGTTTTTGGCGTGGGAGGTGTAGGTTCATGGTGCGCAGAGAGTCTGGTACGTAGTGGTATCAGACAACTAACGATTGTTGACAGCGACCGCGTTTGCATCACCAATATCAACCGCCAACTGATGGCAACTACAAAAACCGTCGGTCAGGTAAAGGTAGATGCGCTGAAAGAGCGTTTGCTTACTATCAACCCAGCTGCAGAGATTAATGCCTTACAAAAGATTTTCACGACAGAGAATGCTGATGAGTTTGCGCTTGATACTTACGATTACATCATAGATGCCATCGACTCGTTGAAAGACAAGGCAGCGCTTATTCTCCTTGCCTGCCGTACCAATGCAAAGCTGTTCTCGTCTATGGGAGCTGCCTTAAAGCTGGATCCTACCCGTATCAAAGTTACCGAGTTCTGGAAGGTACAGGGCGACCCACTGGCCCGCGCACTTAGAAAGAAATTCAAATCGCAGAAACAATTCCCTAAGCGAAAGTTCCAGTGTGTTTATAGCGACGAGCTGTTGGAGAACAAAGGTCACAACGCCACCTGTGGTACGGAGAAGTGTATGTGCCCCAAAGCCCAAAATGGTCCAGGCGACAAGAGCCTGTTGAACCACGAGTGGTGCTCTTCTAAGGCCCAGATTAACGGTACACTCGCTCACATCACTGCTATCTTCGGTTTTATGTTGGCAGGTCTGGTGATAGAGGATATAGAATTATATTCTACAAAATAGGCAAACAGACTCCGAATCCAACAAAAAACTTCTATTTTTGCTGCGTTTATAGATATATTCTCTAAATATCGACTGATATTTGGATGTTATATCTATTCTTCGTATCTTTGCACCCAAAATATGAACAGTTATGGCAAAGTTTATTATAGCAGATAATCAAGAGATAACAAGGTTCGCGCTCGAAAGCCTGATTAAGCAGAATGACGAGAACCAGATATTCCGTGCACCGGACAAGACCAGTCTGGTGGCACACCTGAAGGAGCACGAGCACGCTGTAGTGATACTGGACTACACTTTGTTCGACTTTGCCGACGAAGACCAGTTGCTGATAGTCAGCGAACGCTTCGCCCTGTCACAATGGCTACTCATAAGCGATGAACTTACACCACAGTTCCTGCGTCGTGTTATATACTCATCTCACCAGTTCAGCATCGTGTTTAAAGACGGACCGATGAAGGATCTACGCGACGCCCTGCATGCCATCAACAGGCACGAGCGTTTCATCAGTCAGAAGGCACTTGAAGTTATTATCCATCAGCAGTATGAGGAAGAGAAACCCGACATACTGACTGCCACCGAGACCGAGATTGTAAAGGCTATAGCTCAAGGCAAGACAACAAAAGAGATTGCCGAAGAAAGATTCTCGAGCATACACACCATAACAACGCACAGAAAGAATATTTTCAGAAAACTTGGTATCAACACAGCCCACGAGGTGGTTAAATATGCCATACGTGCCGGTCTGATCGACCCTTCTGAATTCTACATCTGAACGCTGTCGAGTTGCATAAAGAAAAAAGCCGTGCCCTTTCGGGCATGGCTTTATTTATTCTTTTCGCGGATGTGCTCTTCGTATTCAGCAAGCTCGCGTTCACCTATGCGAGCCAGACCATAGTGTTCGTCGTGCTGCGAGTAGTCAAGACCAACCTTCTCACTGAAAGCAGAAACACGCATTGGAATAAGTGAATCTATAAGTTTATAACCAAGCCAACTCATGGCAAAGGTATAAACGAATACTATCACAATGGCCAACAGGTGATAGAGGAAGATCACAAAGCCATCCCATGTGCCGGCAATCAGTCCCTCCTGGATAAATATACCCGTGAGCACTGTACCGAAGATACCACCGGTGCCGTGAGTTGGGAACACATCCAGAGCATCGTCGATGCTAGTGTGCGAGCGCCAGTAAACGGCAATGTTACATATCAGTGTGATGATGAATGCAATGAAAATGCTCTGACCAACAGTTACATATCCTGCCGATGGTGTGATGGCTACCAGACCTACCACGCAACCCACAGCAGCACCCATGGCCGATGGCTTACGACCGCGCAGACAGTCGAAGAATATCCACGTCATCATTGCCGTAGCCGATGCGGTGTTGGTGTTCAAGAACGCCTTGATAGCCTGTCCGTCGGCATGTAGTGATGAGCCGGCATTGAATCCGAACCATCCCAGCCACAGCATTGCAGCACCAAGCAACACAAACGGTATGTTGGCAGGCTCGCTCTTACGTGTTTCAGCCTTGCGTCTACCCAGATAGATAGCTCCGGCCAATGCTGCCACACCGCTCGATGCGTGAACCACGATACCACCAGCAAAGTCAATCACGCCCCATCGCATAAACAGACCCTCTGGATGCCACGTCATGTGGGCCAGCGGACAGTAGATAACAAAGAAGAAGAACATCATGAAGAACATGTAGGCCGAGAATCTCACACGCTCGGCAAACGAACCTGTGATTAGCGATGGCGTAATAATGGCAAATTTCATCTGGAACAAGGCAAACAGCGCCAACGGTATTGTTGCACCACCAAGTATGTTTCCTGCCGGAGTGGTGTAGACCTCGGCACCTACATTATGAAACATCGGGAATGTCAGCGGGTTACCGATAACACCGCCTATGTCGTCGCCAAAGCATAGCGAGAAACCGATTACAACCCACAGAACCGATATCAGTCCCATGGCGATAAACGACTGGAGCATCGTAGATATCACGTTCTTTGCTCCTACCATACCGCCGTAGAAGAACGACAGTCCTGGTGTCATCATCAACACAAAGATTGTAGCCGTAATCAGCCAGGCTACATCGGCGGCGGAAATTACAGACCAGTCACACTCGAATGTAGGCTCGCCTACAAACACACCTGCAAAGGCAATCAAAGTCATTGCCGTCATCAGGATTACCCAACGTTTTTTTACCTTCATACCTATCTTTTTTGATTATTTGAAAACTTTCGGGCGCAAAATTAAAACAAAGTGGCGGAATCTTCACAATAATTCCGCCACTTTGAATCTTCAAAAGCTCGTAAACTTACGATTTGTAATTTAAAGCCCCATGTTTTCTATCTAATTGAAAGTAAAATCCGCAGATTAGGAGAATCTAAAAGTCGTCTTTGGTGATAACGGTAATCTTAGAGTAGATGGTAGGAATGCCAGCGACGGTCTGGCTGCCGGTAATCGGCGTATTGTTTATCAGGCCATTGACAATCATCGCCGTGTTGTTGGCCATGTCTTTCAGGTTCTTGTCGATGGTCATGGTCTGCTTGCCACTCTTGATCAGCGCCTGCGATGCGGGCGAGTTGTCCTGACCGGTAATGATTGGCATGTTGGTAATGCCAGCTTCCTCCAGTGCTGCGATTGCACCTTGGGCGGCATTGTCGGCGGCTGCCAGCACCATGTCCGGGCGCTCGCCCTCTGCGTAGCTCTTCAGACGGTCTTCCATGGCCTTCTTCTCATCTTCAATGATCCAACTGTCAGCCTTCACGTCGTCGAATGCCGTCTTGCCGCTCTTGACTACCAGTTTTCCGTCGTCGATGTATTGCTGCAGGAGTTCCATGGCACCGTCATAATAATCCTTGGAATTGCCATCGAAGGCAGGACCTTGCAGGATTTCGAGGGTCATGGCATCCTTTCCCGATGCCTGGAATTGGGCGATAAGGAACTGAGCCTGAGTACGTCCTACCTCTTTCGTATTGGTAGAAGAGAAGAAAGCGATGCGCGGGTTGTCAAAGACAAAGCGGTCGTGGCATACCACCTTGACGTCGGGGTGCTGCTCCAGCAGTCCAGACTCATTGATTTTCTTGTAGTCGACGGTCGTCAGCACGATGTATTTCACGCCGTTGTTGATAGCCTTTTTCAGCTGTTCAACCTGCAGTGCGGCGCCATCAGCGGTCTCAGGAGCCACGTATGAAACGGTCTTGATGCCGTACGTAGCCATGGCTTCCTCCAAGTTTTTCAGGTCAGTGCCCCAACGGTCAATACGCGAATTGTCGGGCAAAAGCAGGGCCACCTGCTTCTCCTTAACATTACCGTCGTTGTTGTCTTCATTGCTGCACGCTGTCAGCCCTGTCATTACTGCTCCACACATCATGATGGTGGCAAGCATTCCAAAAAATCTGTTTTGCATAAGGATAATAAATTAAAATGTTTGTGCTTGCAAATATACAAAAAAATATTATTCTAACATTTTTTTTGAAAAAAAAATCACGGAGATACATCTAATTGAAAGTAAAGTCCGTCTTTTCTACTCCATCTCCATAGATAGTTTTAAAGTCATCGCGCATTGATATTACGTGATAACCGTTCTCGCGCCACTCTACAGCCAGCTTAAGTGCTTTCTCTCTGTTGGCATGGTCACGGTCCTCGTCATCGGCTATCAGCATGAAAGCAGCACAACGGTACTTCTTTCCACCCAGACAATAGTTGTGCATAGCACAGTCGCCACCACTGTTTCCAAACGATAGTACTGGCACCTTGCCTATCTCTTGGGCTATCTGCAGAACTTTGTTTGTCTTCAGATTCTTTATTATCAGTTCGTCTGTGCGTATTATATTCTCATCCTTGCCCATGGTGTAATCCACGCCAGGCTCTTCGCCCTCCTTGGTCGAGCGCAGTTTCACGTCCATACCTATCACGCGGTTAGGCATTATGCCTATCGATTCTACCAAAGAGCGACAGATAAACCTATCCGAGCCAGAAACCACGTAGTAAGTAAATCCGTTATCCTTAAGATACTCAAATACCTGCAGCATAGGTTTATAGAAGCTCTGCCCATAGGTCATACCCTTGAATCCATTGACATCTTTGGCAGCATAGGCTTTTACGTAGGCATCAAACTCTGCCAGCGACATTCCCGCATAGGCTTTTGCAGCCGCTCTGGCGTGTATCATATCAAAGTGGTCGGGCAGTTTCTTTCCATCTCTTACAAAGTCTCTGATGTTCTGTGCAGCCTCCTTCACATCGTCGGGGGCGATATCTTTATATGTAGGATCGTCAAGCACACGATATTCAAGCAGATTATACTCAAAATAAGTTGGATACAGCTCGCCAACAAAAGTACCATCCATGTCAAATGTAGCTATTCTGTCTTCCACCTCTATATAATTAGTGGATTTTGGATTAGTCACGTCTTTCACATACTCCTGCAGAGCTGTCAAGGCCTCACACTGGTTCCATAGTGTAAAATACTCCTTTGCAGGCTGAACGCTGTCTTCTTTGGTACACGATGTTGCAACAAGACCTATCACTAAGATTGCAACAAAAATACGAGTTTTAGTGGCGGTACGCGCCATTAATGTCAAAAAGTTATTCCTTTCCATTATCATTTGTTTTAAGTTTCTGCTGCAAAAATAATAAGAAAAATCGTAACAAAAGAATGGTGGGCGATTTTTTTACAAAAAAAAATCATATTCTAGCGCCGAATAGCCTGTTTTTCAGCTACACCCATCACCCCTTCAATCAGTGGTTTGTTATCGAGGCACCTTATAAATGGCGATTCACCTACGACCATGTGATGCTAATCTACGGCAAGGCCATAGACGAGCAGGGCAAGCCTTACTATATGGTAAAGAATTCATGGGGCAAGAGCGGCCAGTATAAAGGCATTTGGTACATGTCGCGCGATTACATCGCCCTCAACACCACCTACATTTTCCTAAACCGCCACGCCCTGCCCAAGAAGTTAATTCGATAATAATATAAGTATGAACGGAACAGAACAACAAAATCTTTTGGACTTTGTTGTTTTATGTCTTTATCATAAAAGAATATATTTTTCATACCGTTACAATATATATCTTATAATGATTTGATATAGCTATAAAAAAACGCTTTTATATCATCAAGAAAGGCTTGAGTATCAAACGACTTCCTGATTTTCACAGGTAGAGGTTTGTTTTGGAAATAATCTATTATCGCTTTTTCCACAATCTGATACCCTTCCACTTCATCAGAATTCAAATACTCATCGGCATTTTCAATTGTAATATCGGCACAAAGATACTTGTAGACATGTTCAATAACCTCTCCACGCGATTTCAGTGCAAGATCTTCATAATACATAGGCCGCTTATAAGGCAAATAACAAAACGGTAGGCAGAACAATTTAATTTGTAATTGCTCTACCATTGGTGAGTAGCTCTTTTTTGCAAAGAACTCCTCCATATTTGTTTGTAAACGCACAATCTCCTCACGTTTTGTGGTCTTGTTAAATTCAATCCCAAACTGAAAAGCACCTATAATTGTCTCCATAAATTATTAACGTCTTAATTTCTTAATTATTGCAATATTATACCTATTAATTCTAAGTAAGGGTCGGTTCCTCTGATCGCATTATATGATCAACGGAATTGCTCCCTGATCATCCTTTGTTTTTAAGGCGAATTAATCAAAAATACAACTCCGGCAAAAATTCCGAAACCAGATATGACAAGATAAACGATTATTCCAATAATAAACCACAAAAAACTATTTTGTTGTATTTCGTTCTTTTCTTGGTATTTAAATTCTTTTGCATAAGAGTTCCATATATATTTTTTCCTCAAAAAACTTGTCAATAAATATAATCCGATAAAACAAGAAAAATAACCATATATATTTTCAGCCAATAGAGGTCTTAAAGGAGGCAAAAAAGAAAGCAAAGTTGTGATAATTGAAGAGAGGCCTAATTGCAAAGACACCATCATTCCTATCATGGCATTACTGCTAAATGCAGTAGTATCACCATAATGGTAGAGTGCAGATTCTACTTTACAGAAACTATAATATATGTTTAAGAAAAACGTCTTCATTGTAGATAAAACGTTATTTAATTATCGTATATATGAAATAAACTTAAGTAAAACAATATACCACCTCCAATCGCACATATTAAAGAGCATAAATTCGTAACAATTCCTATTGCTACCCATAAAGGAATAATTACATCTTCATCAAATTGTTTCCAAAGACTCTTATTGGGTATATACCAAATATGTTTTTTCGTAAATCTTTGTACTATAAATAGAATGACAATAAAGGACAATAAAGGAATAGTAATTATATAATTAAAATAATTTCTAACAAACAAATAAGTTGGGATTGAAGCCAATAAACATGCTATTCCAAATTCAAAACCTGCAATAATCTCAAGCATCCAACCTCCTGAGAAATCGCCCCTTTTCTTCGTCAGATTTATCCAATCTTCAGTTTTCGAAAAGGCATAATAAATTTTATTAAAGAATATATTCATCATATTATAAAACGGGAAAAGAAAATTTTTAGTATATATGATCACACTCTCCGCCCCTGTGATTACTTAACTATGATTACTCTTCAACTTTATCAGAATTCAATATCACATCTGCTTCCTTTTATCCTGATTAAGTTTCCATCATCAAACCCAACAGTCACGTAGCGACTTGACAATGGCGACAACTCTGGACAAGTTGTAATAAGAGATGAGATAATATCCACTATTTTATTTAAGAAGACGTCCCAATCATCCTTCTTATCATTAAATGGAATAATAAGGAAATTGTTAGTAGGAACAAAATCTTCATCACATGCCCAATCATCATCATCTTTATCGTAATGCTTTGAGCCTATCAGATAGATGCAATAGCCATCTTCTGTCTCATACATTCCAAAATTGAATGCAATAATCTCATCTGGAATACTATTCGACTTGACTGTTTGTATTACCCAATCCTTAATTATCTCCTTCATACAAACTATCTTTTTACACATGTAATAGGTACAAATTCAATACCTTCATCCAATTTTTCTTTCTTCAGCTGATGTCGGATTTCATCAGAGATTATAACATCACTTATTGAAGGCTGAGAGTTAAAAAGATGAAGATCTTTTACTTTATCATAATCCAAAGCTAATTTTATAATTGCATCTGTCCCATCCACATATATCGTAGAATCTTTATCAATTACATCAAATATCTTTGTAAAATGGAGAATATAGTATTCTCTATCTCCATACTCTTTACTTTTTACCTTAACTGGTAGGAATTCAACTTCATAATCATCAGGAATATATTTGCACAACACGTCTTTAAATTCTTTGCTTACCATATTTGCACCTCCGGTACATTGGCAAAAGTGACAGTAATCACCATCTTTTAGTTCCACAACAAGTGATTGCCAATCAACAACCTCTTTTGCATCACATGCTATAGGAAATGTCCTATCAGAAGGAGTATACATTACTCCTCCCTTTTTATCATAGCCATCTTCTATTATTCTATAATATCTCATTCTTTTTACAAAATTATGAATGCAATCACATTCTCCGACCCCTGATTACTCGTTCTCCGCCCCTTGTGATTACCTTAATCTAAAACAATTGCATCAGTTTCTTTCTTTGTAATCTTTAGTCCGTTCGAATCATATATATTTTTAAAGTAAAGTCCCTTTAAACCATAAGCTTTCATTTTCTTTGCAGTTTCCGTTCCTACTATTATGACATCACCTTTATAGCTATAAGAACCAAAATAATACTCTGCTTTCATAATGAAGTCATTACTCTCTATCTTATAATTCTTAGCCTTGATAACAGGTGGCCTAATAACTTCATCATAACTTCCACAACAATCTCTCTTATCTATGAATTTTGTTCTACAAAATTCATAGTCAAGCCCGAAAACATCCATAGGCTCAAAGAAATAAAATCCTTTACTCTTCTCCAAGGGAATTATTCTTAGATTTTTATAGCCTCCTTCTTTACAGAAATTATAAAACTTCTCAGATATCACATCATAGCCATCATAAGTTGAAGACAAATCGTCTTTCGAATGTACTTTGATTAATAAGTTCGGGACAAGATTTAATTTATTATGACATATCGGACAACTGTCAGGCCGTACTTTTTGATCGATATACATATAACTATCAGTATTACCCCCATCCAACATTTTCGCAACAACTTTACCACTATAGCATGTAATAACGCCTCGTGGTTGCTTTTTCTTTTTTATAAACCAATTTAGTATTGACATAATTATAATGCTTCATTTTAAAAACGTTAGTATTCATCTTTGTTCACATCCCCCCCCATGATTCCTCTATAACCAGTTTCCCCGGCCAATATTTTGCAATGGTTTCTGCCTCTTTAATATTAAAATAGAAGAACAATTGGTGGCTTGAAATATCCTGCATGTGCTCAGTAATAAATTCATTTATAACTGATAAATACATTGCCAAATCCCACGTTGGAATAATTTTCGCTA